>Ga0066658_10000132_pt1 | contig 26276 bp, 23 predicted proteins | sample GraSoiAngelo_107_FD_75174 | JGI IMG/M metagenome (GOLD analysis project Ga0066658, IMG submission 75174) | Grasslands soil microbial communities from the Angelo Coastal Reserve, California, USA - 14_0903_09_30cm | ecosystem: Environmental > Terrestrial > Soil > Grasslands | place: USA...
CGAGGAGCGCTCAGAAGCGACCGACGCCGGCTACGACCTCGACCGCATTCTCACCGCCAACGACCTCTGCTCGGGCGAGGACGTCTTCTTCTCCGCCACCGGCGTTACCGACGGCGACGTCTCCGCCTCCCTGCTTGCCGTCAGCGAACGCTCCCCCGTCGACCTGCTCTGGGGGATCGGCGGCACCCCGGAGGGCGTGATCTCCGCCGCCGCCCTGAAGTCGATGGGGGGCCAGCTGATCGGTCGCCTCTGGCCGCGAAACGACGAGGAGCGCTCAGAAGCGACCGACGCCGGCTACGACCTCGACCGCATTCTCACCGCCAACGACCTCTGCTCGGGCGAGGACGTCTTCTTCTCCGCCACCGGCGTTACCGACGGCGACGTCCTCCAGGGCGTCCGCTACCGCGGCCCCGGTGCCACCACCGAGTCGCTCGTGATGCGTTCCCGCTCGGGCACGGTCCGCCGCGTCCACGCTCGCCACGACAGGTCGAAGCTGCGGGAGATAATCGGCGAGCGGTACGGGTAACCACCGCCTCCGCGGGTAGCGTGGAGGCGTGATCGCAGTCGCCGGCGCAACCGGCTACATCGGCGGGCTCCTTTCGCGGCGCTTCGTGGAGGAAGGGCAAGAGGTTCGCGCCCTTGCCCGCAATCCGGAAAAGGCAAAAGACCTAGAGAGGGCTGGCTGCGAGGTCTTGCGCGCTGATGTCCTCGAGCCGGAGAGCCTGACCCCCGCCTTGGTAGGGGTCGAGGTCGCCTACTACCTCGTCCACTCGATGGGCCGGGGGGGCGACGGAGACTTCGCCGAGCGCGACCATCAAGGGGCCGAGAACTTCGCGGCCGCTGCTGCGTCCGCCGGGGTGAAGCGGATCGTCTACCTCGGCGGCCTGGGGGAGGGCTCAAAGCACCTCGACAGCCGACACGAGACCGCCCAGGCGCTGCAGGGAAAGGGAGTTCCGGTCAGCTACTTTCGCGCCGCCGCGGTGATCGGCGCCGGCAGCGAGTCCTTCCGCACCGCCTTCTACCTCGTTCGGCGCCTGCCGATCATGGTGACTCCGCGCTGGGTGGAGACGCGCACGCAGCCGATAGCGGTCAGCGACGCAGTCGCCTACCTGGCAGCTGCCGCCGACCTGCAGCTCGCGGTCGATCGGGAAATTGAGATCGGCGGCCCCGACCTCACCACCTACGGCGGCATGATCGACGAGCTGGCCGAAGTGCAGGGAAGGCGACCGCCGATGCGGATCACCGTGCCGCTGCTCACCCCGCGGCTTTCGTCCCTCTGGATCGGGCTGGTGACGCCGGTCGACGCAGGTGTCGCCAAGCCCCTGATCGAGGGTCTCGCAACGGAGACGATCATCCGCGACCCTTCGGGAATGGAGCTCATCGCCGCGGTCCGGCGCACCCCTCTCGACCGCGCCCTTCGGGCGGCAGTTGAAGACTCCAGTGTTCTCTAGTAGAACTAACCGTACCCATTAAATAATTTTCATAAACGGGCAGGGGAGAGGAACTCGTGTGGCCATTTCGAGTGCAGTTTCGTCCGTGGTGGGACCCGATAAAGAGCACCGCTCCGGCGAGCACACGCTGGCTCTGCTCTCGACGCCCCTGAACCTATTCATCCTTCGCGCCCTCTCTGACCGGCCGATGCGGCTGGCGGAACTGCGGCAGGCCACCGGTTTGCCGGCGCAAACGACTCTCCGCGGCCACCTGGCGGGCTTGGAGGAGAGCGGAGCGGTGGCGAAACGGCCGACCCAGAAGATGCCTTACGCGGTCGAGAACGCGCTAACGCCGATGGGTGAGAACCTGCTTGAGGTCGCGGGGTCGCTGGATTCATGGCTGCAAAAGGGACCAGGGGGTCCGATCTCGCTGGACTCGGGAGCCGCGAAGGGAGTGGTCAAGGCTTTCGTCGACGGCTGGGGCTCGTGCGTGATCAGCACCTTGGCGACCAGGCCGATGTCGCTGACCGAACTCGACCGTGAGATCGCCGAGTTCAGCTATCCCGCCCTCGAGCGCAGGCTCTCCAGCATGCGGATGGCCGGCCTGGTTGAAGCGCAGCCCGGCACCGGATCGGGAACCCCGTACGCCCTTACCGAGTGGGCCAGGCGGGGAGTCCGTCCCCTTGCCGCCGCGGCTCGCTGCGAGCGCGTGCATATGCGGGACCGGGCCGCACCCGTGACGGAGGCCGATGTTGTGGGAGCGTTCCTGTTGGCGACTCCGCTGGCGAGTCTCTCCGAGGACAGAAGCGGCGTCTGTCAGCTCCAGGTGGAGGCCGCGCAGGGCTTGGCCCAGGAGTCGGGAATAAGCGTCGAGGTTGAGCACGGCAAGGTGGTTGCCTGCGAGTCTGGGATCACCCCCCACAGCCCCAACTTCGCAGTCGGAACGACGTCGAAATGGCTGGCCGCGATCAGGGACGGTGCGATCGAGGAACTGCGCTTCGGCGGCGGGCAACTGGCCGAAGGGCTGGTTCGGGCCATGCACCTCACCCTGATGAGGACTTGACCGCCTCCTCCTGCTCGGCGCGGGCTACCTCTTCGCCGACGAAGGGCACCAGCAGGTTGTAGGTGAGGTCGGGAAGCAGGCGGGGTAGCTCAGGGGCGCGATCGAGCACGACCTCCTCGTAGATCCTCGCCAGGATCGCCCCGACCGCCAGCTGCGTCGCCTGCGTCAGGGCTGGGGACGGTCCGCCGTCCTCCAGCCCTTCGTCGATCAGCTTCGTGAAGCGGGCGTATTCGGCCCGGAAAGTGGAGCGGAAGGCCGGGCCGACAGCGCTGAGCTCGACAAAGACGAAGCGCGCGGCCGCGGGGTCGGCGGCGAACCAGAGCAGCGTCGTCGCCAGCGCCTCCCGCATCCGACCCGGCCACGGTCCCGACGTGATGTAGGCGGCGCGTACGCGTGCCTCGAGGTCATCGACGAGGACCTTGTGGGCAGCGAGCATGCAATCGAGCCTGTCGTTAAAGAGTTCGTAGAAGCTCTCGCGGCCGACACCGGCCTCGCCGAGGATGTCGGCGACCGTGGTTGCTTCGTAACCCTTGTCCACGGTGACGCGGACAACCGCAGCGAGCAGGCGTTCCCGCTGTGAGCGCACGACAATCTCCCGCGGCAGCCCGTGGCGGCCGCGCGGAAGCCGCCAGGCGCGCAGATCCTCAGGCTCGTCGGGCACCGTTCCGAGAACCACTGCTCTCGCCGCTTGCCAGCCTTGACTGTCTGAGCGCCTCCTCGTGGCCTCCGAAGGGACTGACCGCCAGATAGACGATCTCCGGCAGCAACTGCGGCAACTGGCTTGCCTTCCCGGTCGCGATCTGGTTGAGGAGGAGGACCTGCGCTTGACCGAAAGCGAGGCGCGGGTCCAGGTGCGGGGTGGGGTCGTTGCCGCTCCTACCCCAGAGGGCTTCCAGGGCGGGGATGGTCGCGCGCCGGTAGCGCTCGATCACGGCGGGCTCGACGGCGAGCGCGTCGCCGCTAAGTAGCTGGGCGAGCCCCGGTCGAGCGGTGAGGCAGTCGAGGACGGCGGTGGCCCCCTTTCGGGTGGCGTCTCCCGGCCCGTCCGCTGCGGAGTGGGCGGAGGCGGCGACGCCTTCGAGTTGGGAAACGCAGTAGTCGATCGCTGCGTCGAAGCACGCTCGCTTGTCGACGAAGTGCTTGTAGAAGGTCGTGCGAGAGATCCGGGCGCTGGCGACAATGTCGGTGATCGTCGTCGCCGCGTAGGTCTTCTCGGCGCAGGACTCGATCATTGCGTCGACGATCCGCTGCCGCTGTGTCAGCGCGCTGAGATCGGGAGGCATCGTCGGTCGCAGCACGGTGGCCCCGTCTTCAGAACTCTGATGTTTTTGCATCAGTGCGGATTGTTCCAGCCTAGCTCGCCCGGTGGACTCTTGGTCCAACAACTGGTGGGGGTGCGGCCCCCGAAGGATAGGACAGTTTTTATTAACTAGTCGAGGACGCCCCGCGCGGGGCGGAGGCACGGTCCTCGTCGCAGCCCTCGCAAGGCTGGCGGGGGGCGGCTTCGTAAGGGAGTTCGCCGGTGACGTGGTACTCGAAGCGGAGTGAATTGATCACGGCCCCGACCATCAGGGCGAGGCTGAGCACGTAGAACCAGAGCAGGGCGATGAGGATGAAGCCAAGGGTTGAGCCGAACCGCGAGAGGCTGGACACATTGGAGAGATAGATCGGGAAGAGCCAGTTGGCGAGGCCGGCGCCGAGGGTGACGAAGAGCGCCCCCGGCCAGACCGCCCGCCAAGGCATATGCCCTTTCGGGACGGCCCAGAAGATCACGCAGCAGATTCCGAAGGTGACCAGCAGCGCCGCCCCCAGGAGCAGGATCGTGTCCAGGGCCTTGATGTCGGAGAGGCCTAGGGGGAGGCGGTCGGTGCTGCTGACGAGGCCGCTCTCCAGCGTCGGCACGAAGATGCTGGCGGCGATGAAGAGGAGGACGACGACCAGCATCGCGAAGGAGAAGCGCTTCTGTTCGACCCAGCCGCGGCACTCGACGTGGTAGATCCGGCAGAAGGCGGTGTCCATTGCGCCCCAGAAGGAGGCGCCGATCCAGAGCGAGCCGGCAAAGGCGGCGATCCCGATCGTCGCCGTGTTGTTCTCGATCCGGCTCAGCGCGTCGGTCAGAGTCTGCTGCTCGGTGTTGGGGAAGAGGCGCTGGAGGTCGGCGAGGACGCTGCTCTCAACCCCTTCGATCTTCAGCACCTGGCCGAAGACGAAGAGGACCAGGAGGGCGAAGGGGAAGACCGCCAGCATCAAGTTGTAGGCGACCATCGCCGAGAGCCCGGTGACGTTCTCGCGGTAGGCACGGTTCCAAAAAGCGCGTAGCCAGGGGGTCGGATGGCGGAGAGAGCTGGGCATTGACTTCACAAACTGAAGCGGGTACCATGCGAACAGGCGTTTGACGTAGATGCAGGCGCCGCCCACCAGGGCACAATGACGATTTAGACGCTACTTCGCGGACCACCTGTCGGGTCCGCTTTTTGTCGGTCCGGCGCGACTTTCGAGTTGCGACGGTATTTCATCGTCAGGACTAAACATCGACCGCAAGGGAACGAGTAAGAACGGATGCTGGTAGCAGAGCTTCAGGAACTGGAGGAGGTCAAAAACCTCCTGAATCGTGGGCAGCAGCTCGGCGTGCTGACTTTCGGCGATGTCGCCTCCGCGGTTTCCGAGGTCGACCTCGACGAGTCTGACGTAGAGGACCTCTACGGCCACCTCGAGAAGTCGGGGATCGAGCTCGTGGAGGACATGGACCCGGCGCAGAAAGCCGCGGCCGAAGCGCTTCCCGTCGACACCGGCAAAAAAGGCCGCCGGCGCCAGAAACAGGCGCTCGACCTGAAACCGGACATGACCACCGACTCCTTGCAGCTGTTCCTCAAGGACATCGGCAAAGTCCGCCTGCTGACGGCGGCGGAGGAGGTCGAACTCGCGAAACGGATCGAGCGAGGCGATCTCGACGCGAAGCAGAAAATGGTCGAGTCGAACCTGCGCCTGGTCGTCTCGATCGCGAAAAATTATCGGAACCAGGGCCTGCCCTTCCTCGATTTGATCCAGGAGGGAACCCTCGGCCTGGTCCGCGCGGCGGAGAAGTTCGACTACCGCAAGGGGTTCAAGTTCTCCACCTACGCGACCTGGTGGATTCGCCAGGCGATCGCCCGTGCGCTGGCTGACAAGGCGCGGACGATCCGGATCCCGGTCCACGTCGTCGAGAAGCTGAACAAGATCGGCCGCGCTGAGCGCAAGCTGGTCACCGAGCTGGGTCGTGAGCCCACCCCGGAGGAGATCGCCGAGGTAACGGGGATCGATCCCGAGGAGGTCGACTCGATCAAGCGCTCCGCCCAGGCCCCGGTTTCCCTCGAGAAGCCGGTCGGCGACGAGGAGGAGTCGGAGTTCGGCCAGTTCATCGCCGACGAGAAGGCCGAGAGCCCGTTCGACCGGGCCGCGGACCTGCTGACCAAAGAGGCGTTGAAAGAGGCGCTGGAGAACCTCTCCTACCGCGAGCGCCGCGTGCTCGAGCTCCGCTACGGGCTCGGCGGCGAGCACCCGCGGACCCTGGACGAGGTCGGCCGCACCTTCAACGTCACCCGCGAGCGGATCCGCCAGATCGAGAACCAGAGCTTGAAAAAGCTCCAGTCCCTCGGCGAGGCGCAGAAACTCCGCGAGGTCGCGTAACCAGGATTAAGTGATCGAACATCCCGGCCGATACAGGCCGGGATGTTCGACATTGACCCAGCGCTGCGCACGCTCATCGAGCGGGGAGGCTCGGACCTCCACATCAAGGTGGGGGTACCGCCGACCGCCCGTCTGCACGGCGAGCTGGCGCCGATCGAGGGCTACCAGCCGCTGACTCCGGCGGACACCGAAAAGGCCTTCCAGGACATGGCCGAGGTTCGCTCGCTGACCGAGTTCGAGGAATGCGGCGAGGCCGACTTCTCCTACTCGATCAAAGGGCTCTCGCGCTTCCGCGTCAACGCCTTCAAGCAGCGCGGCTCGATCTCCATCGTCTGTCGCGCAATCCCCTTCGACATCCGCTCGGTCGAGGACCTCGGGCTGCCGGATGTGGTGACGAAGCTGGCCGAAGAGCAGCGCGGGATCATCCTCGTCACCGGCACCACCGGCTCGGGTAAGAGCACGACGCTGGCGGCGATGATCGACCACATCAACCGGACGCGGACCGATCACATCGTCACCCTCGAGGACCCGATCGAGTACCTGCACCCGGACAAAAACTCGATCGTCAACCAGCGCGAAGTCGGCTCGGACACTGAAAGCTTCGCCCGCGCCATGCGCCGCGTCCTGCGCCAGGACCCCGACGTGATCCTGATCGGCGAGATGCGCGACGAGGAGACGGTCCGCACCGCCCTCTCGGCGGCCGAGACCGGCCACCTCGTCCTCTCCACCGTCCACACCCTGGATGCGACCGAGACGATCAACCGCATCGTCGACTTCTTCCCGCCCCACCTCCAGCACCAGGCCCGGGTCATGCTCGCGGCGACCCTCAAGGGCGCGATTGCCCAGCGCCTCGTCCCCGACGTCACCGGCGACGGCCGCGTCCCCGCCTCGGAGATCCTCATCGTCACCGGCCGCGTCCAGGACCTGATCATGAACCCGGAGGAGACCGGCAAGATCACCGAAGTCATCGCCGAGGGCGAGTACTACGGCATGCGCACCTTCGACCAGTCCCTGATGCACTACGTGATGGAGGGCAAGGTCGCCGAGTCCGTCGCCCTCGAGTTCGCCTCCAACCCCCACGACTTCAAACTGATGCTGGCGGCGGGCGGCCAGCGCGCGAGCGGCATCGAGCAGCTCGCACCCGCAACTGACTAGGGCGGGTGTCCAGTTGAAAAAAGAGCTCGCACCGATCGGCTCAAGCTCAGGGCGGCAGTAGCCGATGGGAACGGCGATGCTCGCAATCGACCGCTTCATCCTGCTGATCCGCGATCTGCGTCGCAGCGAGCGCGGGATGGCGCTGCCGACCGCGATCTTCGCGATGGTCGCCACCCTCGGCCTCGGTAGCGCGGCGGTTCTTTCTTCGGTCAACGCCCAACAGGGGAGCCACCGCGACAGCGACTCGAAGAGCGCGATCGCCGCTGCCGATGCCGGCGCGAACATCGCCCTCTTGCGCCTGAACCGCTACGCCTCCGCGCTGACGACCACGAACCCCTGCCTTTGGGTCAACGGCAGCACCCTCGCACTCACCAAAGCCTCTGCCGACGGCTGGTGCCCGGAAGTCAAAGGGACGGTCGGGTCTTCCAGCTACGCGTACCGGACTACTCCCCTGAGCGCCACGGGGACTATGACCGTGGTCGCGACCGGCAGCGACGGCGTGGTCAGCCGCCGCGTCGCCGTCGGATACAAAACGACGACCGTGGGCAGCGCCTTGGCCAACGAGGGCATGATCGGCCTCGATGACATGCTGATCGACCAGAACGCCGACGTTAAAGTCAGCGCCGGAACCAACGGCAACATCTACGTCGAAGAGAATGCCGACGTCTGCGGAAACGTTCGCCACGGCATCGGCAAAAAACCGACTTGGGGCAACAATTCCACCCAGTGCCAGGGGTACGGCGTCACCGAAGGAAACGTCACCCTCCCCCCGGTCAGCTCCTTCATCCCGGCCAACATCGCGACGGTTAACAGCAACTACAGACTCGTCACCTGCACGGCGCCGAAAGTTCCCACTGGCTGCCAGGAAGACACCTACACGGGCGGTTGGTCCACCAACTCGCCGTGGAACCCGAACACCCGGACCTTGACCACGGGCAACAAGAGCACGATCACGCTGAGCGGCGGCGACTACTTCATCTGCAAGATGACCCTCGGCAACAACTCTCACTTCGTCATGGGCTCGGGCGCAACTGTGCGGGTCTTCTTCGACACCCCCGAGAACTGCGGCCTTTCGTCCGTCGCAAAGCAGATTGATCTCGGCAACGGTGGCGACATCACCGCCACCGACTACAACGCCGCGCTCGGCAAATTCAACATGCCGGGCTTCTACCTGATGGGCTCGCCGACGATCGCGACCAAGGCTGAAATCTCCCCCAACGGCGGCAGCGTCAACGAATTCCTCCTCTACGCGCCGCAGTCCGAAATCCTGATCAAAAACAACGCCACCTTCAAGGGCGTGATCGCCGGCAAAAAAGTCCATTTCGAAAAGGCGATCCTCGAACAGGACAAAGGCTACGAACCGCCCCAGATCGGCGGCGCGACGATCTTCGAGCGCCAGTCCTTCGTCGAGTGCACCGGCTCGACCGGTTCGCCGCCGAACGCCAACTGCTGACCCTTCCGCTCTCGGCTGGGAACTCGCATCCGCGGCTCAAGGCGCTGCCCCCGGCGGTCGATCTATAAGCGAACGTATGAGGGAGCAGCTGAACAACAACCCCGCCGTCCAGATTGGCGCCGTCGCCGTACTGCTGGTGGTCGGTGCGATCTTCCTGATGACGAGGATGGGCGGGGGAGAAGAAAGCTCCGAAGGGGGCGAAGTCAGCGCCACCGTCAACGGGGTGACCGCTACCGGCGAAACCCCGGGTGAAGCAGTCGAAGGTGCGGTGGAAACCCTTGAAACCGGGGCCGCCCCGACGCCGGTTGCCCCCGCCGCTCTTCCGCCGGTGAAGACGCCCGAGAACGTCGTCCGCGCCTTCGACTCCGGCGCCACGGTGGCATTGCTCTTCGTCCGTGAGGGGGGAATCGACGACCGCGTTGTTCGAGGCACGACGGCGGTGCTCGCGTCACTTCCCGATGTCGCCTCCTTCGTCGTCCCGGCTGACGAAATCGCCCGGTACACCTCGGTCACCGCGGGGGTCGGCGTCGAACGTGTGCCCGCCCTCGTCGTACTGACCCCGAAGCGTGACGACCAAGGGGTACCGACCGGCTCGGTCCTCTACGGCTACCAGACTCCTGCCACCGTCCGCCAGGCGATCATCGACGCCGGCTACAAGGGGCCGACGCTCGACTACCACCCGTGAGCATGGGCTCCAACGAGTATCCGGGCCACCTGCGGCCGGTGCCCGATTCCGGAGACTCCACCGCGCCTAAGCTCGATCCCGAAGCCGGCGGTACGCCCGGCCTGACCGCACCGGTCTCCCGGGGACGGTCGGCCGGATTCATCACCGACGTCCTCATCGAGCTCGGCTGTGTCAGCCAGGAGCGCGTCGACCAGGCGATCGAAGCCGCCCGTACCGCCGGCGCCCCCCCCGAGGCGCTGCTGCTGACCGAAGGCGCGATCAACGGCGACCAGCTCTCCCGGGCGATCGCCGAGCGCTACGGACTCGACCACATCGACCTCTCGGCCTACCAGGTGGACATGGCCGCGGCCAACCTGATCGCCGTCAACACCGCCCGTCGCTATCGCGCCCTGCCCGTCGGCTTCGTCGACAAGCAGACGCTCCTGGTGGCGATGGCCGACCCGACCAACGTCCTCGCCGTCGACGACATCCAGATCGCGACCGGCCTCGACTGCCGAGTCGCCGTCGCCGCCGAGGAAGACATCGAAGCGCTGATCGTCCGGCTCAACACCTTGCAGAGCGCCGTCAGCGAGGCCGTGGTCGAAGGCGAGGAGGAGGCAGAGGACGAGCTCGCCGAAGTTGCCGATTTCGAAGTAAGCGCCGAAGACGCGCCGGTCATCAAGCTCGTCTACAGCATCCTCGGTCAGGCGGTGGGGGAGGGAGCCTCCGACATCCACTTTGAGCCCGCCGAGGGGGAAATGCGGGTTCGTTTCCGGATCGACGGCGTCCTCCGGGAGGCCGCTCACGTGCCGAGCCGGATGGTCAGTGCCGTGATCTCCCGCGTGAAGATCATGAGCGACCTCAACATCGCCGAGAAGCGGGTCCCCCAGGACGGCCGGGTCAGCGTCACCGTCGAGGCCAAGAAGGTGGACCTCCGCGTCACGACGTTGCCTACCCAGCGTGGCGAGGGGGCGACGATCCGCATCCTCGACAAAGAAAACGCGCAGCGGACCCTGGACGAACTGGGTATGGACGGCGATTCTCGCGGACGTTTCCAGGAGGCTTTCCAGCAGGCTTACGGGGCTGTCCTCGTCACCGGCCCGACCGGCTCGGGAAAGAGCACGACCCTCTACGCGGCGCTGCGCGAGATGAACACCGTCGACAAGAAGATCATCACGGTCGAGGATCCGGTCGAGTACCAGCTGGATGGCGTCAGCCAGATCAACGTCAACCGCAAGGCGGGCCTCGACTTCGCCACCGGCCTACGATCGATCCTGCGCGCCGACCCTGACGTGGTGATGGTGGGCGAGATCCGCGACGGCGAGACGGCCCGGATCGCGATCGAGGCCGCGCTAACCGGCCACATGATGCTCTCGACCCTGCACACCAACGACGCCCCTGGCGCGATCACCCGCCTCATGAAGATGGGCATCGAGCCCTTCCTGACCGCCTCCTCGGTCGACTGCGTGGTCGCCCAGCGCCTCGCCCGCAAGCTCTGCTCGCACTGCAAGCGCCGCACGGTCGTGCCTCCCGAGGCCCTCGGCGAGATGGGGATGCGGGTCGGCGGCGACCTCGAGGCCTACGAACCGGTCGGCTGCGCACGCTGCAACCAGAGCGGCTACCGCGGCCGGGTCGGGATCTACTCGGTGATGAAAATGAGCGAGCGGATCAAAGACATGACCGTTTCGCAGGCCGCCGAGGCTGACATCGGGGCGGCAGCACGCGAGGAGGGCATGCTGACCCTGCGCGAGGACGGGCTTCGAAAGGTCCGAGCAGGCCAGACCAGCCTCGAGGAGATCCTCAGGGTCACGGCCTGACGGTGCAGATTCTTCCGGGACTCCAGTTTCTCAGTCAGATGCCGATCTAACACCCGATGTCCTTCGACTTCTCAGAGGTGCTGCGGCGGATGGTCGAGGCGAGGGCCTCGGACGTCCACCTGACTGCCGGCTTTCCCCCCGCGATGCGGGACAAGGGCAAGATCATCCCCATGGACGGGTTCCCGGTCCTGGGGACCCAAGAGACCCGCGAGGTCGTCTTCAGCATCCTCAACGACGACCAGCGCAAACGGTTCGAGAACAACAAACAGCTCGACTTCGCCTACGCGATCCCCAACGTCGCCCGCTTCCGCGTCAACTGCTTCATGCAGCGAGGGGCCGTCAGCGCCGCCTTCCGGCTGGTGCCGCAAGAGATTCCTTCCCTCGACTCTCTGAAAGTCCCGCAGATCCTGCGCGAGCTGACCCAGAAACCGCGAGGGTTCGTCCTCGTCACCGGCCCCACCGGCTCGGGCAAGAGCACCACCCTGGCGGCGATGCTCGACGTGATCAACCGCGAGCGCCAAGACCACATCCTCACGATCGAGGACCCGATCGAGTTCCTGCACCAGCACAAAAGCTCGATCGTCAACCAGCGCGAGATCGGCTCCGACGCCGAGGACTTCGCGCTCGGGCTGAAAGCCGCGCTGCGAGAGGACCCCGACGTGATTCTGGTCGGCGAGATGAGGGACCTGGAGACGATCGCCACGGCGCTGACCGCAGCCGAGACCGGCCACCTCGTCTTCGCCACCTTGCACACCCAGTCGACCGCGCAGACGGTCGACCGGATCATCGACGTCTTCCCCCCTCAGCAGCAGGGGCAGGTGCGGACGCAGCTCTCGATCGCGCTGCAGGGCATCGTCACCCAGCAGCTGTTGGAGACCGCCGACGGGGTCGGGCGGACCGTCGCCTGCGAGGTTCTGGTCCCGACGCCGGCGATCCGCAACCTGATCCGCGAGGGCAAGACCCACCAGATCTACGCGGCAATTCAGACTGCCGGCGCTGTCGGGATGCAGACGATGGACGCCGACCTCGCCCGCCTGGTCCGCTCCGGGACGATCACGCGCTCACTGGCCGAGCAGCGGGCCTCTGTACCGGAGGAGCTGAAGCGACTGCTCGGAGGGGGCCCGGCCGAAGCCGGCTATGCGGCCGACGGGAACGGCTACACGCCGCAGACGCCCAACTACGTCCAGCAGGGGCAGTAGCCGATGGCCGGGGCCACGACCTTTGCCTTCCGGGCGATGGATGGCGGTGGTGTCGCCACCGCCGGCGAAATCGAGGCAGAGTCCAAGGCTCAGGTAGGCGAGCAGCTGCGTCAGCGCGGCCTGATCGTGCTCGACGTCTCGGAGAAGTCCGAGCCGTTCAAAATCGAGCAGCTCTGGCAGACCTGGAAAGGCATCGACATGCGCGAGCTGTCGATTTTCTCCCGCCAGTTCGCGACGCTGGTCGCCTCGGGCATGCCGATGCTGCGAAGCCTCCACACGCTCGAGGAGCAGACCCAGGACGAGCGGATCAAAGCGGCGATCGGCGGAATCCGGGCCGACGTCGAGGCTGGTAGCTCCCTGGAGCAGGCGATGGAGCGCCACCCCGAAGTCTTCGACCGCCTCTACCGGGCGATGGTTCGGTCGGGGGAGCAATCGGGTCAGCTCGAGGACGCGCTCGACCGGATCGCCTACCAGGTGGAGAAATCCGACTCGCTGAGACGGCAGGTGAAATCGGCGATGATGTACCCGGCGCTGATCTTCGGCTTCGCGATGGTCGTCTTAATCGCGATCGTCGCCTTCGTCATCCCCACCTTCGTCGGCATCTTCGAAGAGATCGGCGAAGAAAATCCAGGTGAAAAGGCGGCGCTTCCACTCCCCACCCAGATCTGCGTTGCCGCGTCGGACCTGATCACCGGCTACTGGTTCATCCTCTTCCCGGCGGTAATCGTCGCTTTTGTTGTCTTTTTCAGGTGGAAGCGAACCGAAGGCGGGAAAAACGTCTGGGACCGCTTCATCCTGCGGCTGCCGATGAAGGTCGGCGACGTGATCCAGAAAGTGGCGCTGGCCCGCTGGTCACGAACCTTTGCCGGCGCCGTTTCGGCCGGCGTGCCGATGCTTCAGGCGATCAAGCTGACCGGGGAAACCTCCGGCAACATCGTCCTCGAGCGGGCGATGGAGGACATGTACGCCTCGGTAAAGCGGGGGGGCTCCCTCGCTGGCCCGATCCAACGTGACGAGATCTTCCCGCCGATGGTTGGCCACATGGTCGCGGTCGGCGAGGAAACCGGCCAGCTCGAACACATGCTGTCCAAGATCGCCGACTTCTACGAGGCCGAGGTCGACGCCAAGGTGAAAGCGCTGACCTCGCTGATCGAGCCGATCATGATCGTCTTCGTCGGCGGCATCGTCGGCTTCATCGTGATCGCGATGTACCTGCCGATCTTCAGCCTCTACGACAAGATCCGCTGATTCGCTGTCGGCTCATCGGTTTTGGGCGGTTCGACTGGACGCCCGTACAACCGGTCCAACTTTTTGCTCCAAGCAGCCCCAATTTCAGGGATCAAGTTACTGGCGCAGGGGTCGATGAAGGGCAGGTGATGAATCTGCCAGTGCTTCGGTGCCAAAGGCAAACTCGCTGTGAGGCGGGGGCGCAAAGCTGTCGGGACTCCCTTGGAGTTGGCCGGGCTACCACCGGGGTCGACAGACACCACGTGGCTTCATGCGACGGGGCTCTGGCGCAAACGATTAGGACCATAGGAGGTCACTAATGTTTCTCCAGAATCTCCGGGCCAAAGTTGGCGCCCGGCTCAACGGCGACAGCGAGGCCGGCTTCACGCTGATCGAGCTCCTCGTCGTCATGCTCATTCTCGGAATCCTCGCGGCGATCGCTTTGCCTGCGTTCTTCAATCAGAAAGACAAGGCAGGCGACGCCAAGGCCAAGGAGTACGCGCACTCCGCGCAGGTCGCGATGGAGACCTGGTTCACCGACCACGGCACCTACGCTGGTGCGAGCGAGGAAAACCTCGAGGCGATCGAGCCCTCGCTGAAGAACGCCACGTTTACGGCGGTCACCCCGAACGGAACCACCGGGTACACCATCACCCTCCAGGGCGCCAAGACCACCCAGACGTTCAGCGTGACCAACGTCAACGGCACCCTCACCTACCCGTGCACCACCGGCGGTCAGGGCGGTTGCCCGGAGACCGGCGCGACCGACGAATGGGATTAGTCCTCTGATCGCTCGCGATTAGACGTGCTTAGCGAAGGGCGGGCTTCAAGGCCCGCCCTTCGGTTTTCTGGCCGACTGACGGGAGCGGGACTCAACCGAATGATGCTTTCGGTCGATAGATCCAGGGTGCAACTCCGAGCAATAGCCGCTGCTGGCCTGGCCTTCGTAGCCGTTGCCGTTTCGGTTTCCGACGCGGCCGCGGCTCCTGCCAACTTCGCTGGTGCTTCCAGCGACGGCGGGAGGGTCTTCTTCACCACGACCGACACGCTCGTCAACGGCGACACGGACAGCCGCCAAGACGTCTACGAGCGCTCCTACGACACCGGGCTCGGACGTTACGTGACGCGCTTGGTCTCTACCGGCCCAACCGGCGGCAACGACGCCTATCCCGTTCTCTATGACGGTGCCTCCGCCGACGGAACCCGCGCCTTCTTTTCGACTGAGGAGAAGCTGGTCGGCGTCGACGAAGACCTCAGCGAGGACATCTACGAGCGCGACCTCACCACCAACACCACGAGCCTTGTCTCGATCGGGGACGCCGGCGGCAATGGGGAAACGGACGCGAACTTCTCCCCCGGCGGGGTCATTCCCGGCGGTGACAAAGTCTTCTTCCGCACGTCGGAGGTTCTCGACGCCGACGACGGCGACACTTTTATCGACCTCTATATACGCGACCTGGATGCAGGTACGACGACGCTGGTTTCCGCGGGAAGCGCCGACTGCGCCAACCTCGGATGCGGCGAGGGCAACTTCGCGGCGACCCTCCGCGGCGCTTCCGTCGATGGCACCGTGGCCTTCCTCACCACCGACGAGCAGCTCGACGCCGCCGACACCGACAACCTGCTGGACATCTACCGCCGCGACCTCGTCGCCGGCGTCACCACCCTCGTCTCCACTTCCGGTGTCTGTCCAGCGGCTGCCGATTGCAGCGCCTCCTACGGCGGCATCTCCTTGGATGGCGCCCACGCGTACTTCGAGACCAGCGAAAGACTGGTCGCGGCCGACCAGGACAGCTCCCAGGATGTCTATGACTGGTCGGTCGGTGGAGGCCCTGCTCTTGTCTCGACCGTTCCCGCGGGGGCCAACGCCGCTCGAACCGCGATCTTCGCCGGCGCCAGCTTCGACGCCAGTCGGGTCTACTTCGAAACCGATGAGCCTCTCCTCGTCGCCGACCAGGACTCGGCAAACGACGTATACGAGAGGAGCGGCGGGACGACCTCGCTGATCTCCGTCGGTCCGGCGGGGGGCGATGCGGACTCGCCTGCGTCGCTCGAATGGGTGTCACCAGACGGCAGCACCCCGACGGTGCTCTTCGGCACCGACGAGCCCCTCGTCTCCGGCGACGAAGACTCGTCTCAGGACGTCTACGCACGCAACGGCGGGACGGTTACGCTTCGCTCCCTCGCCGCCACGGGTGGCAACGGGCCCTACAACGCCAGCTTCGCCGCGGCCTCGAACGACGGGGGGCGCCTCTTTGTAGTTACCGCCGAGCCCCTCGATCCCGCGGCCGACACCGACACCGCGCTCGACGTCTACGAGATCACCGCAGGCGTTGCGAGCCTCGTATCGACCGGCCCGGCGGCGGTCAAATCCCAGGTCCCGGCCGGATTGCCAACCGGAGCGGTCGCGGCGGACGGCTCCCACGCATTCTTCATCACCGAGGAGCCGCTCACCGAAGGCGACCTCGACGCCGAAAACGACGTCTATGACCACTCCTCGGCCGGCACCCTGCTCGCCTCCACCGGGAACTCCATCCCGATCGGGCCGCCGACGCCGACTCTGACCGGCACCGACCCGGCTTCTCCGGCCACCTCGCTCACCCCGCGGATCAAAGGTCAGGCTCAGCTCGGAACCGCGATCAAGATCTACGCCACCTCGGACTGTTCCGGCGTCCCGGTTGCGACCGGCACCTCCGCCACCCTCGACTCGCCCGGGATCGAAGTGACGGTCAGCGCCGGGTCCAGCACCAACTTCCGCGCCACCGCCACCGACAACCATGGCGACACCTCTCCCTGCTCGGCGTTCATCGGCTACACCCAGCAGGGTTCGACGCCGCCGACCTCAGACCCCGGGCCCGATCCGGGTGGCGCTTCCGGCGGTTCCGGTCCGACTTCGACTCCACCTGCGACCGACGGTGGCAGCTCCAAAGGCGGTAGCAGGGGCAAGGGGGGCATCACCTACCTCACTCCGGACACGAAGATCACCTTCGCGCCAGCCGGCGTGACTCGCGTTCGGCGGCCGGTCTTCCGCTTTGCCGATCCGTTGAACGAACAGGGCTCGAGCTTCAAGTGCAAGCTCGATCGCGAAGCTTGGCGCGGCTGCAGCTCGCCGCTGAAGGTAAAGCGGCTGAAGTTGGGACGGCACACGTTGCGGGTTCGCGCGGTGAACGCGCTCGGAATCCCTGACCCGGCTCCGGCAAGTCGCTCTTTCAAGGTGGTGAAGTGATGGCTCGCCTGCGCCAGCACGACCGCAGCGGTGAGCTCGGCATGACCTTGGTCGAGCTCCTCGTAGCCTCGATGATGAGCATCGTCCTTCTCGGCGCGATCAGCTCGATGGTGGTCAGCGCGATGCAGACCCAGCCGAAGATCAGCAAAAGCGCCCAAAACGTCTCCTCGGCCCGCTACGTGCTCGAGCGGATGACGCGCGAGCTACGCAACGGAGTCCGGGTCGACCAGGCAACCGCCTCGAAAATCTCCTTCCTCACCTACGTACGGCACACCAGCTGCGGCAGCACGACGCTTCCTAGTTCAGCAACCCCGTCGATCAAGTGCGAGGTCACCTACCAGTGCTCGACCACGACGTGCACGCGCACCGAGGCCGCGGCCGGCGTGTACACCGGCACCGCCCGAACCCTGTTCACCGGCATCAACAGCTCCAGCGTCTTCTGTTTCGTTCCCAGCGCGGAAGCAGACCCGCTTACCTGCGGCGCCGCGAAAGCGGCATCCGAAGTCACCTACGTGAAAATCCAGCTGCGACTGCCCGACTCAAGCGGGTCGGGCTCGCTGACCATCGCTGACGGCGCCAGCCTGCGTAACGCCATCCTCCTCAAATGACCGCAGGCGATCACAGCCGGGAGATCGGTTCAGAGGAGGGGTTGACCATCATCGAGGTGGTCGTCGCCACGCTGGTCTTGGCGCTGGCGGCGATGGCGACCTTCGGGGTTCTGACCGCGGCGACCAAAAACGCGCAGCGGGCAAAAGCGAGCCAGGTTGCGCTCGACCGGGCCCAAGCTGAGATGGAGCAGCTGCGGAGCCTCGCAGACAGCCAATTAGCCCTGACCGCTGCACCCCCGCACTCGAGCAGCGAACTGAGCCCCAACTTCCGCGTCAGCGGCGGCACCTTCGCCACCGTGCGTCAGCCGGTCGGCTCCTACGCGAACCTCGTGGTCAACGGCGGCAGCGAATACGGCGGCGACACGATCGAAGGCGGCATCGTCAGTCCCGGGCCGACCTCCTTCACCAGCGGCGACGTCAAGGGCAAGATCTACCGCTATGTGGTTTGGCGCGATGACACCTCCTGCCCGGCGGCGACGTGCCCCGGTCTCCAGGACTACAAACAGATCATCGTTGCCGTGAAGCTGGACAGGGCGGCCAACCAGGCAGGAGAACGAGGCTACGTCGAAGTCATCTCCAACTTCGTCAACCCGACGGACAGCTTCCTCAACGACCCGGTGGCGGGCGCCAACGGGGTGGTCTCCGGGCAGCAGTTCTACCTCTCCGACACCCCCTGCTCGGCCACCGGCACCACCGCCCGGGAAGACATTGTTGGCGACCACAAGCTCCACAACACCCTGGGCACGTGCGCCAGCGGCCTCAAAAACGAAGCCACCCTCGGCGCGCCGGACGCGCTGGTCCTCGGCGTGCCGCCGGACCCCGACCCCGCCGACGAAAGCAACCCGGCGCCCTACGACTACTCCGACGACTTCTACCTGGAGCCGAACCCGGACACCGACAAAGGAGTCCAGATCCTCAGGGGGGACACGGCGGGGTGCATCTTCACGCCGGCGGAAAAACTCCACCGCGAGGCGCAGATCCACCGCTGGGTCACCGACCCGATGAAAGCCGAATTCAAGATGGTCGAAAACGCGACCGTCGAGTTCTACACCCGCACGCTCAACGACGAATCGTACAACGGCAAACTCTGCGTCTTCCTCTTCAAGCGTCACGAAGTCAACGGCGTCGCCACCGACACGCTGCTCACCAACAAGGCCGATGGCAAAAGTTACTGGTCGTACAACCCCGGGGGGACTGGTTGGTGGCGGGGCAAATGGGAACGGGTGCGGCTGCCGATGACGTTCAACAGCAGCCCGTATACGATCCCCGCCGGCGACCGGTTTGGAATCGCGTTGACGGTGGACCGCAGCGAAACGACCGGCGACGCGCTCGCGATCATGTACGACCACCCGAAATATCCGACGCGCATCGAGGTCGACACCAACACGCCGATCGACGGCGGTTGAGATGACAGCTGCAGGGGTGGTCTTCGCCTTCCTGGGAGGGCTGCTGGTCGGCAGCTTCCTCACCGTCGTCGCCCATCGCGTCCCCCGCGGAGAATCGATCGTCGGCCCCCGCTCGCGGTGCCCCGCCTGCGGCACCCAGATCGCCGCCTACGACAATGTTCCGGTCTTCTCCTGGCTTCTGCTGCGTGGCAGGGCGCGCTGCTGCGGGGTGGCCATCTCGCCTCGGTATCCACTGATCGAGCTGACGGTCGGCATCCTCTTCGCGACCGTCGTCCTCGTCTTCTGGGACGAGCCAGGCGAGATAGCCCTCGGCCTCCTTTTCGTCTCGACCCTCGTCGCCGTGACGGTGACCGATCTCGAGCTGCGGCTGATCCCGAACAAGATCCTCCTCGTCTCGGCTCTGCTCGGGATCGCGGTCGCGGCAGTAGTGGACCCCGGCTCTCTGGCGGAGAGAGCGCTCGCGGCCGCCGCGGCCGGGGGGCTGCTCTTCGCCGCCGCCCTCGCCTACCCGCGAGGGATGGGGCTCGGCGACGTCAAGCTGGCGGCGGTGATGGGTCTGTATCTGGGGCGGGATGTCGCTCCCGCTATCTTCGTCGCCCTTCTCGCGGGTGCTGTTGTCGGGCTGGCGATGATCGCTCGCGAGGGCGCCTCGGCGCGCAAGAAGGGCATTCCGTTCGGGCCTTTCCTGGCCTTCGGTGGTGTGGTCGGGCTGCTTGTCGGGGAACAGTTGCTGGACCTTTACCTGGGCACCTTCTAGAAGGTCCGTCTAAGCATTTTTTGTCCCAGGCTGTTGCAGGACGAAAGTTCGATGCCCTTTCTGTCGATTAGGGGAGGGCGTGCTCAAAGTAAGGCGACAGAAGAAGGCTGATCATGTGGTCGGCCTCGAGATCGAGGCGGGAGGAATCGCCGCCGCCGAGGTGGACGCGGCAAACCGGGTCAACGGGGCGCTGCACCCGTTGCCACCCGATGCTTTCCAGGAGGGGGAGATCGCCGATCCTGAGGCCGTCGTTGCGAGCCTCAAGGATCTCTGGGCCCAGCACAAGCTTTCGAAACGCGTTCGCGTCGGGATCGGTAACCAGCGGGTGGTCGTGCGCACCCTGCGCCTCCCTGCGATCGAGGACCCAGGAGAGATGGAGGCTGCGGTGAGGTTCCAGGCCCAGGAGCAGATGCCGATGCCGCTCGACCAGGCGATCCTCGAGCATCAGGTCGTCGGCGGCGTGCCAGGCGAGGACGGATCCTCGCCGCAGGTCGACGTGGTCGTCGTCGCCGCCCGCCGGGACATGATTCAGAGCTTTGTCGAGCCGCTGCGGCGCGCCGGCTTGGAGCCGGTGGGTATCGACCTTTCGGCCTTCGGCATGATCCGCGCGCTCGCGGGGGTTGACGAAGGTGGGATGGCCGTTCCGGCCGAGCCCGGCGTGACGGCGCCGCCTGACAAGGCTGTCCTCTACTGCAACCTAGGCGACGTCATGAACTTGGCCGTGGCACGGGGGAGGTCATGCCTCTTCACCCGGGTCTCGCCCGGCGGCATGGAGCCGATCGTCGCCCGCCTTTCGAGCGAAGGGGGGCTCACCCCCGAACATGCCCGCCAGTGGCTCACGTACGTCGGGCTCAACCAGCCGGCCGAGGAGATCGGAGGCGACCCTGAGGTTGTAGCTCGAACCCGATCGGTGTTGAGTGACGGGGTCTCCGACCTGGTCGACGAGCTGAGGCTCTCCCTTGACTACTACGGAGCGCAGGAGAGCGCGATTCCGGTCGATCGCATCATCGTCTGCGGTCCGGGCAGCGCGATTCCCGGACTCGCTTCCGCGATGGAAGGAAGCGTCGGGTTGCCGATTGTCGCCGCCCGGCCACCTGCCTTCGCCGGGTTTGACGATGGCGTCGCCGCCCGCCTCACGCTTGCGTACGGGTTGGCCTTGGAGAACTGATGCGGCCAATCAACCTGATCCCCCCGGAGTCCCGACGCGGCGCCTCGGCGCCGATGCGAACCGGTCCGCTGCCTTGCCTGGTGGTGGGCGCGCTCGCGTTGGTCTTCGCTGGGGTCGCCCTTCTGGTACTCGCCGGCAACACCGTCAGCGACCGCGAAGCGGAAGTCGCCCGTCTGCACCGCGAAGACGCCCAGGCGGCGGCGAAAGCCCAGCGGCTGACCGGCTTCACGCAGTTCAGCCAGATGCAGCAGGCGCGTACGGAAACGATCGCCAGCCTTGCCGACAGCCGGTTCGACTGGGAGCGGGTGATGAAGGAATTGGCCTTGATACTCCCCGACGACGCCTGGCTCGTCAGCCTCAACGCAAGTGCTTCGCCGGCGGTCGGTGGCGAAGAAGGCGGTGGCGGCGCTGGCCTGCGTGCCGGCGCTCCGGGTCCGGCGCTCGAACTGAAAGGCTGCGCCGCCGGCCAGAAGGCGGTCGCAGGGTTCGTCGCCGCGCTCAACGACATCGACGGCGTGACCAGGGTCGGGGTTGAATCCTCCGAACTTGGGGATCCCGAAAACGCGGCGTCAGGAGGTGGCAGCGAAGACGGCGCCAACGAAGATTGCCGGACCCGGTCCTTCATCGCTCAGTTCTCGATCGTCGTCGCCTTCGACGCGGCGCCGGTGCCGCCGAGCGCCGAAGAAGCCCCCGTCGCGGTTGCCCCGCCGGCCGAAGGCGAAGAAGCCGAAGGGGAAGGCTGAGATGAAGCTGAAGCTCTCCTCCACTAACGGACTGATAGTCGGAATGGTCGCCTTCGCGGTGCTGGCTTTCCTCTTCTGGACCATGGCCTTGGGCCCGAAGCGGGACGAAGCCGACGAGCTCAGCGCGAAAGCCAAGAGCCTCGAAACCTCGCTGGCAACCCACGAAGGTGAAATCTCCCAGGGGCTCGAAGCGCGCGACCACTACGCCGCGGACTACCGCAACCTCGTCGTGCTCGGCAAGGCGGTCCCCGGCGACGACGACACCGCTTCCTTTTTGGTCCAGCTGCAGCGCATCTCGAAGGCGGCGAAGGTCGAGTTTCGGGTGCTCAAACTGTCGGCGAGCGAAGCCGCGCCCGAAGAAGCGGCCGCCACCACCCCTCCGGTCGAAGGCGCATCTCCGACTGAGGTTGCGGCCTCGACTCTTCCGCTGGGGGCGACCGTCGGGGCCGCCGGCCTCGGGGTCATGCCCTACGAACTCAGCTTCGAGGGGAACTTCTTCAGCATCGCCAAGTTCATCCACGGCCTCGACTCCCTGGTCAAGACCCAGAACGAAAAGGTGGCGGTGACCGGTCGCCTGATCACGATCGACGGTTTCAGCCTGAAGGGGGACACCGGCAAAGGATTCCCGGCGCTTGAAGGGAGCTTCAGCGTGACCACTTATCTGACGCCGCCGGAAGTGGGTGTCACTGGCGGCGCGGCGCCGGCCGGGCCCGCTGAAGGGACGCCGGTCTCGGCGACCGTGGAGGAAACCCCATGAAGCGTCTTGGGCCCGAGCTGAAACTCCCGAAGCTGCGATCGCGTTCCTCCTCGGCCGGAAGCCGTGGGTTCAAGCCGCCCGCCTTCCTCAACGATCTATACGAGGACCTCCGCGACCGCCGCTTGCTGCCGCTGGTCATCCTCCTGCTGGTTGGGATCGTGGCCGCGCCGATCCTGCTCGGAGGGGGATCGCCTGAATCTGAAGAAGAAGCAGCCCCGGTCCCGCCAGCTGCCTCGGCGTCGAACGCCTCTGGAAGATCGCTGACGGTGGTCGAGGCACATCCCGGGCTCCGGGCTCCGGACAAGCGTCTTGCCGGCCGCACCCCCACCGACCCCTTCACCCAGCGCTATACCGGGTCCGTGCGGAGCGGCGGCCTGCCGAATGAGGAATCGACTGCGACGACCAGCACCTCTGAAGAAGGGGGAGGATCGGTCGTGGAAGGCGGCACCACCGCCAGCTCCGGCTCTCCGCCTCCGTCGGAAACCGGCCTGCCGGGAAGCTCTGGAGGTTCGAGCGGCGGCGCGCCGGCCGAGGACCTTTCGCCCGGACACCTCTACACCTTCACGCTCGACGTGCAGATCTCGCGCACCGAAGAACAGCCGGACGGCTCGAAGCAGATGGGGGAGCCGACGGTGCGCAAGGACATCAAGCCACCGGCGCCGCTGCCCGGAGCCAAGGCGCCCGTCGTCACCTACTTGGGGGTCAACTACGTCAAAGGAAAGCCACGGGCGATGTTGATGGTCTCGCGCGACGTCAGCGCCATCTTCGGCGACGCCCACTGCGTCTCGGGTACCAGCACTTGCGAACTGCTCGAAGTCGAGCCGGGCTTCCCCGAGGTCTTCGAATACGGGCCCAACGGCGTCCGCTACAAGTTCAACGTCCTCAAGATCGAGATCGCCCGCGACGGCCATCTCTAGACGGAGCGCCGATTCCCCAAAGCTTCAATAAGTGAAGCCATGGCGCTACACTTGCTGAAGCGAGACCGGTCTGATCGCCCGTCCCGCTCGGATCATGAGTGCCGAGAGCAATTCCACCTGCCCCGTCTGTAAGACCGCCGAAGTCGTCTGCGGCAAGTGGACGCTGCTGCTGATCCGCGACCTGGCCGAGGGCAGCGCCCGCTTCTGCGAGCTCGAGCGCTCGCTGGAGGGCATCAGCCCGCGGACTCTTTCGCTGCGCCTGCGGGCGCTGGAGGAGGAGGGCATCGTCGAGCGCCACACCTACCCCGAGGTCCCGCCGCGGGTCGAGTACGCGCTGACCGCCAAGGGCAAGGCCCTGGTGCCACTGGTCGAGGACATGCGCAGCTACGGGATGCGCTGGCTGCTGGGTGACGCCGCCGAGGCGAGCGCCGGGCGCGAGCCCGCCGCCGTCTAGTCCCGCCTGCAAGCGATCATTCATTCGCAGGAGGGATCGCCGCCAGGCTGAAGCCTGAGCCGTGCGTGATTTTCTCCTCAACGAATCGATCAAACGGCTTGCCACCGAGACCGCTTCGCGGCTGAGCTCGCTGGTGGCAATGGGGGAGGAGATCCCCTTCGATGTCGCCGCCGACGCCGGCGACGACTCCGCCTTCTACAGCTACGTGCCGATGACCGGCCGATACGTGGTCGACCACGCGGATGAGCTGCGCGCTCTGCCGAGCTTCGGCGCCGCCCGCGAGGCCACGGTGGAAGCCGGAGTGGCGGCCGCCTACCTCGAGGCGCGTGGCGAAGCGGTTCCCGCCGACCCCGGCGCCCGCGCCGAGCTGATGCTCGTCACCTTCTTCTCCGAGCTCTGGGAGGGCTCGGCCGGCTTCGCGCTCGACCGCGAGCGGCTCGAGACGGCCCTGTCGACGCTCGACGCGGAATCGCGCGACGCCGACGACGCCGAAGTCCTGATCGTCCCGATCGTCGGCCTGCGGATGTCGATGCCGCGGTTGCAGCTTCCCCACGGCATGCGGATCGTCCGCGCCGACTCGATCGAAGCGCCGGTCGAGGCGATGCGCAGCGAGGGCATGGGCCGCGCCGCCTGGGAGCCGCAGTACCTCGCCGTCGCCGACCAGGACTCCGAGGGCGGCGCCGAGGTCGCTCTGCAGCAGCTGCGCGAGCTGATCAGCGTGATGAGGATGTTCAAGGGCGGCGGCATCGGCCTCGGCCCCTACGCCTTTGCCCCGACCGGCGAGGGCTGCTGGCGGCGGATCGCCACCGGCGCCCCGGCCACGCGTCCCGGCGGCTACCGCCTCGGCGAGGACGAGGCCGAGATGCTGGTCGAGTTCGCCGCCGCGCTGGAGGCTCGCCCCGACCCCGACAGCGCCCTCACCTGGGCGGTCGGCCGCTTCGAGATGGGCTGCGAGCGCCCGACCGCGCTCGAGGGCCTCAGCGACCACCTGCTGGCGATGCGCGCCGTCCTCGAGGGGCACGGCCCCGTCGGCGCCTCGCTGCCGCTGCGCGCCGCGGCTCTGATCGCGGACGAGGAGATGGACCGGATCGAGGCCGGCGAACGGGTCGAGCACGTGCTCGAGCTGGAGCGGGCGATGATGAACGGCCGCCCCGTCGAGCGGGCGATCGAGCTTGCGACCTGGATGGAGGAGGGGACCCGCCGCCTCCTGCGCGAAGCCGCGCTCGGCGAGCTCGGCAACGACCTCAGCACCGTCGCCGACGAGACCCTGATCGTCGACGGGCTCGCCGAAGGCGACGCCCAGATCAGCGTCTCCGTCGCCGAGGAGCTGGTACTCGAGGAAGAGCCCCTCGCCGAGGAGCCTTCGATCGTCCCCGAGTCCGAGGACGAGGAGATCTCGATCGAGGCCTTCGAGCCAGAGCCCGAGCTGTCCGCCGAACTTCAACTGCCCGTCGAGGAACTACCCGAGGAGGAGTACGTGGAGCAGGAGACCCGCATCATGGAGCCGGTCCCGGCCGAAGACGAGATCAGGATCACGGCGACGCCGTGGCTCGAGGAGGTCTCCGACCCCCGCGGCGGCGACACGATCCAGTGGCCGGCCGACTCGGACCGCGACATCCAGCACCGCGAGAAAGTCGACACCCCCCGCGTGCGCCATCTCTTCCCGGTTCCCGAGGACGCCGACTGGGAAGTCAGTCACCTCGAGTTCGAGTACTCGCGTAACCGCGCGCGCTAGCCTCCCTCGGAGGACCGAGGTCCCTCCGCCCCTGTCGATCAAGCGTCCAAATACGTTGACGCATCGGAAACGATCGGTGAGTGTCGAGTAGTCGATCTCTTTCCGAAATCGGCGTGCTCATCAAAGGACGCCGTGGGGGTGGGGTGTATGTGGAGTGCCGTAAAGAGGCGGATCATCCTGCCTACCGTTTTCGTCGTGCTTTCGTGTCTGGGGTTTGCCACGGCGGCTTCCGCAACCCCTCTTCCCACGACGATCAGTTCGAACCTGGTCCTGACCAGTGCCGAAAGCCCTTACACGGGGACCTCTGTCACGATCGAACCGGGGGCCACCGTCGAAGCCCAACACGGCGTCGTCTTCAAACTGACCGGGGCGCTGAATGTGAATGGGACGCTGCGGGCGCTCGGGTCTTCTGAAGCGCCGGTTCTATTTACCTCCTCCCTCGATACCGCGCCTGGCCAGTGGTCGGGTATCAAGCTCAATGCAGGCGCGGGTGCGTCAGAGATTAGAAATGCCGAAGTCCGCTATTCGACGACTGCAATCACGGTTTCCGGTGGCAGCAGCCCCACCATCGACGCGACCGCGATCGTCAAAAACAGCTCAGGTGGGATGACGGTTTCCGCGAGCAGTCCAACCCTCTCAGCTAGCACGTTCCACGCCCGAGGAATCGAAGTCAGCGGTGCAAGCTCGCCCGATATCGGGGGCAACGTTTTCCAAGACTGCGAAGGAAGGGCTGCGATCACCCTGGCCGCCAGCGAAGCCAAAGCGACCGTCCGCATCCACGACAACCTCGTCGAACGCTGCGGCGGAACGAGCAAAGCAGCGATCGGGGTA
>Ga0066658_10000153_pt1 | contig 24479 bp, 24 predicted proteins | sample GraSoiAngelo_107_FD_75174 | JGI IMG/M metagenome (GOLD analysis project Ga0066658, IMG submission 75174) | Grasslands soil microbial communities from the Angelo Coastal Reserve, California, USA - 14_0903_09_30cm | ecosystem: Environmental > Terrestrial > Soil > Grasslands | place: USA...
AACCGAGCAACTCAAGTTGTTGCAAGATGACAAGGACATCCCACTTTTGCCGCGAGCGTATCGTTCGTCTTATCCGCCGGGATCGACCTTCAAAATTGCCGTTGGAATTGCCGCGCTCGAAAGCCGTGCCGTCCAGCCGGATGATCGATATGAATGCGTCCCCTCAATTCAGATTGGAAATGTCACTTTCCACAATTGGAAAAAGGGCAATCGCGGCGCGTTGAATTTCGTACAAGCACTCACCGAGTCGTGCGACACATGGTTTTACCAGGTTGGGATCAGGACCGGCGCGCAACCCATCATCGATTGGGCATTAGCTCTGGGCTTCGGCGCAAAGTGCGGCATCCCTTTGCGCGGCGAAGCAGAAGGCCGTGTTCCCAACGATGAATACATGAAGGCAACGCACGGTCGCAGGCTGCTCAATGGGGATATCGCAAACATGTCGATTGGCCAGGGGGACGTACAAGTCACTCCGTTACAAATGGCCCAGGCCATGGGTGTCGTAGCAAACGGCGGGACACTCTACCAGACACGGCTGGTCCAACAGGTGCAGACATTCGATAACCAAATAGTTACTGCCTATCAGGTGCGAGCGAAAAGAACGCTAAACCTGTCATCCGAGACGCTGGACGAGTTGCACACGGGAATGATCGATGTTGTAAATGGCGCGGGCGGCACCGCCCACCAAGCCAGCCTCGATAACGCTGAAGTAGCCGGTAAAACCGGCACGGCACAATGGGGACCCAAAAACAAAGAGCGCACTGCGGCATGGTTTGCGGGGTTTATGCCAGCTGATCAACCGCGATATGCATTCGCAGCTCTCTACGAAGGCGACGTCGGCAGCAAGGTCCATGGCGGCTCTGCAGCTGCCCCAATGATTGCTGATGTTTTCAAAGAAATTTACAAGAGCGAAAAGGTAGTCGGCCAGCGACAGCGTCGCGGGCGCGAACAACCAGAAATTCGCCGCGCCGAACCGGTGGAAGAAGAAGACGAGTCAGATTAATCGTCTTACAAAACGCCTGTCATCCCGAACGAAATGAGGGACCTCACAACCGCAGTTTGCGTCTACTCCGATAGGTTGTGTGATCCATAGAGTTATGGGAGGTCCTTCGCCGTCTTCGCTGCTCAGGATGACCCGGATCACGCGGCCGCAGTTTCTTTCGGCAGCTCCATGGTACCTTTGAATTTCAGTGGTTCTTCCTCGATTCCAAAATTTTCAGAATAAAGTTGCTCGATTTTCGCAATGTCGTCGGCGGTAAGCGACGGGCATTCCGGTGCTTTGGCGAATTCAAGGAGCTGTTCTTCGTTGTAAATATTCGGCAGCGTCGAAGCTATACGATCATCGGCGAGTAACCACTGCAATGCCGCTTGTCCGAGTGTGCGCTGGGAATTTTCGAGGAAGCGCAGCTGCTCAACCTTTTTTATCCCATTCAGTAGCCAACTGCGCGGCCGATGACTCCGATGATCGGTCGGCGGAAATTTCGTCTCCGTAGTGTATTTTCCTTCCAGCATTCCAGACGAATGCGTCACACGAATAAGGAACATCGTGTCCTTATTGGCGTCCGTGGCCGCGTCGTGAATTGTGCGCCCGGGATGCTGCTCGAGCATGTTGTAAATGTGTTGCACGCTTGTGATTTCCCGCTCGCGAATACAATTCACGCCCTCGTAAAGCCAGCCAATCGCAGGGCCAAGCGCCATGCCGTAATAGCGAATCTTCCCGACAACCTTTAATTTCTCCAGCGTTGTCCACAGCGCATCGTCATAAACCTGCTCCATCCGAATGTTGTGCAGTTGCAGCAGATCAATGCGGTCCGTTTTCAGGCGCGTGAGGGCTGCATCCGTCGCGCGCACCACTGCTTCCGGCGAAAAATCCTGCGGAATTTCCCGCTGCCCTCGCCCGCGGGCTTCGCCGTGATGAACAAAGTCGTAACCGACCTTAGTCGCGATTACGATTTCATCCCGCTGGTTCGGGAACGCTTTCGCGATCAGCTCTTCGCTCAAACCGTTGCCATAGGTATCAGCCGCATCGAACAGGGTGATACCGAGGTCGAGCGCTCGCTGCATGAGCGCAATCGCTTCGCCTTCGGTAAAATTTCCCCACCAGCCGGTGGAAATCGTCCACAAACCAAAGCCAACCTCGCTAACCGCCAAATCAGTGTTTTTGTAAGTGCGAAATTTCATTGCGGACCGAGCAAACGATCTTCCGATTGTCGAGTCGAGTCAAAGCCGTGGATTATTTCTGTTTCAGCTTCTAGTTTGATTTGTTCGAGCACGCGTATGTGAATTCGATGGATGAGCGCGTCAGACCAAAGCTTCCAATAAAGCTGTGGTTCCATGCGATTTGAATACCAAGTCGTTCCCAAAAGCAGCGTGCCGCTATTTTTGCGGTAAAGGCAAAATTCACCCCTATGCGAATTGAAATAGCCGTGCAAGTGTGGCGGTCTCAAATTGCGATACGGTGACAGCTCGGACAATGGATCGGGTTGCGCCACCACATCGAACGCCAGGCGTTTCGGTTCGTCCCAGACCGTAACCGGCTCCAAGAACTCGCCTGTAGAAAAAATGCAATGTCGCAGGGCACCAACACCGCGACCATCGATTTCAGCTCGCTTTGGATAAGCGACGCCCAAGCGGAAGATCCACTCATGCGGAGGCGGAAGTTCGTGAAATGAAATCACATGCTTCCACACAATTTCTGGCGGTGCATTGATCGATAACTGACTTGTGACAGCAAATTCCGTTGGAGAAATGTTCGTTCCCGCTTCGAATAGGGCCAGCAACGGAAGAGTCACACACGCTGCGACAGCGGATGAGCTTCCGCCGCAGCTTTTCCAAGATGTTCTATGGAGCAAGTGGGCGATCCATGCACCCAGCGTTGCTTCGCAGAGTGCAATCGGCGCTGCCATTTGCAGACAAACAACTCCTTCAGCGGCAATGCTGAGCAAGATCGCGCCTGTAATAGCGAGAGAGAGATATGCTGCTGCAAACGATTGTCGAAGAGTGCGTGGTCTAGCTAGGCCATGGATCCAAGTAGCAAGAAAGCCCATTAAGAACGGCAGTCCCAAGAAGAGCCAGCTCAAATAAGCTCCCTTTCGCTCAGTCGCCAGCAGGCTAAAGCCAATTCCGATCGCGGTTGAACAAAAAACTGCTAGCCCGGCGCTCGCCAGCGAGCTTTCGGGTGGCCATCTACGGGTCGGTGGCGGAAGCACTGGCGTTCGCGCTTCATAGACGCGTTCCGGGAGCACGCACAGGATGGCAAAGAGAAAGAACTTCGCAACTGGGACGAAGAACAACAAAATCAGTGGAATCGGAGCTCGCGCCGAACGGAGACGCTTTACTAAAAGAGTTAGGCCAATCCACGCGAACGGCGCAGCCCAAAGCAAAAGCACGGCGTCGAACTTCCAGCCGTCTGGCAAGTTATCGAACAAGAACGCGAGATGTGGAAATAGGTATTCTCGCAAACTCCACGTGCGATGAAAAAGCAACCGTGCCAATGCAAAGTCGCCCGTGATCTTGATCGCCACTAGGAAGATGGCCGCGAGCGCGAAGGAAAGGCGTGAAATCATTCCTCGCGGATCGAACAAAAGTTGCCAAATTTTCATAAGCCGGCAGCTCTTTAACACTCGCTTAGGATTTTGCACAACGCATGATCCAGTGGAAAGACGTTAAGTAATCGATATTGGACGTCCTGAATCAGAGGTTCGACGTTTGCGAAGTGCCAGCGAATTCACAAAGAAACAGCGCACTCCTCATCGTCGCTCACGGCTCGACGATGAACCCGGATTCGAGCGCACCGACGCTGGCGCACGCGGCCGAGATTCGGCGTCGTAACATTTTTGCAGATGTCGGTTGCGCCTTCTGGAAAGAGGAACCGAGTCTGCGCGACGCGCTATTTTTGTTTGATCCGGAATCGATCCGCGAAGTTTACGTGGTGCCGAATTTCATCAGCGAAGGCTACTTCACTCAGACAGTGGTGCCGCGCGAGCTTGAGCTGAACGGACGAACTACGAAACGACCGAATGGCCAGATCTGGAAGTATTGCGAGCCGGTTGGGAATCATCCTGCGATGACTGAATTGCTGCTCAAACGCGCACACGAGATCGCGCCCGGCGTGGATCCCGCCGAGACCACGTTGCTGATTGTCGCGCACGGCACTGATTTGAATGAGAACAGTGCCGTGGCGGCAAAACGCGAAGCGGAAAAGATCCGTGAGCTCGGAAAATTTGCGGAAGTGCTGAACGTTTACATGGAAGAACCGCCGCTGGTCTCCGAGTGGCGGACATTAACCAAGACTCGCAATGTTGTGGTAGTGCCGTTCTTTATCTCAGACGGACTTCATAGTTACGAAGACATACCCGAGTTAATCGGGATCGCGAATGAGAAATCGACAACCCCTTCGCACGCGGCGCGCGGTGAGATTTTCCGGGCCAATCCGTACCGCATCAACGGGCGCTCCTTGTTTTACGCACCATCCATCGGCACCGATCCCGGTTTTGCCGATATCATTGTCGAACAAGCGCAAAATTCCTGTTAAGTCAGGGAACAGGTGAGAAATTGCTGGATTACGTCTCGGATTCAGTTCTATGCTAGTACTTCGTCAAGCCAATCAAACGTCCGCTGGTGATAAAGCATGCGTGCTGTTCCCTCGCAATGCCCTCCGCTTCCCTCGACATCCGTGAAATGCATAAGCTGCTTCTTCTTTGATGCTACTGCATCGATGACCTCGGGAGCGCCAGTGGCGGTTGGGTCGCCATCCGCCATTGTGACCAGAATCGGGCACGTGATATTGCCGACGACCGCCGAGAGTTCAAAAAGCCAAAAGCTCTTTCAAGTAATCGAACAAGTTATCGACCGCGTGAACCAGCGGGCCACGCTGGAGCAATTTCCACCGCAGCATGGGATCCCCCGACGATCCCGTTAGCCACTTGACCATTGGGTCCAGGCACTTGGGGTCAATATTGGGAAAGTCCGCTTTTTGGTCATCAGATAAAGGAAGAGCGCTAATTACGTTGTCGCGCTGATCCCATTGCCTGGGATCGGCAATGACTGCAGTAGCCCGCGGTTCGAAGGCAGCTGCCCGCACAACGAGAAAACCGCCGAAGCTCCAGCCAGCCAGGATGATTTTCTCTGGGTCGACTCCCGGCAGTTTGACGGCGACATCCACAACGGGCGTAACAACCTTTTCCCAATCTGGACGCATTGGAAGGCGTTGCTCAATCAGTGCCCGGGCTTGCCCCGGCCCGTCGAAGAGGAGACAATGGTATCCGCGCGCGACGCGGCAAGAGCGTTCCCAAGCAACATCTCGCATACTGTGGAGTCGTAACCGTTTGTGTGGACGATGAACGGACGAGGCTCATTAGCAGTATCGGCGCGCATCAATAACGCCGGAAGAGTCATGTTCTCGTAGGGGATCTTGAAAATCTCAAATGGAGGATCGAACAGTGGCGCAGCCTTCACCATCGCGTTCCACTCGCGGCGCGACGATTCGGCTAGTGGAGGCTCCACCTTTGGACCAAACAGCGGATAGTATGCGGTCCGATGATACGTCGCAGCGCGGATGCATGCCTCTCGCGCGCCCACGGAATGTTTTCTTCTGACGCACTGGTCGCCAATCGACTCGATGCGCTCAGCCGTCGCGGTCCATTCCCGATGCCAATCGTGCACGTCGCCCGCGCCAATGCGGCCGATAGTATTCTTCATCTCGCCGAAATCTGACCCTGTACCTGCCCAGAACAGCGCGCGCGTTCCGAACGCTTCCCACATTTCGTTATGACTGAGCCAAGTCATGGCACCGCTCCGTGGTTTCTACTGATATCATTATCGAGGAAGCGTCGAACGTAAAAAGTTGAAATCGTGCTCGCGCTTCGCTTGTTTTTGCGCAAGATTGCTTTCCCGCGAATGAAGGAAACCACTTGCAAGAAGCTGCAGGAGATCGGGGCATTTGCGCTGGCTGGCGGCTGCACCCGAAAACGAATGAAACAACTGGTGGAAATGATTCGCGCGGCGCGTGACTATCGCTGGTTAGCGGTTTACAAAATCGTCAAAGAGGAATTCGTGATTCTCGCAGGCACAGGCGATGACCCCCCGACTTACCCGCGTTTTCCCATTACGCAGGGGCTTTGCGGCGCCGCGTTGGACTCGGGCAAACCGATTGTTGTCGGCGACGTACACAAAGATCCGCGGCATCTGCCCGCGTTTCATACGACGCGTTCGGAGATCGTTGTCCCCATGAGAAACAACGATCATCGGCGCATTCTGGGCATGTTGGATGTGGAGAGCGACAAGTTGAACGCATTTGGTGAAGAAGATCGTCAATTTCTGGAACGTGCCGGCGGCTTAATTGCGCATTGTTTGCATTAGCACGGCGCGCCGGGCGGTCGCGCCCTACCGATGGAAAATTCCGTCGAGCAGGCCCTCGAGGCTGTTCCTTTTTGTTTCGGCCAAATTTTGGTGCGAAAAACCGGTGACGATTTTGTTCTGTGCCATCGCGACGACGAAGCACACGATGATTTGGAAATCTTTCAAGGCCCAGAAGACGCGATCGAGATCGCAAGGTATGACGACGCGGGGAATTACCGTGCACTAAAGACGGCGCCGAATCTGCGGCACGGCTGGCGCATGGAGCTTCGGACATCGGATGGATTGAAACGCGCGCTTGATCATTTTTATCCAGGAAGACTGGCCATCTTCATTGCGTGGAAGACTGGTCGGCTGCGCACTACGCCGCTGCGCGAAACGTTGGATCGGCAATCCGGGATGTATCGTATAGCCGCCAGGATTTCGGATGCACAGATCGACGTTCTGGTCGCAGATTTTTGCCGATCCAATGATGGTTGCTTGCGAACAATTTTGTGGAAGCGCGACCAGCGCGGCGCGATTGCGTCAACAAGGTTGCCAAAGGAAAAGTTTGATCCGATTTGGGATCAGGTCAAAACGCCGGTTGAGCCGGCGGCATCCTTCGCTAAAACTACGGCGGACACCGTGACTCGGACGATGATTCCGCTGCTCTGCCAGGAGCCGTGCAATCTTTTGGTGGCCGCGTGCCGGAAAGTCGTAAAAGGGGAATGATCGTTCGCGCCCGCGTTGTCGTGACGATGGATGGAGCGCCTATTAACAATGGCGCGGTCGCAGTTTCCGGAGATCGAATTGAGGACTTGCCTCCCGGCTCATCACCCTCCCGGGCTGCCCGTCTACGTCGCTCGGATCCCGCCGGCTCCGTTGTCGATGTTGGAAAATTTCCCGAAGTCTCCGCGCGATATTCGGGCCAAAGGATTATCGATCTTGGCGAGCAGGCTCTCTTGCCGGGTTTGATTAACGCGCATTGTCATCTCGACTACACCTGTTTGCGTGGGAAGATTCCCCGACAAAAATCGTTCACCGATTGGATCCGGGCCATTAACACGGAGAAATCGAAACTTTCGCCGGAGGATTACATCGTCTCGATCAACGAAGGATTCGCGGAGGCGAAAAGATTCGGCACCACAACCATCGCAAATCTAACCGCGTTTCCGGAACTGATCCGGCGGTTCCCTGGGCCGCCAATTCGGACTTGGTGGTTCGCGGAATTAATCGATGTGCGGGGCCCGTACCGGACAAACGAACTTGTCGATTCTGCAATCGAATCGCTGAAGTTTGCGCAAAACTACGGATTAGCACCGCATGCACTGTTTACGGCATCCAAAAATTTGTATCAACGATGTGAGGAAGCCGGCAAAAACGTCCTGTTGACAACGCATCTGGCGGAATCGCGAGAGGAAATGGAAATGTTTCGCGATGGATCAGGTCCCCTTTACGAATTCATGGAAAATATTGGACGCGACATGAGCGACTGTGGCCATGAAACGGCGCTGGAGCTGTTCGTTGGCGCGTCCGGCGGTCACGCCCTACCGAAGCGCTGGATCGTTGCGCACTTAAACGAATTGACTGAAAGCGACTTCGAATTGCTTGAAAAAATGAGGACAAAATTTCATGTCGCGCATTCACCGCGCAGCCATGACTATTTTGGTCACAGCCCATTTCAATCCGAACGTTTGCGTCGCCTTGGGTTCAACATTTGCCTGGGGACTGATAGCCTCGCCAGCAATGAGAGTCTGAGCTTGTTTGCAGAGATGCGTGCCTTGCAGCGCAGTGAACCTGAGAGCTCACCCGAGAAGATTTTTGAGATGGTGACAGTGAATCCGGCGTCGGCGCTACGTCAGCAGAACACGCTTGGCCGGATTCGGCCCGGATTTCGCGCCGATCTCATAGCCATTCCCTGCCGTGAAGGCCGAGACCTATTCGGAGAAATCGTGGCGTTTGATGGGGAAGTTGATTGGATCATGGCAAACGGACGGACGCAGAACATCCAATCACCTGCGGCTGATTCTGTTTGAATCCGAAATGGTTCTCCGCTGATCTGCTTGCTCGAGGTCTGCGACGCCGGTAAACTCGGCGTATGCCCGGACAAGGAATGCAGACCCGACTGCTTCCCGGGCAGAGCCTTGCCTTACAGCAGGTCCTCTCGCCCCAACTCCAGCAGAGCTTGCTCGTCCTCCAAACGCCGCTGCTTGAGCTGCGCAACCTGGTTCAGCAAGAGATGGAAACAAATCCCGTTCTCGAGGAATTACCGGATGAGCCTGGCCCCGATAGTCAGGACGAAGGCGAATCTTCCGGTGACGATAATTTCGCGAACGAATTCGAGAAGCTCGCGAGCCTGGATGAAGAATGGCGCGATTACATGGCGCAGTCGGCCAGTTCCGGCGCGGACGGCTTTCGGAGTTCGGGAGAAGCGAAAGATAAACGCCAGTTCTTTTTCGATTCCATTGCCGTTCAGGAAACGCTTCAGCAAAATCTGCTGGGACAACTGAATCAGACCGCTCTCAACGCCAGCGACCGCAAAGCTGCGGAGCTAATCGTTGGCAACATCGATGACAAAGGATTTCTCCAAAGCGCACCGGAAGAAATGGCGCTGAACTCGGGAATCCCCCAGGAAGATTTCGAAAAAATGCTGGCGTTGATACAGGGTTTTCATCCGCCAGGAGTTGGCGCGCGCGATTTGCGCGAGTGTTTGCTCATCCAACTGAGGCGAGAAGGAAAAGAAAATAGCCTGGAGTACAAAATCGTGTCCGAACACATGGAGGATTTGGGCAGGCGGCGTTTTCCCGAAATCGCGCGTCGGATGGGGATCAGCGTAGAGGACGTGCAAAAGGCGGCCGACAATATTGGGCGGCTGAATCCGCGTCCTGGCCAGGTCTTTGCGGCTGCGCCGCAAAACTATGTGCTGCCGGATGTGACGGTGGAAAAGGTGGATGGCGAGTACCAAATCACTTTGAATGACGAACAGATTCCGCATCTGCGGATTAGCAATCTATACAAAGATATCATTGCGTCGGGCAATACCCAGAGTGGCGAAGTCAAAGATTACATCCGCGATAAAATCCGGAGCGGCAAATTCCTGATTCGCTCAATCCATCAGCGCCAGCAAACGATTGCCAATATCGCGCAGCAGATCGTCGCGAGGCAACGCGATTTTCTCGAGCATGGATCATCGCATCTGAAGCCGATGACCATGAAAGAAGTCGCGGATGCCGTGGGCGTACATGAAACTACGGTGAGCCGCGCCGTATCGGGAAAGTACATGGCCACACCCCAGGGCGTTTTCGAGATGAAATATTTTTTTACACCCGGTTACCAGACCGCCGCCGGCGAATCGCTGAGCAACACCAGCGTGAAAGAAGCTATTCTAGACCTGGTGAAGCGTGAGGATGGCAATCAACCGTTGAGCGACAATGAGATCGTTGAGATTCTGAGCGAGCGCGGGATCCCGATCGCGCGACGCACCGTCGCCAAATACCGCAGCGAGCTGAATATTCTGCCAAGTCACATGCGGCGGAAATATTGATGCTCGCCTCATATATCATGTCGCCTTCTCTTCGCGCCGTAGTGATCGCCGAATGGCGGGGTCTTCCTGAGAGAAAAATGCGAGCCGACCGCTGGCAGTCGCCGGCGGAGTTGGTTCCAAAATTGATGCAGCGCCTCGGGTTACGCGAGCGTCTGCGTGAGACGGAGGTGATGGACGCGTGGGGAAAAATCGTCGGTGAATTTATCGCTACGCACTCGGCGCCGGTAGCATTGCGCGAAGGTGTTCTCTACGTTCGCGTGCTCCAGCCCGCCTTGCATTACGAACTGGAACAGATTTCCAAGTCCGAAATTTTGCGAAAACTTAAACAGCGTTTCGGCGGCGGGACGATTCGCGATGTCCGCTTTCGCGTCGGCTGAATTAACCGCGAAGCGATGGAGCACCAAGGGCTGCTCGCCCCGAAATGCCCGTGCGTTGCGCCGTGCTTCGGCCGAGCGTGACCTCGGCAGTGAAAGGTCGCTGTTTGCTCATTCCGATACCGAAGGCAGCAAGATTCAAAACGATCATTACAAGGGCAAAAAGGTACATTCCCATTGCCAGCCCAATCGCCGCGTGCATTCCCAAAATACACACCAACCAAAACAAGCGGGTCTTCCTTATCCAAATGAAAAATGGGTAACCAAGTTCGATTAGACAGATCGAAATTCCGAGGACAGGTAGCGCGTATTTGAATCGAACAAGAAGGTCCGGCGAAATAAGGTTGAAAGGCGGCCTGGTCAGCGATCGCCAGAGATTGGAGCCATCCCACCAGCCGTTGCCCAGACATTTCGCCAGGCCGCCGATAAAGTAAACGAAGCACATATGCACCTGTAAAACGCGCCGCCAGAAACCTAAGAGTTGTGGATTTCTTAGTTCTACTTTTAGCAGCCAGTGATCGAATGAGTATCGATCTGGCAACGGCGATAACATTAAATAGAAGAGGCCGGTGGTCATGAAGTTATCGGCGCCGTATGCGAATAGCCCACCGCTTTCCGCTGCACAGAGATGAAGAAACCACGCAATGATTGCGGCCGGGCGAGAGAAAAGGCCGACTAATAACAACAGTCCCATGCAAAGCAAACAGGCCCAGGCAATGGAAAGCACGGCGTCCTCGCCGATGTGAGCGTAACCGCCAAGAGCAACAAGCCAACCGAGTTTGGGAATGAGTGGACTGTCGAAGGATGTAATGGCCTCTCCAAGTTTGCGGCTGACAAGGCTCCTGTCGGTGCTGGCGAACAAATAGTGCCAGTCACTTCGCAAGAACAGCGCATAAACGGATACTTGCAACCCCAGGCCGATACGCAAAGCGCCAAGCCACTTGTCCGTTTCTAAGGGGAACAGAAAACCCATGAAATTTCCCGACCACCGCCGCAGTAGGTTCGTTGCATCATGTTCTTTCACGATGTGTGATTCAGAGACGGATTAAACGCATCACGGCAGCGAATTAGGAAACCCAAAGCGTAATGACGAAGCAGGATCGTATGTTGCGACTCTTCGAAACCAGAAGGCCCTCGGTCTAATTTGCGCTATCCGGTGCAATCTGTGGTTCCTCTATCGCTTCTGCCCTTCACGCAGGCTGAAATCGTAGCTGAACATGGGCTGGAACGATTCACCTTTTCCATGTTCAAAGTCACTAATGTCAGGCGCGTTAACCGCCCCGAAGGTGGCTCGAATTTTTTTCACGTCAGGGCGCTCTTGCCAGACAGAGAAGGCGAGCATCTTGACCACCACTTCCCTTAACGGTTCATAACGATTGTCTGCGAGTCGATCTAATAAACTAGCCAGCCGCAAAGCAGCTGCGTTCCCGCTCACGTGGGGCGACTCGTATTCTACTCGCCCGTCCTCGTGGTAAAGTTCGAAGATTAACTTGTGGTAACTTGGAATATTCGGCGCAAAAAAACTGTATCCAGCCTGGATACCGGCAGCATGCAAATAGGTGGCGATACCTTGCCGCACTGTACTGGATGCAGCCGCTTCCTTTCCCAACACAAATGCTGCCGTCAGTTCAGCCTTGCGCGCGTACTTGTCGAGCGCTGATGGCAATATTGTCGCGCCCTCGGCGATAAGCGAGAATATGCCGGCGAAACAAACGGCTGTGATGAGAAAAAAATGTATTCCAAACCAGGTCGCGTGAATGCGCTTGGAGAGCATCGCAGAATGTTTTTACACAACACAACGAAGGAAATGAAGATTTCATTCAAATTCTTTCCGTTGCCCCGTTTTCCTCCTGTTACCCCGAGAATAATTGGGACTTTGAAACGCGACCTAATGGCAAAATGGACGAGCAAGTCGCGAGCGGCCGGTGCGACCGGCGCTAAACAAACTCGTTCTGGGCTCGGAGAGCTCCGTCCGCCAGTACACAACACCGCCAGTCCCGAATACATCCGGGACTGGCGCATTGATTCGTTAGCTAAACGAGCGAGCGACTAAAGTGTCGCTGCTATCAGTTTCAGGTTGTCAGTCGCCGCCTTACTCTCGGTGGTTCCCGGCAGGACCATCTCGACGCACCAACCTCGGTCCATTCTTTGGTCCGCGTAGAACAGCGTGGCATTGTCCGTTTGAATATTCTTCAGGGAACGGGTCAGCGAGTTTGGCTTTTGGGTGGGCGCATGCATTGTGATGGCACTAAGGCCGATAACAGCCATAGCAACCAGCATTGCCGCGACCAAGCGTATGGTGATTTGGGCTTGGAGCTTCTTCATAAGTTGCGACGGTTACAGGCGATGTGAATAACTGTCAACTAGAAAAATAAAAAAGTTTGTACAGTGGCATCGAAGGCAGGGTGGGTCAAGTTACCTGAACATGCGTAGGATTTTTTCCTAGGACAAACCCGCGTTGTCTAGCAGAAAATCGCAGTACGAAGCGAAATAGAGCAGGTGTTAGCACCTGGCTGCAATTCACTTTTTCAATGTTTCAAACTCTCTTACGTGGGATCAAACTGGCCATGCTCGACGAGGCTGTCGGAGCGAGGTCCAGAACCAGAAAAAGCCGTATGGAAAAATAAGGGAACACAAACGTCGGTCGTAATTGAAATCAGACAGCTGTTCCGCCAGTGGCCGTTTGGTTTAGGTTTATCGCTCGTATAAAAACAGCTCGTCCGTTTGTAAGCGCGCCGATGACAGAAACCAGCGGAGCGCCGCCGCAGTTCGGGAGAAATGCTACTTCGGCGCGAGCGAAGCTACGATCGCTTCAAAACGCGAATCCCCTCGCAACGGGTCCCAAAGCGGATTTAGATGCAAATCACCGTAAGTAACATGGCTCCCTGATAGCCTCGTAGCTTCGCTCAACCGTTCGATTGCGCGATCGTTATCGCCCGTCCAGGCATAAATGACGGCCAAGTACTGGATCAACATCGGGCCCTCAAGAGAGTTTTTGCTGACAGGTAGCAACTCGACAGCGCGCAAGCCTTCGCGAATGGCATCCTGTTTATTTCCTAGAACAGCATCAACCACACCGAGCGCGCAGAGGCCCTGGGCGTAATTTGGTTGGTCGCGTACGGTTTGCTCCAGTTCTTTCTGCGCAGTGGTGAAGGCTGCGCGAGCTGCCCGCTCGTCACCACGTAACCGGGCGACAAGCCCCTCACACCAAGTGTTAGGAAATGGGATGTTTTCGTTGTAACACCCGTCTGTGGGCATGGCAGCGAGCGCGCGCTCGGCGGCAGCTGGGTCCTGCTCTCCCAGCGCAAGGTCGAGCCATTGGATAACGAGAACAGGCGCCGCGTTTGGGTTCTGGGCCAGGACCGCCTCAATTGTGGTGTGTAGCGGTTTTGGATCTGCACGCCATTGAAGATCAATCCAGGCGCGTCTTACGCGGGTAGGAATGTCGTTTGGGGCTACCGCCAACACCCGATCCAAAGTTGCGGCTGTTTCTTTATAGCGGCGCAAAAGTTGATAAGTAAGAGAGACTTGCTGGAGTATGGAAAAATCGCGGGGGTCCAATTCCAACGCCTGCTTCATTTCCTCCAGAGATTTCTCCATGTGACCTTGGCGCCGATCAATGTAGCCAGACAGAAGAGGAATTCGCGATTCGTTAGGCAAAGTACGCCGGGCGGCAACCAACTCATTCCGTGCCCGATCGTAATCCGCATATGCCCAGTAGAAATGTTGAGCCAGAGCCAGATGCGTCTCTCCAGATTCGGGACGCAAACGGCGAAGCGATTGAATGGCCGTTTCGGACAATTTAAGCCGCGCATCCGTGTGATCGAAACCGAGGAAATAAATTCGGTCGTGTGCGCCGGCGAGCTCGCCATAGGCCAAAAAGAACAACGGGTCGCGCGCCACGGCCTGATCAAGCAGTTGCACCGCCTGCATCAGATCTTCTTTCGCCCGTGTGCTCCATGAAATCCCGCTGATAAGGTCTTTGCCTCGCAGATAAGAGTCGTAAGCAACCAGATCTGTCGTTGGCGGCTCTTGGATGGCTGCTTTTTCGCTCGATGAGACTTCCGCTCCGAGCTGATCTGCAATCTTTTGCGCAATCTCGCTCTGGAGCGTGAACACATCATTCAAAGCGCGATCGTACTCTTGCGCCCACACGTGAGCGTCGGTGCGCGTATCAATTAACTGGGCGTTCAAATGGATCCTGCCTGTTTCCCTGCGCACGCTTCCCTCGAGCACGTACGCGACGTTCAACGCACGACCAATTTCCTGTGTGTTCCGCGCGCCGCGATATTTTGCCACGCTGTTGTGGCTGATCACCTTTAGGTTGGCCACTTTCGCGAGTTTGGTGGAAACACCGTCGTAAACGCCGTCGGCGAAAAATGCATTTTCTTTATCTGAACTCAAACTTTCGAAAGGCAGCACCGCAATGCCACTCGCCGCTGGTGTGCCCGCCATCTCACCATTCCAAATCATCACACCAATTGTCGATCCTAACACCAACAGAAGCGTTGCCATTCCCGCGACAACTGGATTCCGCCGCGTCCAACGCCACGCGCGCGCAGCCGGTGAAACAGGACGCGCGACAATGTGGCGGCCTTCCAGCCAGCTTTCGAGGTCTTCGGCAAGAGCACCCGCAGAGCGATAACGCGCACCTGGTTCCCGCTCCAAACATTTCGCGCAGATTGTTTCCAGATCCCGATCCAACCCCGGCACCAATGTGCGCAGCTTCGGCGCCGGCTTCTCGCTCGCTTGCTGGATCACCTTGAGCGCATGCTCACCCAAAAATGGCGGACGACCCGTCAGCAAATCGAACAAAATCGCACCTAAACTATAAACATCCGACGTCGGACCAAGTTTGCCCGCCGATCCATTCACCTGCTCAGGTGCAATATATCCGGGCGTGCCAAAAATAGTAAGTGTGCGCGTCAAGTGACTGCTAGCGTCCAGCCATTTGGCGAGACCGAAGTCACTCACCAACGGTTCGCCCCGCCCATCCAGCAAAACGTTCCCAGGTTTTAAATCCCGATGCAGGATCCCTTGCGCATGCGCGTATTGCACTCCCCGTACCACCTTCGCCATCAACGCCACTGCTCGCCGCGGCTCGTTACGCAATGCCGGAGCCGCCTCCAGCAAACTGCCCCCGCCGGCAAACTTCATGCTGAAAAACGGCAGCCCATCGTCGCATTCGCTCACTTCATAGATTGGCAGAATGTTCGGATGATCGAGGCTCGCCGCAGCCTGGGCTTCACGCCGGAAACGCGCCAGCGTCTCCTGCGAATCGGCGTGATAAGACAAAATTCGTTTCAGTGCCACGATGCGGCGCGAATGCCGCTGCCGCGCCCGATAAATCACGCCCATCCCACCGCGCCCGATTTCTTCAAGGATTTGATAATTGCCTATGCGCCAATCGGCGTCACACACATCGAGTTCACCAAGCAGGTCATCGAGCGTTTCCGCCTTCGCCGAGGTCTCATCGGGCGAGTTGCCATTATGCCCGTTGGTGCCCATGCCCGCGGAGAGCATACAGCTAAGACAAAGACTGCGTCCTACGCGCGATGCTGAGCCGCACTCGGGGCAGAATCCCGGCTCCTTTTGAAGGTCCACCGGGTCGGAACTGGAGGGCACGCGCATCGAAGGTCAGGATGGTAGATGAACTTTAGTGGGTTGCCAACTAAAAAATGGAATATTTTTGCCCACGTTATTCACTTGGTTTGAACGTTTGTTCGCATGGGAACGCGTGTATCTTTTGTCATTTGTTTGCTTCCTCTTTCGGCGCGACCGAAGCAAGGATTTTTTCAAAGCGTGGATCGCCCCGGAGTGGATCCCAAAACGGCAGGAGCCTTAATTGCCCATAACTAACCGTGCTTGGCGGACGAACGGCGATGGCCAGCTGTTCGCAAGCGAGATCTTTGTCGCCGGCCCACGCGGCGATCATCGCCAGATACTCCACCATGAGCGGACCATTGATTGCGTCCTTGTCGACCGGAAGAACTTCGACCGCGCGCCGGGCTTCGCGCAGCGCCTCATCTTTTCGTCCAAGAGCAGCGTCGATCAAACCAAGCACACACAGGGCCGGACCGTAATCGGGTTGAGCCCAGACGATTTTCTCCTGCTCCGTGCGAGCAGCCGTAAACGCGGCGCGAGCTTCATCGTCGCGTTTGGTCATGCGAGCGAGAACGCCTTCGATTAACGGACGATTCAAGTGATCCGCGTAAGCGGTTAGAGGCATGTCACCGAATGCGTCCAGTGCGTTGCGTGCCCCAGGGATGTCGCGCTCGGCAAGCGCACAACTCAGCCAATCATTGGCGACATTCGGCAGAGCAGCGGGATCTGTATTTCGAATGGAATCGATCGTTTGATGTAATGGTGCGGTATCGGCCTTCGAATGAAATTGCACAGCCGCGAGCGCGACTTTCGTAATGATATCGTTCGGGTCCACAGTCAGCGCACGGTCGAGCACTGCTTTGTCTTCAGCGTAACGCCGGAGGACTCCGTAACTGATCGCAATCTGCTGAAGCGTTTCAGTATTACGCGGGTCAAGGTCAACTGCGCGCTCGAGGTTTTGCATAGACTCCTCCCAACGTCCCTGTCGCCTCTGGATGTAACCCATGAATTGGAATATCCGCGCATCATTAGGAAGAGTCTGGCGAGCAACTTTCAATTCAGCCAACGCGCCACCATGATCGAGGTGTCCATGATAAAGATCTCTCGCGTGCGCCAACTGTGTTTCGCCTGAGTCTGGACGAAGGCGAAATGCCCGCTCAATGGCCGCTTCAGCCAACGCCAGCCGCGCCGGAGTATGGTCGAAGCCAAGAAAATAAAGCTGGTCATGAGCGCACGCGAGCTGGCAGTAGGCTTGAAGAAAGGAGGGATCGCGCGCAACGGCCTGGTTCAGCAAGTCGACTGCCTGCAGCAGATTCGCTTTCAGCGCACTACTCAGACGCAGCATAAGAAGATTATTGGCTCGATTGTAGAGATCAAAGGCTATGAGATCAGTCGTGGGCGGCTGTTCAACGGCCAATTTCTCCGCAGTCGAAATTTTCGCGCGAAGGCGCCCAGCGACCGTTCGGGCAAGCTCACTTTGGAGCGCAAACAGGTCGTTCAAATCGCGATCGTATTCCTCTGCCCAGACGAGATTACCTGTGCGAGCGTCTATCAATCGAGCCTTGAGGTGAAAACGCGCGCTCCCGCGACTGTGGGACATGGTACCCTCCAGAATGTGAGAAACCCCAAGCGCTTTACCAATCTCGCGAATATTCCGCTTCCCGCGATACTGCATTACGCTGGTATGGCTGATCACCCTGAGATCGTGGATGCTGGCGAGTTTGGTCAAAATGTCGTCCTGAACACCATCGGCAAAAACGGCGTCCTCTTTATTGTCGCTCAAACTTTCGAAGGGCAGAACAGCAATGCCGGTTGTCGCCGGGGGGCTTGCCGCGCCACCCTTCCACATCATCGCCCCTGCCACCAATCCCAATGCCATCAGAAGCACTGCGATTCCCGCAACAGCTGAATTGCGCCCGGTCCAGCGCCAGACCAGCGCGGGCGGCGAAAGGGGCCGCGCGGCAATGGGCTGTCCTTCCAGCCACCGTTCGAGGTCTTCGGCAAGAGCGCCAGCAGAGCGATAACGCGCACCTGGTTGCCGCTCCAAACATTTCGCGCAGATCGTTTCCAGGTCCCGATCCAGCCCCGGCACCAATGTGCGCAGCTTCGGCGCCGGCTTTTCGCTCGCTTGCTCGATCACCTTAAGCGCGTGCTCACCCAAAAATGGCGGACGACCCGTCAGCAAATCGAACAAAATCGCGCCTAAACTATAAACATCCGACGCCGGACCAAGTTTGCCCGACCCGGCGCCCGCTGGATTGACTTGCTCCGGTGCAGCGTAATCAGGCGCACCGAAGGCGGTGAGCGTGCGCGTGAGATTGCTCGTGGGTTCCAGGCATTTGGCGAGGCCGAAGTCGCTTACCAGCGGTTCGCCCCGTCCATCCAGCAAAATGTTCCCAGGTTTTAAATCCCGATGCAGGATCCCTTGCCCATGCGCGTATTGCACCGCCTGCGCCACCTTCGCCATCAACGCCACCGCTCGTCGCGGCTCGCTACGCAATGCCGGGGCCGCGTCCAGCAAACTGCCCCCGCCGGCAAACTTCATGCTGAAAAACGGCAGCCCATCGTCACCCTCGCTCACCTCAGAGATTGGCAGGATGTTCGGATGAAGGAGACCCGCTGCAGTCTCCGCCTCGCGCCGAAAACGCAGCAGCGTCTCTCGCGATTCGGCATGATAAGGCAAAATTCTTTTAAGCGCCACGATGTGGCGCCTGTGTCGCGCCCGATAAACGACGCCTATGCCACCGCATCCGATTTCTTCGAGAATTTGGTAATCACCTACTCGCCACTCGGCGTCCCGCATATCGAGTTCCCCAAGCACGTCCTCAAGCGTTTCTTCTGACTGAGGTGGCGAGACTCGAGCGCGCAGGCCCTGAGCAAGCAAACAGCTCAGACAAAGACTGCGTCCTATGCGCGATGCCGATCCACACTGCGGGCAGGTGAGCGGTTCCTTTTGCAGACGAATTGAAACAGGAATGCCGCTCATCGGATTCTAAAAACTTAAAAAAGGCTGCAAACGGAGGGAGCCAGGGCGAGAGTCGAGTATCGGCTGTCCGCTCCGACGCCTCCTCTATGCATTCTCCGGAATTGGCCGAGCGGAGTTCTCAAAAAAAAATGTAATCGCTAATCAATACGAATGGACAACATTCGGACGCGAAGTGACTCGTCGATCAGGACCGACAATATCCAAGATCTAAATCAAACGTCCGACCGAATTGTCGCAGAACGAAACAGACTTAGTGCTCGAGGGTCTTTTGCGAAAATGCGTCAGAAATTCGCCCCGTCTACACGTTGCTCGATCTTGCGAGCTCTGATCTCGAATTTTTCTGACTATTCTGCAGCGCTTAACGCCGCACAGAGATAACGGAGTTCGTCATCGATCTCGTTCGGTCCTTCGACGGTTTGAGCAACTTCTTCGCGGAGCAGCGCGCGATAGCGTTCGCGTAACCTGTGCACAAGGCGTTTCACCGCCGCCTCCTGCAAGCCCAGCGTTTTTGCGTACTTCGCATAGGAAACGTCTTCCCGCTCAGCCGCGAGGCAATTATTCAACACATCGAAAACACGTCGACGACCACGCTTTTCGCATTCATCGCCCAATCGCCGCAAAGCGCGCTCGACCACCGTCGCCGCCCAACGGACATCAAAGATTCTTTCTGGCGACCATTTGTCCGAGTCCTGCTCCGGGATCGACAAGTGCGATGGCGCCTCAGCCATCCAATCGTCCCATGAAACGAATTGCACGTCGCCACCGCGTTTCCGCGCGTGACGTTTGTCCACGGCGTCGTGCAAGAAATTCTGTAATGCCTTGAGCACGAGTGAACGGAACCGTCCCCGGCTCCGATCGGCCCGTTGCAAAAGCCGACCTTTCAGCACCATCGCGAAAAAATCCTGTGTCAGGTCCTGAGCGTCAGGGACAGAGTGACCCTGGCGGCAGATGAACGCAAAGACCGGCCGCCAATAGATCTTACAGAGCTCGGCAAGGGCGGCGTGCGCCTTCTCTTCATCGCCTTGAGAATCCGTGCACGACAAGACGATGCTCCACCGGGTCGTCATGAAGCGGTCGGGGCGGCGTGCGCCGGCCTGAGATGCTTCGGATTTCACAGCCGCCGATCATCTCACTTGCACGATTGTTAGGCAAGCTCCGAATTTTCCGCCCGTTACTGGAATATTGCGCGTTGCTGTGGATCGACCCGCCCTGGAGGCGGTGCCGGCCACAGAAGCGAGCCCGGATCCCCTGTCGGGAATCGTAACAGAAACCCGCTATGAAAATTGGCACGGGAATTTCGGGAAAGGAGTCCCCTGCGCCCTGAATTCCTAACGCTGCGGGGAAGCTTTGAGCTTCCCCGCGCAGCTCTACGGCGAATATTTCTCAATAGTAGCGCCGTGCTACCTGATCAGTCATCGCAGTGTCCAGGGCCGATCGTTCCCTCGTTGTATTCGGTGAGGGTATCAGTTAGCTCGCTAGTCTGGGCTGGTGACAAATAACCATTGCCAATCGGCGGCACGATCAGCCCTCCGATCATGCCGTCCGCGTCGATTACGGATTGCTGAACCGCTGCCGGATCGGCTCCGTTGGCTATATTCAACTTTGCGGCGATGAGCTGGTGCGCCAGAATCACAAGCCCGTTGGCCTGCGCAGGACGATTCAGGATTTGAAGTAGCTGTGATTTATTATAGCTGACGGCGCCGAGCGTCAGATTTTGCAAGGGCCAAACGTCGGAATGGTTTTTCCAGTAGCCTTGCGAATACGTGCAATTTTGTCCCGGATTGCACGGCAGCGTCGCGCAGGCAATGGAATTACCCCACGGGCTTGCATCACAAGAGGCTGTTTCGCTCACACGACAACGGAATACATAAGCGGTGTCACACAGGAGCGGGTTGCCCGAGCAATCGCTTCGCACACCAAATGAGTCGAACAATCGGTCATCTCCGATGACCACCTCGAATGTTTGGTTTGGCGCCAGACTGTTGGGAAAACTGGCCTGGCAAACTTCGTCAGGATTATCCGGCCATTGATTCCCGTTAGCGATAAAGTCAGCCACGGTCATCCATTCAATGACAAATCCATTCGGCGCGCCGGAGTCACCAACGGTCAGATCGAGTGCAATGTTTGAAGATGCAGACGTGCTACACGCGATTGACGGCTGGTCTAACTGGCATGGTGTTGGCGTAGGTGTTGCTGTCGGGGGCGCCGTAGGGGTAGGTGTCGGAGTCGCGGTAGGCGTTGCAGTTGGGGTTGCCGTAGCTGTCGGAGTAGCGGTAGGCGTAGCAGTTGGCGTTGGTGTGGGTGATGCGGTTGCTGTGGGGGTCGGAGTAGGAGTTGCCGAGCAATGCATTGCGCAACAGAGATCTCCCTTATTATAATGGGCAAGTTGATCTGCATATCCTTGCACATTACCAAGTGGAATAAACCCGCTGCCAATAGGCGGTATTATCAAATTTCCGATCAGCACGTCAACGTCTGTAACTGTTTGTTCAATGCAGTCAAAGTTTGCACCATTTGCAATATTTAGCTTTGCTGCAATTTGCTCTTTCGCTACTGCTATAAGTCCGTTATCGCCGGTTGACTCGTCCATGATGGATTGCAGTTCTTCCCGATCGTAAGTTACGTTTCCTAATTGCAGTTCTTGTACGGGCCAATTTGGAATTGCGGCCCACTCATTACGTGTATAAACACATTGCGCACCTGGAGTGCACGTCGGGGTTGCCGTTGGTGTGGCTGTCGGGGTTGCTGTTGGGGTAGGTGTCGGAGTTGGTGTCGTCGTAGGCGTCACGGTTGGCGTTGGCGTCGCACTTGGACTAGGCGTAGAGGTCGCCGTCGGGGTGGGCGTTGCGGTTGGTGTAACCGTCGGGGTCGGAGTAGGTGTCGGGGTTGGATCCGGTGTAGGTGTAGGAGTTACCGTTGGTGTTGCCGTAGGAGTCGCCGTCGGTGTCACAGTAGGAGAAGCTGTGGGCGTCGCAGTCGGAATAGGTGTAACGGTAGCTGTTGGAGTCGCTGTGGCTGTTGGAACAGGAGTTGGATCCGGTCTTGGCGAAGGAGTCGGTTTCCGTGAGTGCGGAATTGGGGTCGGCGTTGGGTCAGGCGTCGGCGTTGGCGGAGGCGGAGTCGGCGTTGGCGGGGGGGGAGTCGGACTCGGCGTCGGGGTAGGTGTTGGCGTACAACATATTTTCACTGTGAATCGAATCACGTACCACGGGTCGTTGAAAAAGATAGTGGTGCGCGTCCAGTAACAGCAGTAGCCGCCAACGGACGTTTCTCCTGACCAATTTCCACTTCCTCCTCCGCCGCCAGTCAATCCGGCAGGAAAATTCCAGAACGCGGCCCTTTTAGCAGCTTGCGGCCACGAGGTGTTAGCTATTGCGCCTTTCAGATCGCCGATATTCTTTTGAATCGCGGCGTCAAAGTCTGTTCCTTCTGTGATGGACACACTGCCAAGCGTCCCCGGTGGTAACTTCGAAAGAAGCTCGTGGGCATATTGTGCCGCCTTTTTTTGTACATTTCTGGCGCCCAAAAGCTCCTTCGAACGATGGTTGCGATGTTTTTTTCTTTTATTGTGTTTTGCTGCTTCAAGTGGCGCAAGTGGAGCCAAAGCTACCAGAATGGCTAGTACAGCTGCTATCTGTTTTAGGAAATTGGTTTTCATATTCTCGTAATGGCAGAGGCCTTACTGCGTCACACGAAGGCACGTGATGTATTTCCCTGCTTAGGTCTTTATCCGGAAACGGCCCAACCAGGTTCTCGAAAGATTCACACGTGGCGCCTTATTATCCGACTCAGTCGTCGTGTTACTTGCTAAGCGGTTTCTACAATGAGGCCACGCTGCAACTGCCTTCTGGGCAATTGCCTTCCATTCCAGTTGTTACACCGCGCTACGAACTTGGCATTCCACCACTATTCGCCGCAGTGACCCCGGGGCAGTCACAAAGATGGCATAGCTATCTAAGCTATGTTTGCAGGCATAGCCTTACTGCGCAGACTTAATAGTCCTATGCGGGACTGGACCACGTCCTAGGTCTTTATCCGGAAACTGCAGGGAGAAGTTCCCGAGAAAGATTTGCTTTCGAGGATGCGGCGAGATGTTTCGGTCTCGTTTGGGAGGGATGGCCTGTTGCGTGAGGCACCTGACCTGCCAGGCGTCGATGGATCCTGTAGATAAAAAAAGCGACCGGTATTCCACCAGTCGCCTTTTTATTAAACTGTACCTTGTATTATCAGGCCATCTTAATCATTACAGTGACCAGGACCAATGGTTCCCTCGTTATATTGAGTAAGGGTTTCAACCAATTCGCCAGTCTGTCCGGGTGCCAGGTAGCCATTGCCAATCGGCGGGACCACCAGGGCTCCGATCATGTTGTCGGCATCGGTCATGGTTTGCTGAATAGCTGACGGATCCGCTCCGTTGGCCACATTCAGCTTCGCGGCGATCAATTGGTGGACCAATATGACGAGGCCGTTGCCCCGCGCGGGATCATCCAGGATCGCCATGAGTTCCGCAGCCTGATAGGTCGCTGTTCCCAGAGTAAGGCTGGTTACCGGCCATGCGTCTGGATGGTTACGCCAGTAGCCTTGTGAATAGGTGCATGAGCCTGGTCCAACACACGGCAACGTGGCGCACGTAATGGTGTCGCTAATCCTGAGGTGGCCGGTGGCATCAAGTGCGGAGGCACGAAATACGTACGCCGTATTGCACAGTAGCGGAGCTCCCGAACAAGGGCTGGATGCGGCGCAGTTGTCATACAGGCTGTCATCGCCGATGACGACGGTAACGTTTTGCGCGGGGTGAAGGTTGTAAGGAATGCAACCCGACGATCGAACGATGCCACTAAAGTTTGCCTTGCAGAAGCTTGGAGCCTGCGCGTTGGGAACCTCTGAAGTTCCGGGCCATTGGTTTCCCAAGGCCACGTAGTCGGCCAGTGTCATCCATTGGATTGTAAAGCCGGCCGGCGCTCCGGTGTCTCCAGCTGTAACGCTTATCGCGATATTCGAGGCTGCTGATGTTTCATAGGAAATTGTGACAGGCTGGATTGTGGGAGCCGGAGCAGGGCTAGGTGGCTGGCCTGGACGCGGCACCGGTGTTGACCTAACTGCAGGCACTGGAATAGGCCGGTGAGGCAGTTGTGCCGAAAAAGCAGCTGGGTTCATCACCAAGCTGCCAAGCGTTAATATCGTTAATAGGATTATGCTGTTAGTTTTCATTTTTTTCCCGAGGTTGCTCAAGGCTGTTCCTCCCGCCTCAGGCAGGGGAACCTTTTCACCGGCACTTAGCCGCGCCTTTGATTTGTTAGGCAGGAACAAAGATTCGTTCCCGCCCCTTTAATATCTTGTCACCTCCTTCTCCGGAAAAGGCGGGATAGAGTTTTTGAAAAGTGTAAAGTTTTCCAGAAACCGCCGTTTCACGGAACGACAGAATCTTGTGCAAGAAACGCGTTCGGCCGCCTCTTTTATGGCGATCGTATGCCGAGGGAGAATCTTTTCACCACCTTCGCCGGAAAAGGCGGGATAGAGTTCTTGAAAAGTGTAAAGTTTTCCAGAAACCGCCGTTTCACGGAACGACAGAATCTTTTGCAAGAAACGCGTTCGGCCGCCTCTTTTATGGCGATCGTATGCCAAGGGAGAATCT
>Ga0066658_10000164_pt1 | contig 23656 bp, 24 predicted proteins | sample GraSoiAngelo_107_FD_75174 | JGI IMG/M metagenome (GOLD analysis project Ga0066658, IMG submission 75174) | Grasslands soil microbial communities from the Angelo Coastal Reserve, California, USA - 14_0903_09_30cm | ecosystem: Environmental > Terrestrial > Soil > Grasslands | place: USA...
GCTCCGGGCGCGGGTAGTCCCTTGCCCTCGACCAGCTCGAAGATCGCCGGCATCAGCAGGGCGCCGCCGGCCAGCATCAGCATCGTCGTCTGGACGCTGGCGCTGGTCCGGTTGAACGTCTGCTTGTCTCGTTTCAGCCCCCCGACCAGCATCGAAGCGCCGAGGACCAGCAGCATGTTGCCGACGATCGAGCCGACCAGCGAGGCCTTGACGACCTCCTGCAGGCCCGAGCCGAGAGCGAAGAGGGCGATGATCAGCTCGGGCGCGTTGCCGAAGGTGACATTGAGGAAGCCGCCGATGCCCGGGCCCGATTTGGCGGCCAGCTCCTCGGTGGCGCGGCCCATCAGCGCCGCCGTGGGGATGATCCCCAGCGCCGAGATCGCGAAGACGACGGTCGCTGGGGCGTGGATGAGCTCGAGCGCCACCGCAACCGGAATCAGCGGGGCGAGCAGATACGGCCAGCCGTACGCGCTCCGGAAGAAGGCCGCGTTCAGGCGCGGCGTGTTCGAGCTCACTGGGCCACGACCCTGATCGCTATTCGATCAGGGTCGCGCACTTCTGCAGGTCAGCCGGTGATTTCGATTCCTGCAGGCATTCGACGTATTCCTTTTGAGCAGCGCTGCCGCTGACGCCGCCGGAAGAGGTGCCGCCGGAGGACGACCCGCCCGAAGACGACCCGCCCGAAGACGACCCGCCCGGCAGCGAGTCACCGAGGAGCCCTTCGAGCAAGCCTTCGATGCCTTCTTCTTGGCCGGCTTCCAGCAGTTCGAGCGGGTTGACGTCGAGCTGTTTGAAGAGCCCTTCCAGCGGCTTCGCGTCAGACGGAGTCTCGAAGCTCTGCTCCTCGTTGACGCCGGAGAGGGTCAGTTCCATCTCCATTTCGACTTTTTCGTCCTCGGCACCGGGCGGCGCGATCGTCAGTTCCGCGTCCAACTTGCGGACGATGTCGTCGTCGCCGACGTAGATGTCGACGTGGGCCTTTTTGATCGCCTTGCTGAGTTCTCCCTTCGCTTCTTCCAGTTCGCCCAGCGGCAGCGGGCCGGCGGCTTCGAGCTGGGAGCTGCAGGCAGGGTCTTCAGTCAGTTCGATCAGGGCGTCGACGCCGCCCGAGACGCTGAGTTCGCCGCTGACTTTGGTCGTCGACGTGCCGTCGACGTCGGCGCTGCCTTCGTTGGTCAGCTGATCGGCGAAACGGCTGAACTTGATCCCTTCCGCCGCTTCCTGACAGGCGGTGATGTCTCCGCTTTCGCCTTCTGACTGCTGCGCCTGTTCGAGGGCCGATTTGAGGAAGCCGAAGGTAGTCGGATCGATTTCGTAGGCGTCGCCTTCGTATTCGACGAAGCCGCGGTCGGTGAGGAGGGTCAGGCCCCCTTCGAAGTTCAGATCTTCGCCGCCGGCGGAGCCGTCGGCTTCAGCGCTCAGGGCCAGCTGCGGCAGTTCGCCCTTGGTGCCCATTTCGAACGGGCCGGAAAGGTTGATTTCGACCTCGCCGCCTTCGTCGCCTTCGGCGGTGACATTCAGCGACATGTCGATCGCACCGCTTTCGACGCCTTCGAGGCCGGCGTTTTCGAGGACCTTTTGCGGATCATCGCCGCTGCTGTCGCTGTCGTCGCTGCTGCCGCCACAGGCAGCGAGCAGGCCGGCCACGGCGGCCAGGGTCGCGAACAACGCGAGAATTCGGAAACGACTCAAGGGAATGGAACTCCTCGTGATCGAAGAACAGGGCCGGCGGGAGTTTACGGCGGGGGCGGCGGCTCCTGCCCCGCGCGTTTCATCCCCGCTTCGATTTCCTCGATTACCAGGCGCATCACCTCGACTCGGGCGAAGCGCTTGGACTCGGCTGGGATCACGCGCCAGCGGGCGCCGGGGCGGTCGGTCCGCTCCAACATCTCCTCCACGGCTTCGGCGTACTGCGGCAGCTTCTCGCGGTTGCGCCAGTCCTCGTCGGTCAGCTTCCAGCTCTTAAGGGGGTCGGCGGCCCGGGCTTCGAACCGCTTCAGCTGCTCGTCGGCGGAGACATGGAGCCAGAACTTGACGATGATCGAGCCCTCGTCCGCCAGTGACTTCTCGAACCCGTTGATCTCCTCGTAGCCGCGGCGCCATTCCTCCTCCGTGGCGAAGCCCTCGACCCGCTCGACCAGGACCCGGCCGTACCAGGAGCGGTCGAAGACGGTCATCCCGCCCCAGCCCGGCAGCGCCGGCCAGAAGCGGCCGAGGAAGTGGTGGCGCTTCTCGTCCTTCGTCGGTGCCGCGAACTGGGAGACGCGGACGTGGCGCGGATCGAGCGGTGCGACCAGGCGCTTGATCGCGCCCCCCTTGCCGGAGGCGTCCCAGCCCTCGAAGACGATGACCAGCGGCGGGCCCAGCTGGCACTCGCCGATCAGCCCACCGAGCGTAAGCCGCAGCTGCGCCAGTCGCTTGCCCAGCTCCTTCAGCGCCTCCGCTTCCTCATCGCGGCTCAGCTTCTGCGTCAGGTCGACTTCGTCGAGGCGTCCCATTCCTACTCCCTACCCGGTTCTATTCGCCGCTGTCGCCGCGGGATTCCTCGATCGGCGGCGGCCGCTCTTCGCTGGTGACGTTGGCGAGGAGGGGGAAGAGGAGCGCTCCGAGGAAGATCAGGATGACGCCGGCGGCGACGAGCCAGCGGGCCCGCGTCAGGTGGCCGAGGATGCCGATCGCGAAGCCGGCCAGCATCAGGGTGATGTAGGGCGTGGGGCTGTGCGGGAGCAGCGCGAGGAGGGGCGGTGCGAGGTCGACCACTGGCCGGGATTATCATCGGCGGCCATGGCAGACGGCTCCGTCGCAGAGGTGAAGCAGGCCCTGGCCGATGTCGGCTACCTCGCCGACGAGCCCGCGGCGCTCGTTTCCTTCCTCGCCCAGCAGCTCGGCAAGCCGGTCCTCGTCGAGGGCCCGGCCGGCGTCGGCAAGACCGAGCTGGCGAAGGCGCTCTCCCGCGCTACCGGCCGTGAGCTGGTGCGGCTGCAGTGCTACGAGGGCCTCGACGAGGCGAAGGCGATGTACGAGTGGAACTACCGCAAGCAGCTACTGCGGATCCAAGCCGGCGGCGAGGCCGGGTGGGAAGACGTGCAGGAGGACATCTTCAGCACCGAGTTCCTGCTCGAGCGGCCGCTGATGCAGGCGATCGCCAGCCCCGAGCCGGTGGTCTTGCTGATCGACGAGATCGACAAGACCGACCAAGAGTTCGAGGCGATGCTGCTCGAGCTCCTCTCCGACTTCCAGATCACGATCCCCGAGCTGGGCCGGATCGAGGCGACGACGATGCCGATCGTCGTCCTCACCTCGAACGACTCGCGCGAGCTGACCGAGGCGCTGAAGCGGCGCTGCCTCTACCTCTGGCTCGACTACCCCGAGCTCGAGCGGGAGATGGAAATCGTCCGCCTCCACACCCCCGAGCTTTCCGAGACCCTGGCCCGCAAGCTGGTCGAGGTGATCCGGATGGTCCGCGGTCTCGACCTGAAGAAGCCGCCCTCGATCGCCGAGTCGATCGACTGGGCGCGTTCGCTGCTGCTAATGGGCGCCGAGGACATTGACCGCGAGACCTTCACCCAGTCGATGTCGATCATCGTCAAGCACCGCACCGACATCGACCTGGTGGCCGAGCGCGTCGGGGTGAAACTTGCCGACCCCCTACGGACCGAAGGCTGACGCCGGGCCGCCGGGGATGGCGGCGAAGCTGCTCGGCTTCTGCGAGGAGCTGCGCGGCGAGGGAGTCGCGGTGGGGACCTCGGAGCTGCTCGACGCCTTTGCCGCCCTCGGCCATGTCGACTGGACCTCGCGCGCAGACTTCCGCGAGGCGCTGGCGGCGACGATCGCCAAGTCCCAGGACGACCGCCGCGTCTTAGAGCTGCTCTTCGACCGCTACTTCTTCCGCACCGCCGAGGCCGAGGCTGTCCAGCGCGGCGTCACCGAGCACGCCGAGGGCGGGCCGCAGGCCGGCGAAGGCGAGCGCTTCGACATGGACGAGCTCTCCGAGGCGATCCGCGAGGCGATCGCGGCCGGCGACGAGGATGCGATGCGGGACCTGGCGCGGCTGGCGATCTCCGCCTTCGGACGCGGCGAGGGCTCCGGCGTCGTCGGCGTCGACGTGCAGCGGATCCGCCGCACCCTCGGGCTGACCGCCGGGACGCAGCCTCCCGCCGCCGACGGCAGCGAGCGGCCGCCGATCGACCGCGACCAGCTGACCGGCTTCGAGCGCCACCTGCGGCGCGAGCTCGAGCGCGACCTGATCGAGCGGACCGAGACGCTCCCCCCCTCGCGGCCGCTGGCCGAGCTCGATCGCGCCCTCCCCACCAGCCCGACCCAGGACCTCGCCGCCGTCCACCGCGCCGTCTCGCAGATGAAGCGCCGGCTCGCCACCCTCGGCCACGAGCAGCGCGGGCGCAAAAAGGGCCAGCACGTCGACGTGCGGCGGACGATGCGGGCCTCGCTGGAGACCGGCGGCGTGCCGCTGCGCCTGCGCTACCGCCCCAAGCGCCCGCGCCGGCCGGAGATCTACGTCCTCTGCGACGTCTCCACCTCGGTCACCTCGGCCAGCGTCTTCTTCCTCTCGGTCCTCCACGCCCTCCACGACTCCTTCCGCAAGCTGCGCAGCTTCGTCTTCATCGAGCGGATCTCCGAGGTCACCGACGTCTTCGAGCACGAGCGCGACTTCGCCGTGATCGCCCAGAAGATCTCCAGCGAGGGCGGCGTCGCCGACGTCTCCGGCTACACCGACTACGGCCGCGTCTGGCTCGAGTTCCTGACCGAGATCTCCGAAGACCTCGACCCGCGCTCGACCGTGATCGTCCTCGGCGACGCCCGCACCAACGGCCGCGAGCCCCACGCCGAGGTCTTCGCCAAGGTCGCCGAGAAAGCCGGCCGCCTCTTCTGGCTCAACCCCGAGCCGAAGCTCTACTGGAACTACGGCGACTCGGTGATGGCCGCCTACGAGCGCTACTGCGACGGCGCCTTCGAGTGCTGGACCACGCAGCACCTGGAGAACTTCGTCAACGTCGTCGCCGGCGCCGCTCCCGCCGCCGAATGAGGGCGCTCCTCCTCCGCCACGGCGAGTCGGTCCACAACGCCGCCCGCAGCGGCGAGCCGGCGGCGCACTCCGGGGGCGACAAGCTGACCGCGAAGGGAGTCGAGCAGGCGCATGCCGCCGGCGCCGCCCTCGCCGAGCACGGGGTCACCCGCCTGCTGACGAGCCCGCTGCGCCGCGCCCGCGAAACCGCCGAGGCGGTCGCCGGGCCGCTCGGCCTCGAGCCGGAGGAGCTCGACTACGTCGGCGAGCTGACCTCGGCCGAGACCTTCGAGGTCGCGATCGAGCGGGTGCGCCGCCTCAAGGGCGAGCTGGAGGCGGGCGAGGCCGGCGCCCTGCCGCTGCTCGTCACCCACGGCATCTTCATGCGCTTCTTCCTCCTCGACTCCGTCCTCGGCGACCGCTTCGAGGCGGAGATGGCGGCCGGGATCTGGAACCTCGGCTCCCACAACTGCGGGCTCTGCACCTTCGCCCACGGCGAGAGCCTCGACCCGCTCGGGCAGCCGATCCACGGCTGGACCTGCCTCACCTGGATGGAGCGGCCGTGGAGTCGGCCTTGACGATCCGCACCGGGTCGTCGGGCGAGACCTGCCACTGCTCGTTGACGATCGCCCCCTCGGGCGGCGCGATCGGGCCGTCCAGCAGCGGGTCCTCGCTCTCCCGCATCCAGGCGTCGAGCCGCTCGCGCATCTCCGCCACCACCTCGCCCTTGGCCGGGTCGGCGGCGACGTTGTTTCCCTCCTGCGGGTCGAGCACCAGGTCGTAGAGCTGCTCCTCGGCAACCTCCTCCTCGCCCCAGCCGGCGGCGACGAGGAGGTCCTTGGTGTCGCTGTCGTCGCAGTTAGCGAGGACCGGATGCGGGTATTCGTCAAATCGCCTTATGTACTTCCAACGCTCGGTCCGGATCGCCCGGTGAGGCTGGTAGGCAGCGTGGTAGGTCGTCTCCGTGAAGATCGCGTCGTGGAGGCTCTCGACCTCCCCCCGCACCAGCGGCAGGAGCGACTTGCCCTGCAGCCAGGACGGGTGCTCGGCGCCGGAGACGTCGCAGAGGGTCGGGTAGACGTCGAGGTGGCTGACCGGGGCGTCGATCACCTTGCCGGGCGAGAAGCCGGGTCCGCGGACGATCATCATCACCCCGGTGCCGCGGTCGAAGAGGGTCGCCTTGGCGCCGGGGAAGGCGATGCCATGGTCGGTCGTGCAGATCACGATCGTGTTCTCGACCAGGCCGAAGTCGTGCAGCGCGTGGAGAACGGCGCCGATCCCCTGGTCCAGCGAGCGGGCGCTGGCCTTGAACTCGGCCATATCGCGGCGGGTCACCTGGGTGTCCGGCAGGTTCGCCGGCGGCAGCGAGTAGAGCGTGTCGCGGACCGAGGTTGGGGCGGAGAATTCGCGGTGGGTCTCGAAGAAGCCGACCGACATGAACCAGGGCTGGGCGGGAGCCTCGCGCAGCGTCTTGATCGTCAGCGGGGCGACGAACTGGGCGTGGTTCTGGTCGACCGGGACGACCTCGTCGTAGCCGATCGCCCCCGGGTCGAGCGAGATGTGCTGCTCGCCGATCAGGATCGAGCGGTAGCCGGCCCCGCGCAGGGTGTGGACCCAGTGCTGCTTGTAGTCGTTCAGCTTCCAGCCGCGGTGGGCGAGCCCGAACATGCCGTTGTTGTGGCAGTAGAGCCCGGTGAGGAGGCTGGCGCGGCTGCCGGAGCAGGTCGGCGCGGCGCAGAAGGCCTCGCGGAACAGCACCCCCTGGTCGGCCAGCATCTGGATGTTCGGAGTCGGCACCTGGAAGCCGTAGGGCTGGACGTAGCGGCCGGTGTCGTGGGAGTGGATGTAGAGGATGTTGGGCGGCTGAGACATCTCCCTTCAGGTTATCGAGAGCACCCCGTTTACTCTTTTGTTGATAAGGATAGTTAGGAAAGCAATGTCACCTGATCGCTCCTATCTCGTCTGCGCCACCCCCCGCAGCGGCAGCACCCTCGTCTGCCACGCGCTCGAGGAAACCGGCGTCGCCGGCCGCCCTGAGGAGTACTTCGAGGCGCTCCGCCACAGCGGCCGCCCGCGGCGACCGGAGGAATACTTCCTCGGCGTCGAGGATCAGTCGATCCGGGACCATCTCGGTGAGCGCACGGTCGGCTCCGAGCCCCAGCCCCGCTCCCCACTCTGGAGCCGCGCCGCCTACGACCGCTACCTGGAGTGGGTCTTCGAGACCGGCACCACCGAGAACGGCATCTTCGGGGCGAAGCTGATGTGGGGCTACTTCGGAGAGTTCGTCAGCCTCCTGCGCAACGTCCCCGCCTACCGCGACGTGCCGCTGGCGGAGCTGATGCCGACCGTCTTCCCCGACCTCACCTTCGTCCGCGTCGTCCGCGCCAACAAGGTGCGACAGGCGGTCTCCCTCTGGAAGGCGGTGCAGACCGCGACCTGGCGCGAGGACCAGGCCAGTGCCAAGGCCGCCTCGGTCGAGGAGGACGGCGGTCCCCCCTACCGCAGCTTCATCGAGGAGCACCGGCCTCAGCTGCGGTTCCACTACAAGGCGATCGACCATCTGCTCGAGCAGCTGCTGGTCGAAGAGGCCGCCTGGGACGCCTTCTTCGAGCACTCCGGGATCAAGCCGGTCCTCGTCCTCTACGAGAACTTCGCCGCCGATTACGAGACCAGCACTCTTAACCTGCTCGAGCGTCTGAACCTCTCCTGCGCGGAGGACTTCGAGTTCGAGCCGCGGATGAAGCGCCAGTCCGACCGCGTCAACGACGACTGGACCAAGCGCTACAGCGAGCTGCGCCTGGGGACGGACTTCGATCTTGTACCGGTTCCAATCGAGAGCGCACGGCAGCCGAGCTCATAACCCGAGGTCGCAGGGTTGAGGTCTGCTGCCTTTGCAAGGAATTCGGGGAAGGGCCCTCGAAAGGGACCCCGTGCTGACCCGAGGGGCCCTGCTCGTATCGATCGCGCTGGTCCTTATCGCCGTCGCCGTCGCGTCCGCGCAGGCGGCTTTTCCAGGCTCGAATGGGCAAATCGCCTATCAGCGTCTGGCATTCCTCGAAGGTGGCCCGGCCGGAGGACTGTTCTCCCATGCGCCGACTCGAGGCGGCGCCCAACGAGTGCTTTCCAGCGACGCCAGCGCCGAGGCGCCCGCTTACTCTCCCGACGGGCGCCTGATTGCCTTCGCCGCCGACCTCGACTCTGTCGCGGCTACCCGTCCGCGGATCTACCTGATGAGGGTCGACGGCGGCGGCCTGCGACAGCTGACTGCCGGCGCCCAACGAGATGATCACCCCTCCTTCTCTCCGGACGGGAGGAGCATCGTGTTCGACCGCACCACGACCGGCGTCGATCATTACTCGCACATCTTCCTCGTCAGGGTCGACGCCAGCGGCCTACGACAACTGACCCACGGAGCCGAGGTCCGAGACACCGATCCGACCTTTGCGCCGAACGGCAAGGCGATCGCCTTCGTCAGCGAACGCGCCGACGACGGGACCGGCGATCGCTTCGACATCTTCTCGATGAGGTCCGACGGGACGCGTTTGAAGCCACTCATCGACGGGCCGTTGAAGGACGAGGAACCCGACTTCTCTCCGGACGGCCGCTCGATCGCCTTCACCAGCAACCTGCACGACGGCCCGAATGTCTTCGTCGCTAGAGCAGACGGTCGCCACGTGCGCCAGCTGACCAAGGGTCACGGCGGTTGCTTTCGCGGCCGCTGCTACCTGAGCCCTTCCTGGGCGCCGGACGGCAAGCACATCGCCTTCCTTGCTCAAGCTGGTGAAAGCTCGAAGTTGGCGGTGATGCAGCCCAACGGCTCCGGGGTGAAGGTGATCGCGGAAGGCAGCGAAGGAGAAGAAGGCCCCGGCGGCCCGATCTTCGGCCCCGCCTGGGGCCCGGCTTCGCGCTAGCCCAAGCGAGACGCTCAGAGCGCGGCGACTGCCGCCTCGACGGGCGTCTTGCCGGAGACCACCTCGAACGTCTTGCCGATCGCGTTGTCGGCGGCGAGGACGGCAGCTAGGACCGCGACCACGTCGGCACGCGGGATCTCGCCTCGCTCCACCCGGTCGGCGATCGTGACCAGGCCGGTCGGCGGCTCGTCGGTGAGGCTCGCTGGACGCACGACCGTGTAATCGAGGCCACTCGCTTCGAGCTCCTGATCGGCTTTTGCCTTCGCCCGCAGGTACTCGCCGAAGACGCCGCCTCCTTCAGCCGGCGGATCGCCGGCGCCGATCGAGCTGACGATCACGTAGCGAGTCACCCTCCTGGCCTTGGCCGCCGCGATCAGCTTGACGGCGCCGCCGTAATCCAGGGACCACTTGCGCTCGGCTCCGCTGCCGGGACCGGCGCCGGCCGCGAAGACGATCGCATCGGCGCCCTCGACCGCCGCTCCCACGTCATCGACGGCCTCGAGGTCGCAGAGGACCGGCTCGACGCCCTCGGCAACCAGGTCCTCGGCCTGCTCGGGCTTGCGGATTAGCCCCCTGACCCGATCGCCGTGCGCGGCCAGCAGCTTGCCCAGCTGCAGGCCGATCTTCCCGTGTCCACCAGCGATAACCACGTCCATTGCGCCACCTCCGTTGTCGGATCGCCTGATTTTGGCTAGCCCAGGGCGTCGCGGATCGGCGCATCGGTCGGCGTCGTCGCGATCAGCTTGCGGTTGGCGAATTCGAGGATTCCGAGGTGGGAGAGCTCGCGTCCGAAGCCGGAGCGCTTGACGCCGCCGAAGGGCAGGCTCGGCTCCGAAGCGGTCGGGTGGTTGACGAAAACCATCCCGGCTTCGAGCCGGTCGGCCACTGCCTGGGCGCGCTCGCTGTCGCTGCCGAACACCGCGGCGCCGAGCCCGTACTGCGAGCCGTTGGCGAGAGCGATCGCCTCCTCGTCTGACTCGACCCGGTAAACGACGGCGACCGGGCCGAACAGCTCCTCGTGGTAGGCGCGCATCTCCGGGGTGACGTCGACCAGGATCGTCGGCTCGACGAAGGCGCCGGGGCGGTCGATGCGGCGGCCGCCGGTTACCACGCCGGCGCCCTTCTCGATCGCCTCGTCGATCTGCTCGATCACCAGCTCGGCCGCCCGCTCGGAGGAGAGCGGCGCCAGCGTCGTCTGCTCGTCGAACGGGTCGCCAGGCTCGAGCTCGGCCATGCGTTCGGCGAGGCCGTCGAGGAAGTCCTGGAAGACGTCGGCCATCACGATCATCCGCTTGGCGCTGGTGCAGACCTGTCCCATGTTGTGCATCCGCCCGACCAACGCCGCCTCCAGGGTGCGCTCGAGGTTGTCGCCGTCAAGGACGATGAAAGGGTCACTGCCACCGAGCTCCAGCACCACCTTCTTGAGGGCGCGGCCGGACTCCTCGCCCAAGGCCGAGCCGGCGCGCTCGCTGCCGGTCAGCGAGCAGCCCTGCACGAGCGGGCTTTCGACGATCCGCGCGATGTCCTCCACCTCGACGAAGACGTTGGTGAAGACGCCCTCGGGAGCGCCGGCATCTGCGAACAGGGCCTCGATCGCCAGCGCGGACTGGGGCACGTTCCGCGCGTGCTTGAGCAGGATCGTGTTGCCCAGCACCAGGTTCGGGGCGCTGATCCGGATCGCCTGGTAGGCGGGGAAGTTCCACGGCTGCACGGTCAGCAGAACCCCGAGCGGCTCGTTGCGGATGACCGCCGAGCCCTCGTCGTCCATCTCCAGCGGCTGGTCGGCGACCTGCGCCGGGCCCTTCTCGGCGTAGTACTCGAGGATCCGGATCGTCAGGTCCAGCTCCGCCCGGCTGTGGCGGATCAGCTTCCCCATCTCGAGCGTGATCGTCTGCGCCAGCTCCTCGTAGCGCTCCCGCATCAGCAGCGCCGCCCGCGCGACCACCCCGGCCCGCTCCACCGCCGATCGCTGCCGCCACGGCCCCGACGCGCGGTGGGCCCGCTCGATGACCCGATCGATCTGCTCGCCATGCAGCGAAGGGAACTCCCGCAACACCTCGTTGGTGTACGGGTTGACGGTTGCGTAGCCGCTGCGGGGGCCTGCCTTGGCATCAGCCATCGCCACGGCGCTGCCTCCCTAGGCCCGCACCGCGGAGATGTCGATTCGCAGGGCGACCTTGTCGCCGACCAGCAGCCCGCCGCCGGCAAGCGACTGCTGCCAGGTGAGACCGAAGTCGGTCCGGTCGATCGTGCCGCGGATCGCAACGCCGACGCGATCTTTGCCCCAGGGGTCGACGGCCGCGCCTTCGACGTTGGCCTCGACCTCGATCTCGCGGGTAGCGCCCTTAATCGTCAAATCACCTTTGACCCGGTAGCTCCCGCCCTCGACGTGCTCGATCGCCGTCGACTCGAACGTGATCGAGGGCCAGCGCTCGGCGTCGAAGAAATCCGGCCCCCGAAGATGTTCGTCGCGGTCGGCGTTGTTGGTGTCGATCGAGGCGACCTGGGCGCTGCCCCAGACCCGTGAGTCGTGGTAGTCCTCGGCCGCCTCCAGCGTCCCCTCGTACTGCTTGAAGTGCCCGCGGACGGTAGAGATCATCATGTGCTTGACCTCGAAGCCGACGCTGGAGTGGATCGGATCCACCATCCAGGTTCCGGTCGGCACCCGGACAATCCCCTGTTCGGTCTGCAACTGGGTCGTCATCTCTGTCCCCCGGTAGGCCGCCGCGGTGCTTCTGTCAACCGAGCCGGCCCGCGAAGTGCGATGAGCTCGAAACGCCCCATACCTCGCGCGAGGCAGCGGGGGCAGTGCAGCGGGGGTTCCGCGGTACGAATCCGGATCCGGCAGTTGGGGCACTGCGTTCGTGGCATGGGGCCTCCCTGACCCGGTTCTCACCGTGGTAGCGCGCACTTGCACCGGTAAGCCGTAGGGAGATTGCTTCAAGCCCCGTCGGGGAGCTGTGGCTCGCCCGCTGTTGACACCCCGGCATCACCGGCCTACCCGAGGGGACAGATGGCCGCCGTGCGCAGTGATCGGATCGGGGCTCCCATCGGGCTCCACGAGCGAAGGGTGCTTGCCTGGCTGCGTGCCAGCGCGGGTGACGCCCTCGCCGGCCGCAGGGTGTGGGGCGCCGCCTCCCTCTCCGGCGGCCACGCCGCCGGTCAGCGCCTCCGGAGGCTGCTGAACGACGATCTCGAGATCGAGCCCCTTGCCGTGGAAGCCGACGAGCCTGCCCTCGGCGGGTCGGTGCAGACGGGAGACATCGTCGTCCTCCACGACTGCTTCACGGTCTCCTCCGCCGCGGCGCTGCGGGATCGTGGAGCCCACGTGGTTTGGCATCTGAGCGAGCGATCCGGTTCGCTCGCGCCCAGCGTCAGGGCAGTGATCGATGTTCTCGACCGATCCGGCGGCGCCCCGGTCGACGCGGTGGTGGTCGACGAGCGCGTGCGGCTCGGCGGCCCGGAGCGGGTCAGCGCCCTTGTCCCCGCCTCGCAGCTCCTCGACATCCGCGAGGTGCCGTTCGGCGACGATGCAGCGCTCGCCGAGCGGGTGGCGCTCGCCTGGATCAGCCTGCTCGGCGACATCGTCGAGGAGGACCGGGCCGACCACGTCGGCGGAACGATCCAGGCGCGGCCCGTGGTCGCCGCGCGCTGAGGCTATGAGCGCCGCCGAGCCGAGCGAGGTCGCCGAGACCCCCGACCGCGACGGTGCCTTCCCGCGGCTCAGCGAGGGTCAGATCGAGACGTTGACGGCGCACGGTCGTCGCTCGCGGACGATGGCGGGGGAGTGCCTCTATCGCCAGGGCGACTCTCGCTACGACTTCTTCGTGGTGCTCGAGGGCCTGATATCCGCCCACCCCGACACCGAGGGGGACGAGCCCGCGGTCGCCGTCCACGGCTCCCGCCGCTTCCTCGGCGAGCTCAGCCTGTTGACTGGGCAGCCGGCCTTCTACACGACGATCGTCCGCGAGGCCGGGGAGGTACTGCAGGTTGCCCCGGAGACGCTGCGCCGGCTGGTCGGCGAGGATTCGGCGCTCGGCGACTCCGTGCTCCGCGCCTTCCTCCTGCGACGTGAGCTGCTCAGCGGTCTCGGCGCCGGGCTGAAGATCGTCGGCTCGCGCCACCTCCCGGACACCCGTCGCCTCCGCGACTTCGCTGCCCGCAACCGGCTGCCGTTCCGCTGGATCGACCCTGAGCGCGACCCCGGTGCCGAGGCGCTCCTCGAGCGGCTCGGGATCTCGCCCGAGGAAACCCCGGTCGTGGTCTGGGGCAACCGGGTGTGGCGCAACCCGGACAACGCCGAGCTGGCTGCGGCGGCCGGGATGCGCGAGGAGCCGCCGCGGGACCGGGTCAGCGACCTCCTCGTCGTCGGCGCCGGCCCAGGCGGCCTGGCGGCGACCGTCTACGGCGCCTCGGAGGGCCTCCTCACCGTCGCCCTCGACGGGATCGCCGTCGGCGGCCAGGCGAGCACCTCCTCGCGGATCGAGAACTACCTCGGCTTCCCGTCGGGGATCTCCGGCGCCGAGCTGGCCGAACGAGCGACGATCCAGGCGCGCAAGTTCGGCGCCCGGATCGCCGTCGGCGCCGCCGCGGTCGGGCTCGAGCGCCGCGACGGAACCCACGCGATCTCGCTCGACGACGGGACGACGCTGGAAACGCGGGCGCTGCTGATCGCCACCGGCGCCCGTTATCGCCGCCTCCCGGTCGAGCGGTTAGAGCACTTCGAGGGGAGCGGGGTCCACTACGAGGCGACCTTCATGGAGGAGCAGCTCTGCGTCGGCGCTCCGGTCGCCGTGGTCGGCGGCGGCAACTCGGCCGGGCAGGCGACCGCCTTCCTCTCGCAGCGTGCCGACACGGTCTATCTGCTGCTTCGCCATGGCGAGCTGACTCGCGACATGTCGCGCTACCTGGCCGACCGGATCGAACGCCTTCCCAACGTCGAGGTGCTCACCAACACCGAAATCCGCGAACTGTGCGGGGATGACTCCCTCGAAGGCGTCGCCGTCGAGGACCTGGAGGGCGGCGGGCGCCGTCGCCTCGACGTCCGCGAGCTGTTCGTCTTCATCGGCGCCGAACCATGCACGGACTGGCTCGAGGGCGTCGTCCCCCTCGACGACCACGGCTACGTGCTGACCGGGTCCGGCGCGGCAGCGGAGAGCCGCGACGGCGGGGCGCCGCCCGCCCTGCTCGAAACCGGGGTGCCGGGGATCCTCGCCGCAGGCGATGTCCGGGCCGGTTCGATCAAGCGCGTCGCCTCGGCGGTGGGTGAGGGGGCGATGGCGGTGCGCCTCGTCTACGCCCAGCTCAACCCCTGAGCGGCGGGCCCAAACGGGAGCTGTTCAGGCTCCCGCTCGGAGCTCCGCGCTGTTACGAGCTTTCTTCCGCTTCTTCGTCGCCGCCGACCGTGACCTTGCGGGGTTTCGCCCGCTCCGGCTTCGGAATCTCGACGAGCATCACGCCGCTGTCGAGCCGGGCGTCGACCCGCTCGGGATCGACGTCGTTGGGCAGGGCCACGCGGATCTCGAATTTGCCGGTTCGGCGGGTGCGGTGGCGAAGCACGCCGACCCGTTCGCGCTCCTTGATCTCGCCGGTGATCAGCAGCTCGCCGTCGCGCACTTCGACGTCGACGTCCTTGCGCTTCACCCCCGGCAGCTCAGCCTCGACGATCCAGGCGTCTTCGGTCTCCTCGATGTCGAAGCGGGGTATGAACGCGCTCTGGCCGTTCTGCATCGTGTTCCCGAAGACCCCTTGGATCAGCTCGCGGAACGGGTCCCACTGCTCGACCGCCAGCGGGGCGCCGGCGGAGCGACGTACTGGCAGTGCCATGTCTCCTCCTTTTCGTAGGGCTGCTTCCGTCCCCCCGATAGGTAGGCCCGCGGGTGCCCTTGTCGAGAACTTGATCCGCTTCCGGCTCGCCCTACCAACCCGAGTGACCGACAACCGCCGGTCGCCCACGAGGCAAGGAGGAGCTGGTGAAGACGAGAAACCGGGAAGGCGCCCCGCGCCAAGGGATCGGCGGCCAACCCCGTCGGGCGGTCGCCTCCTTCAAGACCTATGCCGAGGCGGAGCGCGCCGTCGACCACCTGGCCGACCAGAAGTTCCCGGTCGAGCGGGTCTCGATCGTCGCCCGTGGCCTGAAGCTGGTCGAGCAGGTGACCGGCCGCCGCGGCTACCTCGAGGCGGCGCTGCAGGGCCTCACCTCCGGCGCCCTGATCGGCTTCCTGATCGGCTGGCTGTTCGGGATCTTCAATTGGTTCGAGCCGATCACCTCGGCCTTCTGGCTGGCAATCGACGGCCTCTGGTTCGGGGCTCTGGTCGGGGCCCTGTTCGGCCTGCTCCTGCATGCCCTGAGCCGCGGCCGGCGCGACTTCGACTCGGTCGCCGGCCTCAGCGCCGACCGCTACGAGGTTCTGGTCGACGACGAGGTAGCCCCCGAGGCGGCACGCCTGCTCGGAGACCGCGTGCTCGGAGGCGGTGAAGTCCCTCGGTAGCTCCCGGAAGCGTTCGACGGCCAGGCGACTGCCTGGCGCAGCTTGCCGAGGGCGCGCTCCTCCAGCTGCCTTACCCGCTCGACGCTGAGCCCGGCCTCGCGGCCGATCTCGCGCAGGGTCCGCTGCCGGCAGCGAATCCCGAAGTGAGCGAAAACGATCCGGCGCTCGCGCTCTTCGAGGCCGGCGGCGAGTTCCTGGAGGTTCTCCCCGTCGGCCAGGTCGACGACCCGTTCGTACTCCTCCTCGGTAGCCGGATCGGCCAGGCGCTCGGCAAGGGTCGTGGTCATCTCTTCGTCGCCGGGTAGCGGTGCCTGCAGACTGCTCGGAGCGCGCTCGACCGAGACCAGGTGCTGGACCTGGTCCAGCGGCATCCTGGCGGTCTCGGCGAGCTCGGAGTCGGAGGGCTCACGCCGGTTCGCCTGGGCGAAGGCGGAGCGCGCCCGCTTCATCTGGACGAGGCTGCGGGCGGCCCGGTCGGAAAGGACGACCGGACTGGTCAGCTCGGCGACGAGCTGCTGCATCGCCTGCCGGACCCACCACGAGGCATAGGCCCAGAACGGCGTCTCGTAACGCTGGTCGTAGCGCCGCGCGGCGCGCAGCAGGCCGACGACACCCTCCTGCTGAAGCTCTTGGCGTTCGAGGTTGCGGAAACTCCGGTAGATGTTCGCGACCCCGTCGATCGCCGGCATGAAGGCTGTCACCAACTCTTCGGTTGCGACCCGGTCACCAACTCCGGTCAGGGCAAGGAGGCGGCGCTCTCGGGCCACAGGGAGAGGCGAACTGACTGGATGCGCGCTGTCGCGCATTGCGCCTTCTTCTTCCGGTGTAGCAGTCCGGTAAACCCTCCAGATTCCCTTCGGCAGGCTGTCCTAAACCCTCTTGACGCCGGCCTCCACCGCCCTACCAAGAAGGTGTGCAAGCCCCGCGAGCGGCCTGGACACCCCGGGCCTGGGAGGAGGCCACAATGGCTAAGGCGGTCGGAATCGACCTCGGCACGACCAACTCGGTGGTCGCCGCAACGATGGAGGGCGGACAGGCCGAGGTGATCCCGAATTCCGAGGGCTCGCGGACGACGCCGTCGGTGGTCGCCTTCACGGAGGACGGCGAGCGACTGGTCGGACAGATCGCTAAACGCCAGGCGATCCTCAACGCCGAGGCGACGATCTACTCCGCCAAGCGGTTCATCGGCCGCAAATGGGACGAAGTCCAGACGGAGATCGAGACCGTCCCCTACAAAGTCGTCAAGGGGCCCAGCGACGCGGTCCGCTTCGAGGTGCGCGGGAAACAGCACGCGCCGGAGGAGATCTCGGCCGCGGTGCTGCGCAAGCTCGCCGACGACGCGGCCAAGTTCCTCGGCGAAAAAGTCACCGAGGCGGTGATCACGGTCCCCGCCTACTTCAACGACGCCCAGCGCCAGGCGACCAAAGACGCCGGCAAGATCGCCGGGCTCGAGGTGCTGCGGATCATCAACGAGCCGACCGCGGCGGCGCTCGCCTACGGCCTCGACAAGAAAGGCTCCGAGACTGTCCTGGTCTTCGACCTCGGCGGCGGCACCTTCGACGTCTCGCTGCTGGAAGTCGGCGACGGCGTGATCGAGGTGCGGGCGACCAGCGGCGACGGCCACCTCGGCGGCGACGACTTCGACAAACGGATCGTCGATTGGCTGACCGAGGAATTCGAAAAGGACCAGGGGATCAACCTGGCGGCGGACCCCCAGGCGCTGCAGCGGCTGTACGAAGGAGCCGAGCGGGCCAAGGTCGAGCTCTCTTCGACCACCCAGACCCAGATCAACCTGCCGTTCATCACCGCCGACGCGTCCGGCCCGAAGCACCTCAACGTCACGCTCGCCCGGTCGAAGTTCGAGCAGCTGGTCGAAGACCTGATCGAGCGCACCCGCGGCCCGGTCGAACAAGCACTGAAAGACGCCGGCCTCAGCGCCGACGGCATCGACGAGGTGATCCTGGTCGGCGGCTCGACCCGGATCCCGAAAGTCCAGGACCTGGTTCGCAAACTGACCGGCGGCAAGGATCCGAACCAGACGGTCAACCCGGACGAGGTGGTGGCGATCGGCGCCGCCCTGCAGGCCGGGGTGCTGAAAGGGGAAGTCGAGGACGTCGTGCTGCTCGACGTCACCCCGCTCTCGCTCGGGCTGGAGACGATGGGCGGCGTGATGACGAAGGTGATCGAGCGCAACACGACGATCCCGGCCCGACGGACCGAGGTCTTCTCAACCGCCGAGGACAACCAGACCGCGGTCGACATCGTCGTCCTTCAGGGCGAGCGCGAGATGGCGCGCGACAACCGGCAGCTGGCGAAATTCCGGCTCGAAGGGATCCGGCCGGCGCCGCGCGGCGAGCCGCAGGTCGAGGTCACCTTCGACATCGACGCGAACGGCATTCTCAACGTCTCGGCGCGCGACAAAGACACCGGCGCCGAACAGCAGGTGACGATCACCGAAACGACCAACCTCGACAGCTCCGACATCGAGCGGATGATCAAAGAAGCCGAAGAGCATGCTGCCGAAGACCGCCAGCGGCGCGAAGAAGTCGACGCCCGCAACGAGCTCGACGCCTTCGCCCACCGGGTCGAACGGCAGCTCGAGGAAATCGGCGACCGGGTGCCGGTCAACCAGAAAGAACAGGCTGAGGCGCTGGTCCGCGACGCGCGTGCGGCGATCGAGGAGCAGGCTGGTCTCGACCGCGTGCGGCCACTGGTCTCCGACCTGCAGCAGATGGTCCAGGCGCTGCAGAGCGCCGGCGCGACGGCCGACCCCCAAGGCGGCGGCGATGGCGGCGAGGGCCAGCCGGCGGCCGAGGAGGAGGAAGTCGTCGATGCCGAGTTCACCCGTGAGTGAGGAGGAGCGACTCGACGACGAGCGCTACCTGCGGGCCCTCGCCGACCTCGAGAACTACCGCAAGCGCTCGGCGCAGGAAGTGGAGCGCCGCGTCGCCGAACAGGCCGAGCGCCTGCTACTCGACTGGATCGAGGCGGTCGACAGTGTCGACCGGGCGCTGGGGATGCAGCCCTCCGACGGGCTGCGCAGCGTCCTCGAGCAGATGGAGTCGATCCTCGCCCGGCAGGGCGTCGAACGGGTGGGCGCTGCGGGCGATCGCTTCGATCCAGAGCTGCACGAGGCGATCTCGGTTCAGGAGAGCGAGGAGGTGCCCGACCGCACCGTGCTCGACGTCGCCCGCTCGGGCTATCGCCACGGTGAGCGGGTGCTGCGCCCGGCGCAGGTGGTGGTGTCGCGGGACGGCGGCAGCTCGGAGCAGGAGCCCAGCGGAGAGGGCGAGGACTGATTGGCGGTCGGCTTTCGTGACTACTACGAGGTACTGGGTGTCCCGCGCGGCGCCAGCGACGAGGAGATCCGCAGCGCCTACCGCAAACTCGCCCGCGAATACCACCCGGACGTCAACGGGGATCCCGGCGCCGAGGATCGCTTCAAAGAGGTCTCGGAGGCCTACGAGGTTCTGCGCGATCCCGAGAAACGAGAGAAATACGAACGCCTCGGGGCGAACTGGAGAGCCGGCGAGGACGTCAGCGGCGCCTCCGGGTTCGGGGGCGGCGGCTTCGGGGACGGCGACGGCCAGGGATTCGGCGACGGCGCCGGCTTCAGCGATTTCTTCGAGAGCTTCTTCGGCGGCCGGCGAGGGGCCTCCCGGGGCTTCGAGGGCTTTTCGATGCGGGGCGGCGACCAGGAGGCGACGATCGAGGTCACGCTCGAGGAAGCGGCCCGCGGCGGCAAACAGAGGATCTCGCTCGCCGACGGCCGCGACTTCGAGGTGCAGATCCCGCCCGGCGTACGCGACGGTCAGAAAATCCGCCTCGCCGGCCAGGGCGGGGAGGGGGCGAGCGGCGGGCCCGCGGGGGATCTCTACCTGCGGGTGCGGATCAAACGCCATCCGCGCTTCCGGCGCGAAGACGACGACCTCGTGGTCGAGGTCCCGGTCGCGCCCTGGGAGGCGGCGCTCGGGGCCACGGTTCCCGTCCCCACCCTCGACGGCAGCGCCAGGGTCAAAGTCCCGGCCGGCTCCTCAAGCGGCCGCCGTCTGCGGCTGAGAGGCGAGGGGATGCCGGGCCCGGGCGGACGCAAAGGCGATCTCTACGCAAGCGTCAGAATCGTCGTCCCGAAGGCGCTCGCGAAACGCGAGCGCGAGCTCTTCGAGGAGCTGGCCGCGGTCTCGCGGTTCGACCCGAGGCAGGGACGCTGATGTCGCCCGGCACGGCACTCGTCCTCGTCGACGTCCGGGCGCTGGCCCGTCGCTCCGGCTTGCACCCCGACTTGGTGCGACGGCTGATCGCGCTCGACGCTGTCGACCCCCTCGAGTGGAACGCGGCGGCACGCCTCGCGCGCCTGGCCCGGCTACGTCACGACCTCGGCCTCAACGTCGCCGGCGCGGCGCTCGTCTGCGACCTGCTGGAGCGGATCGAGGAGCTGGAAGCGCGGCGGCGCTAGCCGCCGCGCTGATCCCATGGCAGCGGTGAAGCTGGGCCTGATCGTCTCGCCCGCAATCGACCAGGTAGCGGCCGACGAGCTGGCGGCCGACCTCGGCGCCGCCCTGGCCGAGCGCTATCCCGAGGTCGAGTGGGAGCCAGAAGTCCTCACCGACCCGCTGGCCGAGCCGCCAGTGCACCTGACCGAGCTCGTCTCTGCAGCCCGTAGCCTCCTGCTCGACGCCGACTGGGACCTGGCGGTGGCAATCACCGAGCTGCCACTGCGACTCGCTCACCGGACGTTGCTCAGCCATGCCAGCCGTACCCACGGCGTGGCGCTGGTCTCGCTGCCGGCCCTCGGCGTGTTGAGGCGGCGCCGGCGTCTCTACGACGCCGCCGCCGATGCGGTCGGGACGTTGGTCGGCGATCCGGAGGATGGCCGCGCCGGCCGGCCGGTCGGCGCGGGGCTCGGGGTCCAGCGCCGCCTCGCCGAGCTGGCCGGTGACGTCGAAAACGACGGGGGCGTCGCCTACGTCGCCCGGGTGATTAGCGGCAACCTGCGGCTGCTGGTCGGGATGGTCGGGGCCAATCACCCCTGGCGGCTGGTCGGGCGGCTTTGGCGGGTGATGCTGGCGGCGGTCGCGGCGGTCGCCTTCGTCATGATTCAGATCGAAGTCTGGAAGATCGCCGCAACCCTCGGCCCGCTGCGACTGGCGATCGCCGGCCTCGCCTCGATCGCCGCCGCCTCGGTGACGTTGATCGCCGGCCACCGCCTCTGGGAGCGGGCGCCCGCCGCACGCGTGCGCGAGCAGGTGACGCTGTTCAACCTGGCAACCACCGCGACGGTGGTGTTCGGAGTCACCGTCCTTTACCTCTCCGTCTTCCTCGCCAGCCTGCTCGGTGCCCTGCTGCTGATCGAGTCATCGCTTCTCTCGGAAGCGCTCGGTCGAGACACGGACGCCTGGGACTACGTGCGCATCGCCTGGCTCTCGAGCGCGCTGGGGACGGTTGGCGGTGCCCTGGGGGCGACTTTGGAGACCGACGAGGCTGTCAGGGAGGCTGCGTACGCCCACCGACCGACGAACCCCCGTCGGCGATAGTCGCGACGTCGGCGCCGGATCCGATTCCCTGGATGTCGGGGATCTGGGCCGCCTCGGCCGTGCGCCAGTCGTCGTAGGCGTCCTCGACCGCCGCCGCGAGAAGCTCGCGCTGCCGTTCCAGCGGCGGGCGGCGGGCGGCGGGGGCGGTTGCGAGAAGATCGTCCAGGGCGGCGAAGAGGCGCCGCGCCACCTGCGGCGAGCCGGCGCCGGCCAGGGTGAGCTCTTCGAAGGCGAGGCGGACGTAGCCCTCCCAGGTGATCTGACGGGCGCGCAGGCGGACGACGCCCTCACCGTCGCGCCACTCGCCGCTGGTCAGCTGCCGGCCGGAGAGCTGGCGCAGGCAGTCGTGGAGCCGGTCGATCGCCTGCACCGCCGTGGTCGGATCATCGAAGGGCTGGGCGATACTGCGCTCGGCGATGTCGACGAGTTTGCGGAAGCCGTAGGCGGGGTCCCGGGTGTGGGTCCGCTCGGCGCCGAGGACAACCGCCCGCGCCGCCGCGGTGCGATCGAGCCGGTCGTCGCCGCCCTCGACTCTGATCAGCGGCGCCCCGGAGGGGACGAAGTCCCCCATCATCGGCACCAGCTCGAGCCGGCAGCCGGCCGCGGCGGCAAGCTCGACCAGGCGTTCGCGATCAACCTCGCAGACCACCCCGGGTCGGCGGGCAGGGATCACGCCCGGCGCCTGCCCCCCGGCCTCGTCGGCCAGCGGTTCGCCGTAGCGGTTGTCGAGCTCGTCGCGCAGATCATCCCCGACCAGGTCGATCAGGCCGGCGACCCGCAGCGACTGGCCGGTGTGGTGGACGTAGAGGAGGAGCGCCGCGAAGCTCGCGAGGGCCAGAAGGTAGGCGACCAGCATCGTCAGCCCGGGGACCTCGCCACCTTCGCCGACCCGGCGGATCGAGAAGATCGCGAAGGCGACGGTGCCGACGAGGATCCCGATCGCCCACTGGCTGCGGCGGTCGTTCAGCAGCGAGCGGACGATTCGCGGCGAGAACTGTCCCATCGCCAGTTGGATCACGATCAGGCTGAGGCTGAGCACCAGCCCCGTCAGCTGCACCGTCGACGTGGCGATCGTCGCGAGGATCTGGCGGGCGCCGCTTGGCGAGCCGGTAAGGCTGCGCGGGAGCAGGTCGAAGCCGCTGGCGGTGTCGATTGCGGTCGTCGTGAAAGAGAGCGCCGCCCCCGCGAGGAGGCAGCCGAGCGGGATCAGCCAAAGATTCGACCCCGCCGACGAGAGGGCGTCGCGGGCTACGGTTCGAGCCCGACCGTCATTCGAGCTAGGCATTGCGCTTACCGCCGATCCCATCAGCTACCCGCTCCGGAGATTCTGAATTCGCACCTCCAGAAGCGGACCTGCTCTGGCCAGGGATCGCCTAGCGCGCGACCCAGGCGTCTTTCGAGGAGGTGAGTTCGCCGACGACGCTTGGTAGTTCACCGGAGACGAGGTCGGCAAGGGTGACCTCCTCGAGCACGCTGCGGAGGCTGGCGCGGACGGCGATCCAGACCGCCTGCAGGTGCTCGGAGTTGCCGCGGTACTCAATGTCCTCGGGCGGCGTCGACTGGACGTGGGCGATCGGGCCCTCGACGGCGCGGACGATCTCGGCGATCGTCACCTCGTCAGCGGGACGGGCGAGCCAGTAGCCGCCCTTGGCCCCGCGGCGGGCGCGGACGATGCCGTGGTGCTTGAGCTCGAGCAGGATGTGCTCGAGAAACTGCAGGGGGATGTCCTGGGCCTCGGCCAGGCGCTCGCCCTTGACGGGCGCCTCCTCGGCCTGGGCGGCGGCAAGCTCAGCAGCGGCTCGTACCGCGTAGTCGGCCTTCGCGGAAACACGCATGGATCTAGTAAATCAGTCGGCGGGCAGGGTCCGCGCGAGGGTCGCGGTCTGGTCTGCCTCTTGCTGGAGCTGGCGCTCGCGGCGACGGTTGAGGTAATGAGGCGCGTAGAGGATCGCGGCAAGGCCGACGGCGGCGATCGCGGCGGCGATCGGCCAGACCTCGGGGTCGCCCTTCTGCACGGTGACGATGCCCGAGCCGACGAGGACGAGGCCGAGCGCGGTGCGGAGAAACCCCTGCGGCGCCTTGTCGGAGAGCGAGGCGCCGATGACGACGCCGGGGATGCTGCCGAGGAGGATGTTGGCGGCAAGGACGAAGTCGACGTTTCCGCCCACCCAGTGGGCGATGCCGGCGGCCCAGAGCAGGATTGCGGCGTGGAAGACGTCGGTGCCGACGACCTTTTTCGGCGCCAGGCGGTAGACGGCGATCAGCAGGATCGCGATCACGGTGCCGGAGCCGGCGGAGGTGATTCCAATCACGAAGCCGGTGGTGGCGCCGATCACGATCGCGGCGACTTTGTGCCGCCGCTCGACCTCGAAGCGGTCGCGCTCGTCGATCAGGTTGCGGAGGATCAGCGCCCGGGCCAAGGTGATGACGCCGACCATCAGCAGGGTGCCGCCGAGGACGGCGTAGACGAGTTCCTCCAGCCGCGCTTCGCCGATCTTGGTCTGCAGCCAGGAGACGAGGATGACGCCGCCTACGGCCGAGGGGACGCTGCCCAGCGCCAGCCACTTGACCAGGTCCATGTTGACCGTCTTCATTTTCAGGTGGCGCCAGCCACCGACGGTCTTGGTCACCGCCGCGTAGAAGATGTCGGTGCCGATCGCGGTGGTCGGCGAGATCCCGAAGATAAGAATCAGCAGC
>Ga0066658_10000167_pt1 | contig 23284 bp, 22 predicted proteins | sample GraSoiAngelo_107_FD_75174 | JGI IMG/M metagenome (GOLD analysis project Ga0066658, IMG submission 75174) | Grasslands soil microbial communities from the Angelo Coastal Reserve, California, USA - 14_0903_09_30cm | ecosystem: Environmental > Terrestrial > Soil > Grasslands | place: USA...
CCACCCGCAGGCGCTTCATGGCCTACTCGGTTTGGGACTGCGACGTAGCAGCCATTCGCGATTGCGTGGCTGCGCTGGATTGTTTCCCAGGCGGCATGTTGCACTGCGCCAAACTCCTTCTTTTCCGAAGGGTGCCAACCGATCGCTGTGGGATAAAAAATAATTTCTGCCCCGTGCAACGCCGTCAGGCGCGCGGCTTCCGGGTACCATTGGTCCCAGCAAACGCAGACTCCAATCTTGCCGCGTGCTGTTGGCCACGCCTGAAATCCGAGATCGCCTGGTGCGAAATAAAATTTCTCGTGATACAGCGGGTCGTCCGGGATATGCATTTTCCGGTACTTGCCTAGCAATTTTCCATTCGCGTCAATGATTGCCGCCGTGTTGTGATAGAGACCGGCGCTGCGTTTCTCGAAAAGTGAGGCAATGATTACCGTCCCAGTTTCTCGGGCTACTTCTCCCAATGTCGATGTTGATTTGCCCGGAATTTCCTCAGCCAGATCGAAATTCTTGTGATCTTCTGTCTGACAAAAGTATTGCGACCGAAAAAGCTCCGGTAAACAAACGATTTGCCCGCCTTTACCTGTTGCCTCGCGGATGAATTCAATTGCTCGCGAGAAATTCTTCTCCGGCTCTGGGCCGCATCGCATCTGAATAAGCGCAATCTTTGTTTTCGAACCGTCTGTCATTGCTGAGAAATTGATTCCTGGCGCTGTAGCCGCCGGCCTCCGGGCGGCGCGGCGCGCTGGTGTTTATCAAATCAGTGCCGCGCTTCACAGAGCGAGGCGACTACAATAATTCATTACTTCACCGAATTCGCCGGCACGATTTTCACGCTTTCGATCACGATCCGTTTCGTCGGCTTGCTCATTTCGCCTTGTGCATTTCGCTCGACCGGCGTGTCGCCGATTTTGTCCAGCACGTCTTCGCCTTTGATCAATTTGCCGAACGTCGTGTATTGCCCATCAAGCCGCCGAACGGGCGCGAGGCAGATGAAGAATTGCGAACCGGCTGAGTCGGGATCGGGCCCGCGCGCCATCGAGATGACACCACGATCGTGGGAATGATTGTTAAACTCGGCCTTGATTTTGTAACCAGGATCGCCTGCTCCGTAAGTGCTCTCTTTTGTCGGGTCTTTTGAGTTCGGGTCGCCGCCCTGGATCATGAACCCCTTGACGATCCGGTGGAAGATTGTGCCGTCGTAGAAGCCTTGACGCGCCAGTTTCTTAAAATTCTCGATCGTGTTTGGCGCGGCATCAGTCCAAAACTGCACGATCATTTCACCTTCGTTAGTTTTGATAACGGCAACTTCGTTTGAGGTACTCATAGGAGAAGCTTCTTTCTTTTCTTCGGCGGCAAAGACCACAGCGCTTAACAGTACGGCAAGGAGGACCGATAATTTCATGCTGACAAATGGCACCAATGGGATGTTATGTCGAGCGGAGTCGAGGTATCTCTTAATGATAAATCAGAGATCCCTCGACTTCGCTCGGAATGACAGAATCGAACGTTGGGCATTTGTCATTTCGATCGTTCGGATTTTTTTCGTCATTGGTCATTCAGATTTCGTCATTCACGTATGGTATTCCTGTAAACTGCGCACCTGAACCTTGCGTTTTTGCAGTGATCGGATTCCGTTCGCGCTCGCCAGCGCGGCGCGCACCGTCGTCATGATCGGAATTTTCGCCGCTAGCGCCGCATTGCGAATGACCACTTCGTGCTCGCGCGGAATTTTCCCGCTAGGCGTGTTGATGATGAAGTTGATGTCGCCATTCTTGATGCGGTCGAGGACATTTGGGCGTCCTTCGTGAATCTTGAAGACCTTGGTCACTTTGATTTTCGCCTTTGTCAGCGCGTCTGCAGTCCCGCTCGTGGAAATGATTTCAAAGCCGAGTTTCACAAACTCGCGCGCGACCGGGATCACCGCTTCCTTATCAGTGTCCTTGACGCTGATGAACACTTTTCCGCTTTTCGGCAGTGGCGGCGGTGCGGCCATCTGCGATTTTGCATAGGCGAGGCCGAGATCGACATCGATGCCCATCACTTCGCCGGTCGATTTCATCTCCGGCCCGAGCGAGATATCCAGGCCTTCGTAGCGCAGAAAGTGGAACACCGCTTCTTTCACCGAGAAATGTTTCGGCACGATTTCCTCTGTGAACCCGAGCTCGCACAATGATTTTCCGGTCATCACTTTGGCAGCGAGTTTTGCAAGCGGGACACCAATTGCCTTGCTGACGAAGGGAACCGTGCGCGACGCCCGCGGATTCACTTCCAGCACGTAAACGTTGTCGCCCTTCACGGCGAATTGCACATTCATCAGGCCTCGCACATTCAACTCGCGCGCCATCGCCCTTGTGGCGGCGGAAATCTCGTCCAGAACTTCTTGCGACAACGAGAATGTCGGAATGACGCATGCACTGTCACCGCTGTGAATGCCCGCCTCCTCGATGTGCTCCATGATTGCACCGATCACGGTCGCTTCGCCGTCCGAAATGCAATCGACATGGACCTCAATCGCATCTTCAAGAAAACGATCGATCAGCACTGGACGATCAGGCGTTACCTCAATGGCGCTGGCCATATAACGCCGAAGATCCTCCTCATTATAGACAAGCTCCATGGCGCGCCCGCCGAGAACGAAGCTCGGCCTAACAAGTGCTGGATAGCCAATTTTCCTGGCTATCGCGACGGCGTCTTCGGTGCTCGTGGCCGATCCATTTGGGGTTTGGCGCAGACCAAGCTTGTCGAGCATGGCCGCGAACAAGCGTCGGTCTTCTGCGGTCTCAATGCTTTCGGGCTGAGTGCCAAGAATGGGTACGCCTGCCGCCTTCAATCCGTCCGCCAAATTCAGCGGTGTTTGACCGCCAAACTGAACGAATACGCCCTCTGGTTTCTCCTGATCATAAATGTTGAGCACATCTTCGAGCGTGAGCGGCTCGAAGTAAAGTTTGTCGCTCGTGTCGTAATCCGTGGAGACCGTTTCTGGATTGGAGTTGACCATGATGGTTTCAAATCCGAGCTCGCGCAGAGCAAAGGCCGCGTGCACGCAGCAATAGTCGAATTCGATTCCCTGGCCGATCCGGTTCGGGCCGCCGCCAAGGATCATAATCCTGCGTTTGCCGCTCTCGCGCCGCTCGTTCTCATCGCCATACGTCGAGTAGTAATAAGGCGTGTACGCTTCAAACTCCGCCGCGCATGTATCGACGAGCCGATAGGTAGGCAGGACGCCTGACGACTGCCGCTTGGTACGGATTTCAGTTGCGCTGACTCCGTTCGCTACCGCCAGTTGTCGATCTGAAAAACCGAGCTTTTTTGCGCGAAGAAGTTGTGGCACGGGCATCTTGCCTGTGGGGCCGGCGGGCTGGTGTTTTTGAATTTTCCCGTGCCGATCCACGGGATGAAATTGCGGGTCACGGCCGCTTGAGTCATTCTCCCGTTCGGCAGGCGAGACGCCCGCCTGCCCCACAGGCAAGATGCCTGTGCTACTACGCAGCCGATTCGCTTCCTCCACGATCTGCTGCACATTCCGCAAAAACCACCTGTCGATCTTCGTTAATTCGAAAACTTCGTCGATTGGCATTCCGTCTTGAAACGCCTGGGCTAGATAAAAAATCCGCTCCGCGTTCGGGATCGCCAGCTTCAAGCGCAACGTCTCAGCATCGACATCTTTATTCGCACCATCGCCGCATAAGCCGAAGCGCTTGATCTCCAGACTGCGAAGCGCTTTTTGCAAGGCTTCCTTAAACGTCCGTCCGATAGCCATCGCTTCGCCGACGCTTTTCATCCGCGTCGTGAGCGTTGCATCCGCCTGCGGAAATTTTTCGAACGTAAACCGCGGCACCTTCACCACGCAGTAATCGATGGTCGGCTCAAAGCATGCCGGCGTTTCGCGGGTGATATCGTTCTTGATTTCATCAAGCGTGTAACCGATTGCGAGCTTTGCCGCGATTTTCGCGATCGGAAATCCCGTTGCCTTCGACGCCAGCGCGCTGGAACGCGAGACCCGCGGGTTCATTTCAATTACGACCATCCGGCCGTTGTCAGGATTCACCGCAAACTGAATGTTCGAACCGCCGGTCTCCACACCGATCTCGCGAATGACCGCGAACGCAGCATCGCGCATGATCTGATATTCCTTGTCGGTAAGGGTCTGCACGGGCGCGACAGTAATCGAGTCGCCGGTATGCACACCCATCGGATCGAAATTCTCGATGGAACAAACAACCACACAGTTGTCCATTCGATCGCGCATCACTTCCATCTCGAATTCTTTCCATCCGACCAGCGATTCCTCAATCAGCACTTCGTGGACCGGCGACAGATCGAGGCCTCGCGCCGCGATTACATCGAGCTCCTCACGATTGTAAGCGATCCCACCGCCGGCTCCGCCCAGAGTGAAGGCCGGGCGAATGACGAGCGGAAAAGTTCCAACTTCAGCGACGATACGGTCAAGGTCCGCGAGAGAACGCGCCACTTCTGAGCGCGGCACGTCCAGCCCGATGCGCAACATCGCTTCCTTAAACAATTGGCGATCTTCGCCTTTTGCAATCGCCTGGGCGTTTGCGCCAATCAACTTCACCCCGTGTCGCGCCAACGCGCCGTTGCGGTTCAATTCCATCGCAGCGTTAAGCGCAGTTTGTCCGCCCAGAGTTGGCAAAATAGCGTCTGGTTTTTCACGTTCCATGATCGCCTCGATTACTTCCGGAGTGATCGGCTCGATATAGGTGCGATCCGCGAATTCTGGATCGGTCATGATGGTGGCTGGGTTGGAATTCACCAGCACGACCACATAGCCTTCCTCGCGCAACGCCTTGCACGCTTGCACGCCGGAATAATCAAATTCGCAACCCTGTCCGATTACGATTGGACCGGACCCGATCAGCAGGATTTTTTTAAGCTCGTTATTTCGCGGCATCTGCGCCAGCCGGGACGGTAAACGAAATCACGCGATCGTCACGCGAGAACTATTAACAGCGTCATCCCGAGCGAAGCGAGGGACCTCGCACAGGCCGAGAAATTCACGCATCGAAAATCGTGTGACCAAAGCTTCGAATGCGAGGTTCCTCGCCGTCTGCGCGGCTCGGAATGACCGCGCGTTCATTACGCCACCTGCGCCATGCGTTGTCGATCGAGCCAGACTTTGCAGATGCTTTTAATGCGCGTCAGCACGTAATAGACGGTCTGGCTGCGGATCCGCACCAGCTCTGTCCCGACGATGCGCCTGACGAAATCACTCTGAAGATCGTAAATTTCCTGCGGCGTGGAGCCCTCCAGTCCCTTGCAAAGAATCGCCGTCATGGAGCGGGTAAGTGTTTGCACTTCCGGACCGAGCGTCATCCGAATGTGCGCCCTGCCGTTTTCATCCACGTGCAGATAAACACCAACCGTGTCCGTGCATTCCTCGTCTTTTCGCACATCGACAAGATCGAAATTCTCGCCCTCGCGCGGCTCCTGTTTCTTCGCATTGTCCGCGTACGAAACAAGTGTCTCACGCCGCTCATCCTCGGGGAGCGACTCGAAGAGGTTGATGATTTTGTTTAGCTGGGTCGGATACATGGACCATCGTTAATCTATCACGCGCTTTGGCTTTGCTCACCAAAGCGTTTATGGCTAATTGCATCATGAAGACACCGATTAAGGTCGCCGTGACAGGCGCCGCTGGGCAAATTGGTTACGCACTTCTGTTCCGCATCGCCTCTGGACAGATGTTCGGGCCGGACCAACCGCTCATACTCCATTTGATCGAAATTCCGGACGCGCTCAGCGCGCTGGATGGCGTCGTAATGGAATTGCACGATTGCGCCTTTCCGCTGCTTGAGTCGGTAGTGCCCACTGCAGATCTCAATGAAGGCTTTCGCGATATTAATTGGGCGTTGCTGGTCGGAAGTGTTCCGCGCAAGGCCGGCATGGAGCGGAAAGATTTGCTCGGGATCAACGGCAAGATTTTCATTGGACAAGGTCAGGCAATCGAGAAGAACGCTGCCTCCGACGTGCGTGTGCTCGTGGTCGGAAATCCTTGTAATACGAATTGCCTGATTGCGATGAATAATGCAAAGGCGATTCCCCAGGAGCGGTGGTTCGCAATGACCCGTCTGGACGAAAACCGTGCACGCGCCCAGCTCGCACACAAAGCCGGTGTAGGCATCGGGTCAGTCACAAACATGACCATCTGGGGCAATCATTCCTCGACGCAGTATCCGGATTTCTACAACGCCCGAATCGACAATCGTCCAGCGAACGAGGTGATCGGAGACGAAAACTGGTTGAAAGAAGAATTCATTGCCACTGTGCAACAGCGCGGCGCTGCAGTGATCAAAGCACGAGGACTTTCGTCAGCCGGTTCCGCGGCGAACGCGGTCATTGACACCGTCTTTTCGCTCACCAATGACACTCCGGGTAACGACTGGCACAGCGTGGCGGTTTGTTCCGACGGAAGTTATGATGTCGAGAAAGGATTGATCTCGTCATTCCCGATTCGTGTGCGCGGTGGGAAATGGGAAATCGCGCAGGGAGTACCAATCAACGATTTTAGCCGCGCGAAAATCGATGCATCAGTGGCGGAGTTAAAAGAAGAGAAGTCCCTCGTTAGCGAATTGATTTCGTAGGCAGCCATCCCTCAAACGGGCTGTCATGTTGAGCGAAGCGAAACATCTCTGGTTATTCTTGCAGAGGGTTGCTCCAGAAATGATCTGAGATTCTTCGCTTCGCTCAGAATGACATTCATCGATAATGCCCTTGCCCAGGTTCGTCCTACGTTTTGACTGCGTGGATTGCCACGGATGCGGGGAAGATCAGACTCGTCAGGCTCACTTCGCCAAATCCGGCCTCGAAAATTTCGCACCAGAAATCGGCGCCGTATTCCGTTTGCACGACGCAGTCATCGCGGTTCGCTCCAGGTTTTCCGTGATAACTTGGAGGCAAACCGCGCCGTGTCCGAGTCAGGCGGCCAATAATAATCGGCACGGTATAAAATAAATGGCCGCCTGGTTTTAGAACGCGCAGGGACTCTTTTAGAGCGGCCTTTGAGTCTGGAACGTGTTCCAGTGTGTCGGAATGAATGATGATGTCGATGGATGAATCCGCAAAGCTCATTCGCTGCATGTCGAGCTCCGGGAAGGAATGAAGCGCGTGCTTAGGCAGAACCTGGAGGAAAGCCGACAGATTTTTGGCGGGATTAATTTCGATCACAGTGAGCTGGCGAATCGTGGGATCCTTGCGACAGAAATCCTTGAAACTGCCGGCGAACCCGAACGCTCTGGTCACTGCCGCGGCCAGCGTCATCGTTCTCAGATTATTGCCGCAACCCGCACAACAAAATCCCTGCTGTAGATTGATGTAAGCGACTTCTTCGGGCGACAACTCCCATTGCTCGATCAGTTCCGGCCAGAGCACTGGGTCCTTTGTGAACTGCCCGCCGCCGCATACCGGGCAGACCTTCAAACTCGGAGACGGCTCACCCATTCTGCCTAACGACTGTCGACCGGCTTCACCAAGAGCCCCTGGCCAGTGGGCAACGACAAAATTTTGATCCCTTTTTCCTGGGCGAACTGATCCATGACAATTTTCTGCGAAAGATAGCCGTAATAGGCATAGTCATCGAGAAGCACAAATGCGCCTGGGACGAGAGGCTCCCAAAAGAACTGGATCGCTGCAATCTCGGGCGCCGAACAATTCATATCAAGATGCAGGTAGGCGATCTTCTCCGCGCGAACCTGCGACAGGGTTTCCGGAATCGATCCTTCGATGAGAGAGACATTTTTCCATTGAGAAAAATTCGCTCGGACATCTTCAACCCCCTGGACATAAAATCCCGAATCCAGGCTCTTCTTGTTTTTCTCCACTGCTCCTGAAGCCCTGTCTGCAGATGAAACAAACCGTTCGTCCAAGCCCCGAAAAGTATCCAGCAGATAAAAGTGTTTTCCCAAAGAATCCCAGTTCAGATAATCCATGATCGCTGAGGAGAGGAACCCGCGGTTCACTCCGCATTCGACGAAGTCGCCTTCGAGCCGCGCGGCGCTGGCCGCTGCCCACAGACCGACGTGAACCCGCCAGTGCCATCGATAATCGTCGCCTGCCGCGCGAACACCGCGCTCGTAAGCGTTTCGAAAAGCCGGATCGTCCATGAATTCATGGTTATGAATCGACCGCAATCCGTCCTGTTCGTAGACGTGGCCTTCCGCGTGCGAGAAATCGGCAGAAGCCGCTGGCGCGGCAGAGGGAACATTCCCGGCTTTGTTCTTCGCTAGCGCCTTTGCCACTCCTGCATTCCAGGTGAGAGGTTTGTTCTTGAACCATCCCGAATCAAACTTTGGCGCGGCGAAAAGTGCCCACGTTTGCCTGGGATGTCTCCAATCCAGAAGTTCAAATCGCAAACCTGCTTCTGCCGCGGCTTGTCTCATTGTCGCTGGCCTGTAATTCACGCATTCGGGATAGACCCAGCCTCTGATTGGCGCGTCCTGCTCTCCGGGTAAAAACGTGGCGACCAAAGCTCCATCTTCAGCAAGTGAGCCCGAAATTGCGGACAGCCAATTTTTGATCAGATCCAGTCCGCAGTGACTAAAGATCGATTGAGCCAGAGCGAAATCGAATGAGACTTTCGCCTGGGCAATTGTTTCCGGTGAATCGGAAAAAAAGAATGTCGGGCGTTTGATTTCCAACAACGCCTCTCCGAGCTCCCGCTTAATTCCTTGCTCCACCAGCCATTCATTCGGCTCGACACCAAAATACTTTCCGCGATTCAGATAAGGAATTAACAAGCGGCCAATCCGAAGAGAACCGCATCCCACGTCGAGCAGGGAATGATGCTGCCGCAGACCCAGTGTGGTCAGGAGGTTGAACGCCATCGCTGCGATCAAATCGTAATCTTCCGGAGGACCGACATACGCGCGATAATGCGCGTCCCCGGGCTTGAGACCGACGCCCAGACTTTCCTGGTCGTCCAAAGGCGTTTCCATCCTAGCGTATAACGTGACAAGTCACGTTACGTATAAAGCTCCGTTAAAATCTTGGCATTGCTGACCGCCTCTCCCCTTGCTGCAAGAGGAGAGGATTGAGGTGAGGGGTTACGAAAGCGTACAGTAGTCAAGGCTGCAAACCCTCGCCCTATCCTCTCCCTTGGGAAGAGAGAGTCGAATCAACGTGCTCATTAAAGTAAAATACTGTTTGGCGCACTATCAGTTCGCTCGCTTCGAGGTGACGGGGTCGAAACTTTTCAACGCGTCCTCTGGTCGATCCGGAAATCCAACGACCCCGCGCGACCGGTCGAATTGATAGATGCGCGTCCGTGGACGCTCGCGGAAAGGAAACGCGCGTAGCTTTTTGCCATCGAGGGCGTCTATCGCGCCTGGCGCCTGGCATGCTTGCACACCCAAAGCGTGCAGATCGTTCCTGATTTTAGAATCCGATGCGACGGAGTTTGACAGTTCGTTGGGATCTTGCCTGAGATTGAAGAGCTGTTCCCGTCCACCGTTTGCCATGAAAATGTATTTCCACTCATCGGTAACCACCATGAGTTTGAAATCGTGCGAGCCGGGAGGTTCAACCATACCAACAAGATACTGGCGCCGTGCGCATTCGCCTCGCAACAATTTCAGAACATTTATCCCCTCTCGCACGTCGCACTGACCAGCCGCCTCAGTCGCAATTCCGAATAAGTCCGCAAGGCTGATCAATTCATTCCGGACAGTTTCCTTCGACAGCGTTGCCGGCCAACTCAGCAGGAGCGGAACACGGCTGGCGGCTTCAAAAAAGTTGTGTTTCTGCCAACCATGATGATCACCCAAAAGATCTCCATGGTCCGAAAAGAAGCAGACAAGAACATTCTCCGATTTCGGGCGCGCTTCGATCGCGTCGAGGATTCGGCCGAGACAATGATCCAGGTAGCTGATCTCGCCGTAGTATCGGGCCTTCACGATTCGCGCCAGCGCCGGGTTGATTGCTTCCGCCCAAACGGCATATCGCATGAAGGGAATTTCTTCGTCCAGATGATCTTCCTCGACGCTGCCGAGAACGATGTCCGGCAGTCGATCTGGATCGTACATCCGGTTGAAAGGAATTGGCGGAGCCAGCGGCGGATGCGGGCCGACAAACGATACAAAACCGAAAAAAGGGCGTGAATTATCCGAGCTTGTAATCTCCTGTACAGCACGGCCAGTCGCCCACCATTCAGCACCTAATTCCGCAGGGAGCGGACTACGCTGCGGCAGGTAATACATCTCTGTGCGTTCCCCAAAAGGTTGCTCCAGAAAATCGAACGCCGGATGCTCCTTCGTCAGCCATGAACCATAGTCGTCGCCTTCGCGCGCCGGCGGATGGTACGTCTCTTCGCTGCGCCACAGGGTTTCGTAACCTACGTCTTCATTCCAGGGATATGTATGGAACTTCCCGATTCCAAAAGTCCGGTATCCCAGGCGCGACATTGTGCGCGCCAGATACGGTCCGCAACGCGCTTCCATTTCAGCAGCCTGCCCCGCTGCCGGCTTTGGCTTTGCGTTGCTGAAGGCGCGCGTGGTCACCGGTTCGCAGCCTGTACGGATCGTGTACCGCGCCGGGATACAAATCGGACAAGTCGCGTACGCATTGGAAAAGCTGATTCCCCTGCGCACCAGACGATCCAGATTCGGCGTATAAATGTGCGAATTACCGAGCGCAGCGATGGTATCGAATCGCTGCTGATCCGTCATGATGAACAGTATGTCCGGCCGGGTTAGTGACATTTCGTTATGAGTCCCGAGCACTTGAATCGACAAGCGAGTCCGTCTGCAAGCTATCTCACAAATGACATTCTGAGCGAAGCGAAGAATCTCTGATCATTTTCGGAGCAGTCTTTCGCTGGAACAGTCAGAGATGTTTCGCTTCGCTCAACATGACAGCGTCATCAATGAGATGACTTCTAAGCGTTTGCGATCTCGTTGCCGGTTAAGCGGCGAAATGCTTCGAGGTATTTCGCCGACGTTTTCTCGATAACATCTCTCGGGAGACGCGGAGCAGGCGGACTTTTGTCCCAGTCGAGTGTCTCCAGATAATCGCGCACGAATTGTTTATCGAAGCTCGGCGGGCTCTGCCCGACAATGTATTCATCTTTCGGCCAGAACCGTGAAGAGTCCGGCGTGAGGCATTCGTCGATCAAAAGCAATTCTCCATCGACGATGCCAAACTCGAATTTCGTGTCTGCAACGATGATTCCCTTTTGCGCCGCATATTCGCGGCCGAGCGAATAAATTTCGAGACTCAGCGTTTTCAAGCGATTGGCAATTTCATCGCCGAGAATCCTGACACATTGTTTCATGTCGATGTTCTCGTCATGACCTTGCTCTGCTTTCGTCGACGGCGTGAAGATTGGCTTCGGTAATTGCGAGGCTTGTTTTAGTCCGGCCGGAAGCTCGATTCCACAAACGTTCTGCGATTCCTGATATTCTTTCCATCCGGAGCCAGCCAGATAACCGCGCACCACGCATTCCACCGCGAGCGGCTTCGTTTTCTTCACGATCATCGAGCGTCCCGCGAGCTGCTCGCGGAACGATTCCAACTCCTTCGGAAACTCTTCGAAATTCGCCGTCACGAGGTGATTCTTGATGTCCCCGAAACGCTTGAACCAAAACGCGGAAATTTGATTGAGCACGGCGCCCTTGTGCGGGATCGGGTCGGGCAGGATCACGTCGAAAGCCGAGATCCGATCGGTTACGACAAACAGAAGCGTGTCGCCAAGATCAAAAACTTCGCGCACCTTGCCGCTGCGCAATTTCTTGATTCCCGGTAGTTCGATGGACGATTGTGTGGCGGTTTGCATATGCGTAGTGATTAGTGAGACGTAAGAGGTGAGAAGTGGGCAGCCTAATTACTTCTCACTAATCACTTCTCACGTTTCACACTTCATTTGAAACCATGGCCGGAATCGTTGTCAAACCGCGAGCGCGAATTCTGCACGGACACGATTGGGTATTTTCCAGCGAAGTGCTGAAAGTCTTTGGAAAACCGGCGGACGGCGATGTCATCTCCCTAAAGGACGGTAAGGATCGTCTGATCGGCAGCGCGATCTACAATTCCAAGTCACAAATCGTGGGGCGCCGCTTTTCGCGTCGAAAACAGGAACTGGATCTGGATTTCTTCAAACGACGCATCGCCCAAGCGACAGAATACCGGACACGACGGGGTGTCGATCCCAAACTCTGCCGTGTCGTTTGGAGCGAAAGCGACGGCTTGCCGGGGTTGATCATCGACAGATACGGCGATCATTTCGTGATGCAAACGCTGACTCTGGCGATGGACATGCGAAAAGATTTGATCGCCAATGCGGTCATCGATCTCTTTGGAAACGCCACGATCATCGAACGAAATGACGCGCCTGTCCGCAAGGCGGAAGGGATGGAATTACGCAGCGGCGTTTTGCGCGGAGACAGTCCATCGCAAATCGGGATCGAAATCGAAGGCGTAAAGTTCGAAATCGATCTTTTGCATGGACAAAAGACCGGTTTTTATCTTGATCAAAAACACAATTATTCGGTCCTTGTTGGATATGCGCACGGCCGGCGCGTTCTGGATTGTTTCACCAATCAGGGAGCATTTGCGCTGACCTGCGTCCGCGCGGGCGCGGCGGATGTGACCGGGGTTGAAGAAAGCTCCGAGAACATCGCAGGTGCGAAACGAAACGCGGTGCGCAATGATCTGGAAGTGCGATGGATCGAGCAGGATGTCTTTCAGTTCCTGCGCGCGGCCGAAAAAGCCGGGGTGCAGTATGATTTGATTGTTCTCGATCCGCCGTCGTTTACAAAAACCAGGAGCGGATTGCGCGACGCGTTGCGTGGCTACCGGGAATTGCACATGCGCGTGTTCAAGCTGTTGTCAAAGGATGGTCTGCTGGCGACCTTTTCATGTTCCCATCACGTGAGCGATACCGCATTTTCGCAGGCAATCGCCGATGCGCTTGTCGACGCCCGGCGGTCCGCCCGACGGTTACGCCGGTTCGAGCAAGCGCCCGATCATCCCGTGCTGCCGACAATTCCCGAAACGGAATATTTCAAAGGCTTCCTTCTGGAAATGATGCCGGGACGGTAGCACGCTCAAATGTCATCCCGAGCGCAGCGAGGGACCTCCGACAAGAGAGATCGATTACGCTGACCGCCCGAGGTGACGCAAACTTCGTAGGCGAGGTCCCTCGTTTCGTTCGAGATGACACGACGTGGCGGCGGAACAGATGTCGACACGAAATTTTCGCGCGTGCTTACCGAGAAATATGTGGAATTCTCAAGTGAGCCATTTAATATGCGCTACAGCGCGCACGGCGAATCACCATCTGTCATGGCAGAAAAATTTCGATCGAGTGAACAAATGCTCGAATTGAGCGAGGACGAAGCCAATTCTCCCGAGCATTTGGATTCGCAAGTGCAGAAAGCGCAGGACCAACTGCTCCAGCTCAAACGCCAGCAAGAGCAGATCGAAAAACAAAAGCGCGAGCTGGAAGAACTAAGTCGTCGTCAGGAAGAATTAGAGCACGGTCGCGCGGAGATGGCCGATAAACTGACTCGCTCGCTCGTTGTGCTTGAGCGCGAGGGGTACAACGCACAAAGCCGGCTCGAGCAAATTCGCGCAGCCCGGGAGAGTTTCGGCCAGCATTTGGAATTAATTGAAGCGATTGATCCAAAGAGCTGGAACCCATCCGATTTACACAAGGAACTGAGCCGGGCTTTAAGCACAGTGGATGAGGCGCGCACGGTCTACAATGAGCAACGCAGCAGGTTGCAGGCAGCGGGTGGACATGAAGGCGATGCGTCGCTGCCTGACGTGGGCACAGACGCTTACGAGAGCAGCGACGGACGTTCATTTGTTCAGTGGTTCCAGATTGGCGTCGCACTGACTTTGCCTCTGATTATCTTTGGCGCTGTTGCCCTCGCTCTTTTCGTTTGGATGGCGAGTAAGTGATGGCGATGTTTCGTCGTTCATCCAAGTCCAGCCCGCCGCTTCGTCGCAGGGAGGAAGAAATTGCACGCCAGGAAGCGGACCTGCGTGAGAGACTCGAAAAACTCGAGCGGCTTGTTGCGAAGGTGCCGCAAATCGAGAAAAACAGGACGGAACAAGGGTCAAAAGATAATCGAACCAATAAACGATTCCGCGTCTCGGTGGCGTCGCATGACCAGCACGAAAGCAGACGTTCCAGGCGTCCTCGTTCGATGCGCAAAGAGCGACGAGACGGCCAAATCATTTTTCTCCTTCTTCTGGTGGCGCTTGCAGGAGTCGTCATCTGGCTAATCAGCAACCTGCATTCCTGAACGACAGCCATGGCCGGGGCCGCGGATCTCGATGTTGCGTACGTCGCCAGGCTGGCGCGGATCAATCTGTCCGAAGAGGAAGCGAACGCTTTTCAGAAGCAATTGGGCGATGTGCTGAATTACGTCGAAAAACTTCGTCAGACTGACGTGACCGGTGTGGAAGCGGCTGCTCACGCACTTCCGGTTTTTAATGTTTTTCGCGAGGACGCGCCGCGTGACTGGTTTACGGCAGAACAAGCGTTGAGCAATGCCCCCCGAAAGGCCAACGGTCTTTTTATCGTCCCCAAAGTTGTGGAATGACGGAGAAGGATCTGCCGGCGCTTAGCATCGCCGATTTGCAATCATTGTTGCGTCGCAGGGAAGTTTCCGCGCGGGAAGCTATCGGTGCTTTGCGAGAACGCATTGAAGCTGTCGATGGAGAAATTGGCGCTTATCTGTCGCTGGACATTGATGCTGCGCTTAAAGAAGCGGACACGGCGAATGTCGATCTTCCATTGGGCGGCGTCCCGCTTGCGATTAAAGACATCATCAATGTGATGGGTCAGCCTTGCACGTGCGCCTCAAAGATCTTGCGCGGTTATAGAGCCGCGTACAACGCCACTGTCGTTCAAAGATTGCGCGCTGCGGGCGCAATCCCATTTGGAAAAACCAACCTGGACGAGTTTGCCATGGGTTCGTCCACCGAAAATTCTGCGGTGAAGTTGACGCGCAATCCGTGGGATTTGTCGCGCGTACCGGGCGGCTCGAGTGGCGGTTCGGCGGCAGCAGTCGCGGCGGACGCTGCGTTCGGTGCGTTGGGCAGCGATACGGGCGGCTCAATTCGGCAACCCGCTGCGCTGTCGGGCGTCGTCGGTTTCAAACCCACTTACGGGCGGGTCTCGCGATTCGGTCTCGTCGCGTTCGCTTCGTCACTCGATCAAATCGGGCCGTTGACCAAAACCGTCCGCGACTCTTGCCTTATCATGAACGCGATCGCAGGGCATGATCCGCAAGACAGCACGTCTCTCGACGAGCCGGTGCCTGACTATGTTGCAAAACTCGGAAACGATTTGCGCGGAGTCCGGTTGGGTGTGCCGAAGGAATACATGATCGAAGGGATCGATCCACAGGTGAAAGCTGCGATCGACGCGGCAGTGAAACAGATGAATTCGTTAGGTGCCGAGATTGTCGATGTCTCGTTGCCTCATACTGATTACGCCGTCGCGGTCTATTACATTCTGGCCACGGCGGAAGCCTCCGCCAACCTCGCTCGCTTCGACGGAGTCCGTTATGGATTTCGAGCGGAAAATCCCAGGGACATGCTCGATCTTTATGGCCACACGCGTGAGCAAGGTTTCGGACCGGAAGTGAAGCGTCGCATCATTCTCGGCACGTATGTCTTGAGCTCCGGATATTACGACGCCTATTATTTGCGGGCGCAAAAAGTGCGCGAGTTGATCCGCCGGGATTTCGCGGAGGCCTTCGAGAAAGTCGATGCGTTGATTTCACCCACGTCACCGGTGCCGGCGTTCAAACTAGGCGAGCGCACCGCAGATCCGCTGCAAATGTATCTCGCCGATATTTTCACGATCGCAGCCAACCTCGCTGGAATCTGCGGAATCAGCGTGCCGTGTGGCTTCACGGAGGTGGACGGGCATCGCCTGCCGATCGGTTTGCAGTTGTTAGGCAAACCGCTGGATGAAGCGCGCATTTTGCAAATCGCGCATGCCTACGAACAGAGCACAGACTGGCACAAGGCGCGGCCGCCCATCGCCGCGACGAAATGATTTGCCAAACACACAGGCAAGCGAGAGCGAGATCAAGAGCGCCTTCACTGCCATTCTGAGCGAGTCGAAGAATCTCGGTGCTTCCTGAGATGGAACTAGCTGAAATAACCAGAGATGTTTCGCCTCGCTCAACATGACAAACGTGAGGACTCCTCAACCGTGACGTTGTGGTCCACCTTAGATCGCCGATTCAAAAGCCCAGTCGCGCTTCACGGATTGCTTTGGACTTTCATCGCGATAGCGACAGTCTTCTCCGCGCTTCCGATCCTGCGGTACCTCCGCGGCCACAGCATCTTTGATTACGAACTCTGGCACGCCACCGGCAAACATGTGCTGGCGGGCGATGAGATCTATTTCTTCCGCGCCGGGAAATACGATTTCATGTATCCGCCGCCATGCGCGCTCTTTCTTGCGGGCGCGAGTCTGCTTGGGCAAGGAGGATTGATTGTTCTTCTCGTCGCGATCAACTCGGTCGCCTGGTTTTACAGCGCGAAGTTGAGCGCTGTTCTCGCTGCAGGCAATCGAGGCACAACAAACTCATGGCTATACCTAATTCCGAGCCTGCTGGTGATTGTCTATATCTGGTCAAGTTATCACCTTGGTCAGCCGAGCTTGGTTTTACTTGCCCTGATGCTTGGCGCTTTTGTTGCGCTGCGGACAAAACGCGAAATCGTGGCTGGCAGCCTCATTGCAGTCGCTGCTGCGATCAAAGCGTTTCCGGTACTTGCCATCATTTATCTCGTTTACCGGCGTTACTGGAAAGCAGCTGTTAGCCTTGTCGCGACGCTCTTGTTTTTGCTTTTCATCTTGCCGGCCCCGCTTCGAGGATTCGAACGAGGCTGGCACGACCTCGAGAAGTGGAGCGCTGGAATGTTGAAATACAGCGACGTGACCGTGGGGCAGCGTCCCATGCGCAGCTACACGTGGAAAAATCAATCACTCGTGGGCGTAAGCAATCGCCTGCTACGCCACGTAGATGCCGATGCTGCTTCGGCTCCGCACACACCAGTTTATGTAAATGTTGCGGATCTTAACTTTCGAGTCGTCAACGCAATCATCATCAGCGTAGCGCTAGCTCTTGGCATCTTGTTTATCGCCGCGATGCCTCGACGCGACATGCGAACAACAGAGACTGATGCGATCGAATTTGCTCTGCTCCTTTTACTGATGCTGATGGTCACGCCACTCTCGTTTGGATACTTTTATTCCTGGCTGATGCTGCCATTTGCCGTAGTAACGCAGCGAGTGTTCGCTGGGAAAGGCTCGACTATTTTGTGGTGGACCTTGTCAGCGCTAGCGTTGCTCGCTGTGGGCTTGATATTTCCGCGCGGTGCGCAGCTCTACGGCAATACATTTTTCGCCACGTTGCTGCTGTTTGTCGGACTGTCGATTGAGCTTTTGCGTTTCAAACAACAAACAGCTCACACGCGATCAGCTGGCGAGTTGCCTTCCTAAGCGGCAACGATCGGACTTTCCCGGCAGCAGATTTCTAATTTGTTGCCGTCAGGGTCCTCGAAGAAGAACGCGTAATAGCCCGGGCTGTACTCGACACAGATTTCCGGACCTTCCAGATTTTTTCCGCCTGCTTGCCGCACCAGTTCTGCAATACGATCGACTTCGTCTCGCGTATCGGCCCAGAATGCGATGCGCGTTCCGTTCGGCTGGTGGTTCTTGTCCTCGTCAATCACGAAAAACTCCGACGGCTTGTCGATGCCTGCAGAATAAAAAGTATGGAAATCGCCGCCAGCTTCCGGGCGGGGCGACGGTTCGTGCCGTTCACGAACAAATCCGAGCTGCGGCAAAAATTGTCCGTAAAACTTAATTGCTACCTCCATGTTTTCCACTCGCAAATCAATGTGATCAAAGCAACGCGTTTTCATTTTCGGTTCTCTCTTCGGACCATCAGTTTCAACCCAGACCAGGTTTCATCAATCGCGCACACTTTTACATCGACAAATCCCAGCGGCAGCGCGACAGCGCGAACCACATCTTCTGTTACGTCAGTTGACACGCCGGATGATCTTTTTGGCCAGGAAACCCAAACTGGTCCGGTGTCGGCGATTTTCTCACGCAAGATCGCCAATTGCTTCTCCAATTCGGTGCGCTTGTTGATGAACACGTGAACAAAACTCGAATCCGGCTTCAAATAGTCGGAAAAAGTTACGCCTTCGGGGATTGCACCCAGCAATCGACGATAGTTTGCTGGCGTGTTAATTGTGACAACGGTCAGACCCGGTTTGATTCCCAACTTCTGCGGTAGCGGTGTTCCTGAGTAACCGGCCATCGTCATTGTGTTAGCAATCTGGCTTGGCTTTTTTGAGGGATTTTCCCAGTTTGCAGCAGCCTGAGTAAAAAGTGAGACATCAAAATATCCGACTGTCGACTATGGAAACCAAATATACTGGATTAGTTTCCATGCTGTGATAAGACTACCATGAATATGAAACGGGCACACAAATCGCGGCCGCGAAGCCGAAAGCGCGATCCGCATCGGCAGCGAATTGTCGACGCTGCGCGGATCCACTTTTTCAGTCACGGGTTCCGCAGTGTGACCATGGACGATCTGGCGGAGGAGCTAGGCATCAGCAAGAAAACGCTCTACGCGCATTTTCCGGGTAAGTTCGATCTGCTCGAGGCTGTGCTGGCCGATAAGCTCGCCAGCGTCGAAGCGGCACTGAAGGAAGTTACGCGCTCGCATCCGCACGATTTCCCGGCGGCTTTGCGGGACTTGTTGGCCGGTACGCACCGCGAATTGGATGAGATCAAGCCGCCGTTCGTGCGCGATATGCGCCAGAAAGCACCCGAAGTCTTTAAACTCGTCGAACGCCGCCGGGCCGCGCTAATTCAGCGATACTTCGGAAAATTTTTCGTCGAGGGCCAACGCGCGGGAATGGTGCGCAAGGATGTTCCGGTCAAACTGATTATCGAAATTTTGCTGGCAATGGTTCAATCCATCATGAATCCGCCGAAGATGGAGGAGCTTGGGATGATGCCGAAAGAAGGCTTCACCGGGATTCTTAAGATTGTTCTCGAAGGCGCGCTGACATCAAAGGGCCGAAAAGCGTGAATGAGTCATCGCTTATGGAAAATCGATCTGCCCACTGTGTAGCGGGACGGGTTCGCCGTCGCGAACAACCCCGAAACAATCGCGACTCGCGAAGACTTTCGGAGTTGATGCACGCAGCGCGGGCTTTGACAATGATTCTGTTGCTCATCGGTTGCAGCGGTCGCGGGAAGGCGGTCTCGGGAACCATCGAAGTGGACGAGGCGCATGTGGGCCCGCGCGCGGGGGGCCGCGTCGAGAAAATTTTGGCGTGGGAAGGCGACCATTTGCACGAAGGCCAACTGATAGCGCAATTGGATGCGTCAGAGCTGCGAGCGCGTCGCGATCTTGCCGCCGCACAAATCGATACGGCGCTCCACGATGCGGACGCACAACAGGCGCAATTGGTGTTCTTGCAAGATGAAGCACGGCGTCAGCAGGATTTACTTCAGCGGAGAGTCGTTTCTTCGAGTGATGCTGAACGCGCGGGAAGCTCCGCGAAAACGCAGGAGTAGAACCTTGCCGCTGCGAAGATGCGTATCGCGCAGGCGCGCGCACAGCTTGCCGATATCGACGCGCAGCTAGCGGAAATGCAGGTCGTTGCTCCGGCCGATCGCGTCCTGGAGGTGCTCAGTGTGAAAGCGGGCGATGTGCTGCCGGCGAATCGCGAAGCCGCCACCCTGCTGCTGACCGGACACGTCTGGGTTCGCGTTTATGTTCCGGAATCCTGGCTGGGTTTGATCAAACTGGGCGAGCACGTCCGGGTCCGTGTCGATTCCTTTCCCGGCAAAGATTTCGACGGCGTCGTAGAGCAAATAAATCGTCAGGCCGAATTTACCCCGCGCAACGTGCAAACGGTCGCGGACCGTATCAAACAGGTGTTTGGGGTGAAGATTCGTTTGCCTCCCGACGACGATCGTTTGCGCGCCGGAATGGCTGCTGATGTTTATTTTCCCAATGTGAAATGAGTAGCGGTGCCCACGAAACACACGAAAAACACGAAAAGATTACTGTGAATTTCATTTCGGATATTTCGTGTGTTTAGTGGGCGAAGATGCCAATCCCGATTTTTTCCCGCTGACTTTATGACTGAATCGATGATCGAAGTGGATGGGCTGACGAAGCGATTCGGCACGTTCACGGCTGTTGATCATATTTCATTCTCGGTCGGAAAAGGATCGATCTTCGGGTTTCTCGGGCCGAATGGTTCCGGGAAAACAACCGTGATCCGGATGTTGTGCGGAATTCTCGAGCCTACTGAGGGCACGGCGCGCATCGGGGGCCATGATGTTGTGCGAGATGCCGAGCCGATCAAAGAAATGATCGGCTACATGTCGCAAAAATTTTCGCTCTATGACGAGCTGACCGTGAATGAGAACCTCATCTTCGCCGGAAAACTTTATGGCTTGAGCGGTCGCGAATTGGATCAACGGCGCGACGAAATGATCGCAACAACGCATCTTGAGCCGTACATCGGCAGACGCGCCTCGCAGCTTTCCGGCGGTTGGCGTCAACGTTTGGCAATGGCTTGCTCGCTTATGCACAGGCCGACCGTGCTGTTTCTCGATGAGCCAACGGCTGGCATTGATCCGGTCGCCCGCCGCGAACTGTGGGATTTGCTTTTCGAGTTCGCCGGTAAAGGCATGACGCTTTTCGTCACGACCCATTACATGGACGAAGCGGAACGCTGCGATCACGTGGGTTACATTTACATGTCGAAGTTGATTGTATGTGGTGAGCCGGACGAGCTAAAAAAACTACCGGATGTAAATCCGCCCGGAACGCGCCGGCTCGACGTGACTTGCGATCATGTGACCACGGCATTGCGCGCAATGCACGAAATGCGTGGAGTGCGCAGTGCGACGGTGTTCGGTCAATCGATGCATTTGCTGGTCGATGAGAGCGTCAAGCGCGCGCACATAGACGAACAACTACGCAAAGTCGGCGTCGATCATTCCGAGATTCGCGAAATAGGCCCTTCGCTTGAGGACGTGTTCGTCGAGCTTTCAGCGAAACATGCTGCTGAACAACAGAAGGCTGCCTGATGAAACACAAATTCTTTCGCGGGCTCGGCGCAATTTTGTTCAAAGAATTCATCATCGTTTGGCGCGATCCGATGACGCTTTTCTTCATGTTTTTTCCGCCGTTGATCGAGATGGTCGCGTTCGGTTATGCGCTGGACAACGACGTAAAACACATGGCGATGCTTATTCTGAACGAAGACCGCACGGTGGAGAGTCGTCTGTTGATCGATCGCTTCGTGAATACAGAGACGTTTCGTGTGGTTGGTGAAGTGCAAAGTTTGGAGCAACTGAAGAGCGAAATGCGCAAGGGCCGCGCCTACGCTGCGCTAGACATTCCGCCAAACTTCACCCGCGACCTTAACGCAGGCCACTCCGCGCAGGTGCAATTGCTTGTCGACGGATCCAATTCCACAACAGCTCTCCAAGCCCTTAACACGGGCCTCGGCGTGGCATTGACCCAATCCGTGGAATCGCTTTTGCGTGAGACCGGCCGCCAGGGAGTGCCGATCGATATTCGCCCCCAGATGCTTTACAACCCGGCAATGCGCGCCCCGAATTTTTATGTGCCGGGTGTGATTGGGATCGTCTTGCAAATCGGAACGACAGTCGCTACTGCCATGGCCCTTGTGCGTGAGCGAGAGCGCGGGACACTGGAGCAATTACTCGTTAGTCCCTTGAGTAGCGCGGGCCTGATGCTCGGTAAGCTCGTGCCGTATTTGTGCATCGGAATGGCCATGGCGGTGGTCCTCTTTCTTGTTATGCGGTTTGTATTTTTCGTCCCCATCGAGGGCAATATCGTAGCGATGCTGTTTTCAACGCTGGTCTATGTCTTTGCGTTGCTGAGCCTCGGTTTGCTCGTAGGGACCTATGCTGAAAATCAGATGCAAGCGCTGCAAATGTCGATGGTGTTTCTGTTGCCGAGCGTTTTCTTTTCCGGTTTCATTTTTCCACGTGAAACGATGCCGTGGATTTTTTATGCGCTTGGCACACTCTTTCCCACGACCTATTTTATCGCGCTCATGCGCGCCATCATTCTGCGCGGCGCAAATCTCTTCGAATACTGGCAGAATCTCGTCGTTCTCATTCTGATGTCGAACTTGCTTTTTGCTCTCTGCGCCTTGCGATTTCGAAAAAAGATCGCGTAACATTCGAATAATTGGTAGAGCGCGTCGACGGACGGACGGCTCGGCGATCCGTCCCTACCGTTAGGAAATACTGCTCGTGCGGTCAGCTGCTCTCTCAAAACTTTTCGTAAGCGCCCTGCGCATTACAATCGCTGTCGCAGCGATTTTGGCGTTACTCTGGTGGTTCGGAATGAGGATGCCCGGCAAAAATATTTCGAAGGCTGCGCCGTTGTCGTCTGATGAATTTACGCTACGCGAAGAGCTTCGTGCCGATGTGCAAAAACTCGCCGGAGAAATTGGCGAGCGAAATATGTGGCACTACGCGCAGCTCAACGCCGCTGCCGATTTTATCGAGAACTCCTTTTCACAAGCTGGTCTTCATCCGCGGCGAGACAGTTATGAACTGCGCGGCCAAGCCTGTCACAACATCGAAGCCGAGATACCCGGAACTCGTCCAGAGGTTCTTCTAATCGGCGCGCATTACGACTCAGTATTTGGTTCGCCAGGCGCCAATGACAACGGCAGCGGTGTTGCTGCGACGCTGGCGTTGGCGCGGCGGTTCGCCGGAAGAAAAACAGAACACACCTTGCGATTCGTCACCTTTGTGAACGAAGAGCCGCCTTATTTCTTATTGGATGAAATGGGAAGCAACGTTTACGCCGGTAGATGCAAAGCGCGCGGCGACAAGATCTCCGCCATGATCAGCCTCGAAACGATCGGCTATTTTTCCGATGCACCCAATTCGCAAACCTATCCGTCGCGGGTATTGGGCGCGTTTTATCCAAACGTCGGTAACTTTATCGGATTCGTCAGCAACGTTCATTCACGCACGTTGCTCCGTCGTATCGTTTCGCTTTTCCGCAAACACGCAAAGATTCCATCCGAAGGCGCAGCGCTTCCCTCATTCGTTCCAGGCGTCAGTTGGTCGGATCAATGGTCATTCTGGCGACACGGTTATCCCGGCATCATGGTCACCGACACGGCGCCCTTTCGATATCCGTACTATCATTCAGCTAACGACACGCCCGACAAGCTCGACTACGATCGGTTTGCGCTTGTGGTTAGC
>Ga0066658_10000186_pt1 | contig 22490 bp, 21 predicted proteins | sample GraSoiAngelo_107_FD_75174 | JGI IMG/M metagenome (GOLD analysis project Ga0066658, IMG submission 75174) | Grasslands soil microbial communities from the Angelo Coastal Reserve, California, USA - 14_0903_09_30cm | ecosystem: Environmental > Terrestrial > Soil > Grasslands | place: USA...
CACCGACGAGGAGATCATCGCCGCCGCCAAGGCCGCCAGTTCGCACGATTTCATCATGCGCATGCCCGAGGGTTACGACACCCGTCCCGGAGAGCGCGGAACTCTGCTTTCCGGCGGAGAGCGCCAACGTATCTCTTTGGCCCGCGCCTTCCTGCGCAACAGTCCGATTCTGATTCTGGACGAGCCGACCAGTTCGGTGGACGTTCAAACTGAAGCCTCCATCATGCAAGCTACGGAAGCGCTCATGCGGGGCCGTACCACCTTCATGATTGCCCACCGCCTGAATACATTAAAGAGTAGCGACCTCATTCTGGTACTTGATCGCGGAACTCTCGCCGAAGTCCGTGAAAACCTACCCGAGCGGTTGTCTCTTTCCGCCGATTGATGACCGGGCCAGGGTTGACACCCTACCGCGACTCTTTCCTTCCAGTACAGAGTTTGCCGGATTCCCCTCTAACCTCAACCCGGCAGATAAAGAATTCGGCGCTTGGTTGATGACGCATCCGTCATTCGGAACTGTTTCCCAGTATTCAATAAGCGCAGATTAGGAGCGGTTAAACATGGCAAGGCTATTTTGGTTCTTGGCCGGAATCGGTATGGGAACCGTCGGGGGATTGTTATACGCGCCGCGTTCTGGTCAGGAGTTGCGAGAGGCCCTTCGCAGCAAGGCCGAAGCAGGACGCGATTTTTTGCGCGATCGTGCCGGGCGGGCCCGGGAGCAAGCTAACGAGTGGGTTGAACGTGGATGAGAAGCGCTCAATGAACAGAAGGAGAATGTCCGCGCCGCCTACGGAACCGGACGCCAGGCCTATCAAGAGGCCACCACTCCTAGGACCGGGGACCCCGTAGCGCACCGGGATCGGGGAGCATGCTTGCTTTCGACCTTCGTGCTAACTCTTCATTTTCCGCTCCTCGACCAAATCTTCTCGAGCGGAGGCTTTAGGGTGACAATACAGGAACTCCTCCGTCGAGCTACATTCCACGCTGTATAGAAGTCCCGAAGGCCGTTCCGTCATTGTGTCTAGCTGACGTCATAATGGCCAATTCCAACTCCAGAGATGCGAATTTTTGGGTTTTTCGCGATGGCCGAAAGAAGGTTTGCGGCCGTCGTGTCCTTCGCGAGCTGCTCGCTGCGTTAGAACGTTTAGCGCAGGGAGTCATCACCCTGGACTCTGTAATCACCGCGCTCATGGTTGCCGGGGAACTCGAGTCCGCCCTCGCCGACTCTGATTCCATAGGCTTGTCCAAAGTGGAGCAACTGACTGATGGTTTGGCAGCAATGCTTGGAAGCCAGCGCCCGGTATCCTATTTGCACGCTCTGATAGAAGAGGTGAGCCGGGTGCCGGTACCGCAGGAGATCGTACTCTCTCCGGCAGAAGGCTTCGCCTATTACGCCCTTCATCCGCTCGACTTCGCGATCCTCGCCGAACAGACGGCCGGTCTCCGCAACACCAGGCTGGCAGTGATCGGGATCCGAAGTATAGGGACGACCCTGAGCGCGATCGCCACTGCTACGTGCAGCCAGCGGGGGCGTTCTGCCGAGCGCATCACGGTTCGTCCAACCGGTCATGCCTACAATCGCTCGCTCCAATTCACCTCCCCACAACTGGAGTGGGTGCGCCGCCAGAACACTGTTTCAGCGGATTTCCTTGTGGTGGACGAAGGTCCCGGTCGCAGCGGCTCTTCGTTTTTGTCGGTTGCAGAAGCACTCGTCGCGCAAGGTGTCTCCCCGGACCGGATCCTCTTCTTGGGCAGCCGTCCCGTCGATCCCGCTCAGCTTTGTGCCCACGATGCCGTGTCGCGCTGGAACCGCTTCCGTTTTTTCCATCCCCCGACTCATGTCTATCGACGTTTCTCGAACCACCTTTATATCGGCGCCGGAACCTGGCGAAATCTGCTCATCGACGGTCAATCGCAATGGCCTGCCTGCTGGCCCCAGATGGAGCGTGTCAAGTTCCTCTCCCGGGACAAAACTTCTATTTTCAAATTTGAAGGCTTCGGACGGTTCGGAGATCAGGTTCTCCATCGTGACCACTGCTTGGCCCAAGCGGGTTTCGGGCCCCCTGCCGAAGCTGCTGGCGATGGAATGATCCGCTATCAGTTCATCCCCGGGACTCTCCTCGACGCAACGCAAGTTTCACATTTCCTGCTCGAGCACATTGCCCAATACTGCGCCTTTCGCAGGAGCGAGTTCTCTGTGCCGGAAGAGCCTAGCCAGGTTGCAGAGATGTTCCGCTTCAATCTCCATCAAGCCTTTGACATCGATTGGGACTTTGATCCAGCACTGCTGGCCACCAAGAACCCGGTGCTCGTCGACGGCCGAATGCAGCCTCACGAGTGGATTCGTTCCAAAGATGGCACCATCATCAAGGTGGACGGATGCACCCACGGTGACGATCATTTTTTCCCAGGCCCCACAGATATAGCCTGGGATTTGGCAGGCGCGATTGTCGAATGGAACCTGGACGCCGCAGCCACCGAGTTCTTGCTCGCAAGCTTTCACCGTCTTACCGGCGACGACCCGCGCATGCGGATCGAGATTTTCACTTTGGCGTATAGCGTATTTCGCTTGGCGTACTGCAAGATGGCCAAGACCACGGTTTTGGAATCGGACGACGAACCCATACTCCAAAGCACGATTGCGAACTATTGCGCCCAAGCCGAGCGCCAACTCCTCACGCTTCAACACAGCTCGACCCAACGAACTCTGCCCACATTGCGCGTACCGAATCTGTCAGGCGTCGCCGACTAGTCCTTTTCGCGCATCCGCGCACGCCTTCACAGCCTGCGGAAAAACCAGTCCGGCTTCCGCCGCCGCTCCCGGAACAGCATTCAGGCCGCTCTCGCTTCTTTCCAAGGATCCAGCACCACTTTGACGCACTGGTTCTGTTTCTTCTTGAACATGTCGTAAGCCTCGGGCCCGTCCTGAAGGCTCACGCGATGGGTAATGACAAAAGAGGGATCGATCTCCCTGCGCTGCACCCTCTCCAGCAGAGGCTTCAGATATTTATGCACGTGCGTTTGTCCAGTGCGAACCATCAGCCCTTTTCCGACTATCGCTCCAAATGGGACCTTGTCGAGCCATCCTCCGTACACTCCCGGAATTGACAGCACTCCGCCCTTCCGGCAAGCCTGAATCGCCTCGCGCAGTGCAGTTGGCCGATCAAAAGAAAGTCTGAGCGCCAGTTTGGCCGAGTCATAAACGGAGAACATCCGTGACCGTGGGCTTCCATGCCCACCGCATCAATGCATGCGTCTGGACCCCGCCCGCCCGTGAGATATTTCAGCACTTCGATGACATCATCCACTTCTTCATAGTTAATCATCTCCGCGTTCCCTGCCCCTGCCATCTGCAGACGTTCGGGAAAGCGGTCGATCGCAATCACGCGCTCTGCTCCGAGAAGGAAGGCACTGCGGATGGCGAACTGCCCCACCGGGCCGCAACCCCAGACGGCAATCACATCGCCCGGTTTGATGTCGCAGTTCTCCGCGGCCATGTATCCGGTCGGGAAAATGTCCGACAGAAACAGGACTTGTTCGTCGTTCAGCTCCTCCGGGATCTTGATCGGTCCCACATCCGCGAAAGGCACACGCGCGTACTGCGCCTGGCCTCCCGCGTAACCTCCCAGCATGTGGGAATATCCGAATAGCCCCGAACCGGAAAATCCGTACATTCTTTCCGCGATCCATGCATTGGGGTTGGAGTTATCGCACGACGACCACAGTTGCTGCTGGCAAAAAAAACAAGTTCCGCATGCGATGGTAAAGGGCACCACCACCCGATCGCCTTTCTTGAGATTTTTTACCCCACTTCCGATCTCCACCACCTCGCCCATGAATTCATGGCCGAGGATGTCCCCAGGCTCCATGGTTGGAATGTACCCGTCGTATAAGTGAAGATCGGAGCCGCAGATTGCACTGCGCGTAATCCTGACAATCGCGTCGCGGGGATTAAGGATTCCTGGATCGTTTACAGTTTCTACCTGCACATTATTCTTACCTTGCCAACACAGTGCTTTCACCACATGTCTCCTATAAAATAAGTCAAAAGCTTCGTTGTCAGTCTCCCACTATCATGGGTTGTCGAGCCGAGCGCTCCACCCCCTGAGGCGGCATCTTTTCGCGATATAGGCTTTCGAGAATTCTGCCTTTGATTCCTCGGCGCCCCGTCGGCTGGCCTGCCGTGGTAGCGATTTCGCCCGTCTCCATCAGCTGTTTCAGCCGCCGTAACCCTTCTCTGACCTGCTGTTCCGGATGCTCACCAAAAACCGCCGTCAAGCCTCTTCCCAAACCGCCACCCGGCAACTGGTATCCGAATGCGAGAGTGGCTTCCGTCCCTCGCTTCCCCGGTGCCTCGCGCAACTCCAAAGAGCCTCGATGCTGAAATGCAGAATCTGCCATCGACTCCCAAGCGACAAACTGATTCTCGCGTTGATCGATGGGTTGAGTTCTTATCTCGAATTCTCCGAACCTTCCTCCGAAAATCAGCGCGAGGCCGGGCCCTCGATCGTGTACGTTGACTAGATTGGGCACTAATCGGAGAATGTTTTCCCAGTGGCGCAGAAACCGATAAATCTCTTCTGCGCTGCGATTAATCGTGTAACTCACCTCAATAATATTGGTTATTCCATTGGTTCTGTCCTTGATGCCGCGATAGACAATGTACCCACCTGCGCTGGCAAGCGCTGCTCCCGTCCATGAGCGTCGCGAGATTCCGAAAATGGCAAGTCCTACCCCGCTGATCAGTGAAACCGCCTTGCGCGCGCGCCGCATTCGACAGCGGCCATTCGGCTCACCGACAGCATAGTTTTTCTGTGCTACAGGTTTCTCAATGCTGGAACTCATAACCTCCTCTAATTTCTGAGCTGGTTTCTTAAGTCGCCTCGAGGACAGCGTGGACTCAGAATCGGCAGAACGCGCCCGATTCATACCCGGGCACGTCTTTCGTATCAGGGCAGGCCTTTAGAGCCTGCCCTGAGCGAGGTCGAAGGGCGTGCCGCACAACGCTCAAAACATGTGCGGCTTTAGCCGCTGCCTCTAAACAGTGCGAGCTTTCAGTACCCTGTCCGACGGTGCCGCCCAGAATCGGCAACCTCGCGGAATTGTCCGCCGGGGTGTTCCGCCTCCGTGCCCGAAACCTTCTTGAAGCCAGTTCTCGGTTATTTGGGTTTTTGTTTTGCTGCCGTTGCTTCTGCAGCAACTTCTTAAGCGACTTGGTTGTTCGTCGCGCGGCTCGCTCATCCAGAACCGTGACCATGATGGAGAAACGGATGAGAAACTCTCGCTGGCCTCTTGCTCGATCGTTGCCAATTCCTCCTGCCCTGGTCGAAAACGATCAGCGAGTGCAAGCAGCGACAGACTTATCTCGGGAAACATGCGTGCCCTTTGATGCCAGCTTCGCTGGAACCGAAAGAACGACGCGGCCCTGTCCAGGCTCGCAAGCAGACACAATCCGGCGCACCGCCGATGGTGAAGCAAGCGTATTCTGCGCGCTGCTTACTTTTGAACGTTGCGTTACGGGGGCTACCGGTTCCTATGACCCCGGGGTAAACGGTTGTGACGTAAACGTTATCCCTAATATCTATGGCCCCCAAAGGCGGACACGCACCGCCTGCACTATTCGCTCCACTTGCTCTCGCACCACGACGTCACAAACGAGCGCGAGCACTTCTGCTCCGCGCGACCGTAAATCGGCTTCTGCCCGCTCCAACTTCCTGCTGATCCGGTGCGCAAATGGCCACTCGCGCTCCACGCCGCGCGAACTCACGAGCTAAGGCCAGCCCCAGACCCCTCGATCCACCAGTTATGAGAACGGTCTTGCCGCGCAGAGGGTAGTTCCGACTGCGCCGCAGCAGTCCCTTCGTTGCCAAAGCCGCACCCAGCAGAGCCAGGCTACTGATCGTTGTACCGGCGGCTAGGCTGTGACGGAATTTTCTTTGTCGGGGAGTTCTCACGGGGCCTCGTTGATCATCATCAAGATGACACCCCTAACCGGAGGGTTGGACTAGGAGCACTGCTTGTGCCCTTTAATCGCGTGCACCTTGCCGAGACCACCGTCCTAGAACAGAACCTGTCTGCCCCACTTTGCTACAGGAATGTTCCTTGCCGCATACAGGACGCGCCCGATTTTTTGGGGAGCCTAACTGGCGTATTTAAGAGAGGAATCCTCCTTGTGACCCGATAGGCAGATGTTTGGGGACCTGAAAAGGGACCCAGCATCTGCCCTCTTTCTTAATCTTCCCCCTCTCCATGATGTTCTCCTTTTCATGCCGCGTTCTTACGGCCCGAGGAGCGCTGTGAACGGGCAACGTCGCCATCTTTGTCGATGAAATACAGGTACTTGTTGTCCCGCTGCACGGCATTGCTGACCAGAATCTCGGAACCGCCCTCCCCCAACTTTGACTTCTGGCAAACATTTCCATTGCCATCAATGAAATACAGATATTTCTTATAGTCACGCTGGAGATTGAGTTTTTTCACTTTTTCTGCCATTGGCTGGTCTCCTGGGTCTTCTCTTGGATTCCGTGCCCACACTGCCCGATGCCTTCCAGATCTCAATGGAACGCAGGTGTGGACTATGTTCGATCAGGCGGCTGCGCGCTCTTCCTGCAGCAGATCGGCAATCCGCTTAAGATCCTGAACGAAGCGCTTCATCTCGGCATGGCGGGTTGCGGAATCGGGCGAGCGAAGGACGGAGGACGGGTGCACGGTGGCGCCATGACATGCGGCGCAAGGGAACTTTCGACAAATCTCCCACGGTCCTGGTTCACGCTGACGTGTCTTCCTAAGAGCGCTTGTGCGGCGGTAGCACCCAGGCATAGCAAGACCTGCGGCCGGACGACGGCCAGCTCCGCCTCCAGCCAGGGGCGGCACGCATTGATCTCGGAAGCACGGGGCTTTTTGTGGATACGGCGCTTGCCGGGCGCCGCTCCTTGCCAGCGAAAATGCTTCACTACGTTGGTCACATAAACATCCGACCGGTCGATTCCGACTTCCCTAAGTGCGACATCAAGGATCCGCGCCGCCGGGCCAACGAAAGGTCTGCCTTCGCTGTCCTCGCGGTCCACCGGCTGTTCACCGACCAACACGACCTTAGCGTTCCCGCTGCCTTCCCCGAATACCGTCTGCGTAGCCTTCTTCCAGAGATCGCACCCCTGGCACTTGGCAGCAGCCTCGCGCAGCCTGGGAAGGGTAGCATTCGGAGGGATCAAGGCGGAAACCGGCAGCTGGATATCGGAATTCTTCCCCGGCATCTCTAGCCCTCCTCACTTCGACTTTGAGATGACTCGAGCTTTCTATCGGTCAACTGCCTAATTCTTCAGCCGGGGTTCTAAGTCTCCGAACCAATGACCGCGTGTCCTATCCGCGCGTCTTTAACCTGAACGTTACGAAGCAAAAATACAGTACTCACCCGATTGGGTGTGATTTTCCAATAGCTCTATACTTTCGCCACATTGGTCATCTGCTACGCGGTCTGAGGGGCCGCGCCAATGCTCTCGCAATGCGCCAATCCGACCTGTGCTAAACCTCTTACCTCCTTGTCCGAAGGACGGCTCTTCCAGTTCGAGATTGTCTCGATCTCGGTTTCGGCTACTGACGATACCAGCGAAGATTTTGATGAGACCCCGCGCCGAGAAACCGCTCATTTCTGGCTATGCCCCCAGTGCGCAGCCACCATGGCTCTCACTCTGGAACCGGCTTCCGGCCTGCGGCTGATTCCCCTGGAGTCAGACACGGGGACGGCCAATCGGCCTCTTCCCGCCCCCCGGGAATTCCACGACTGCTGATTTTTCTCACTACAGCAAATTTCGCAAAAAGCTACTCAATGCTACCGATGTACGGCTGCCAACCACTTGCTAGAGTGATACCTTTTGAGTTCATTTTGCAGCTGAGAGGGTGCCTCTTAAGCTACTCGCACAGGATGCTTCTGTGCGGGTACAATTTAGAGAGTGATTTACATTCCTGGGGTAAGATTTACACCGCGGTAAGCTGGTGGGACTTTCCAACCGCGGTTTTACGCAGGGTTTCAGTCTGGCACAGTTAATGCTTGGGGCTTGAAATCAGTTCTTACCCTTAAGCGAAGGTGGAGGTAATCGCATGTCATTCCGAATACTCGTAGCGGATGACCATGAAGTCGTACGGCGGGGCTTGTGCGCACTTCTGCAGGCGCAGCCCGATTGGGAAATCTGCGGCGAGGCCAACGACGGCCGCGAGGCCCTGGAAAAGGCCCAGAAACTCAAGCCGGACGTGGTAATTCTCGACATTGGCATGCCTAGCCTGAACGGCCTGGAAGCCACGCGCCAGATACTCAAATCAAATCCTCAGACCAAGGTGCTGATCCTCACCTTGCATGACTCCGATCAAGTCGTTCGTGAGGTGTTGAACGCCGGTGCCCGGGGCTTTCTGTTGAAGTCGGATGCAGCGCGGGATCTGGTGGCCGCCGTCGAAGCTCTGCGAAGAGACAAAACCTATTTCACGTCTAAAGTCGCCGCTATGGTCCTGGAGGGCTATCTGAAGAACGGCACCCCGGGTGCGCCTCCGGTTTCTCCCAGCCGAAGCCGTCTCACCCCTCGCGAGCGTGAAATTGTGCAACTGCTAGCTGAGGGCAAGAGCACCAAAGAAGTCGCCGTCGCGCTCGGATTGAGCGTGAAGACCGCCGAGACCCACCGCTCCAACATCATGCGCAAGCTGGAACTCCATTCGGTCAGCGATCTGGTCCTCTATGCCGTCCGCAATAACATCGTGCACGTAGTGCAGCCCTCGCTTTAGTCACCGACCGTCATGCGAACATGCGAAAAGGTCCTCTTTTTAGAGGACCTTATTTATTAGGTTTGAATTTCTTGTCATTCCGACTCGGCTTCGCCGGGTCGAGGAATATGGGTTTCTTGCCTCCTCGCAACGGGTGCCGCCACGGCATTTCCAAGCGATCCTCTCACTGCCGCGCAATCCCCATCATGATCTGGAACAACAGAAGCCAGCGCTTTACATTGGAGGTAATCAGGAAATTCTCCTTCACGTGCTCGCGCCCGTTCTTGCCCAGTTGCTCGGCAAACTCGGGATGGGTAAGCAGGTACCGGATCTGGTACGCGCATCCTTCCACGGAATGCACCAGGGCGCCGGTCAATTTGTGGATCACCTGGTTGGGAATTCCTCCCACCGCACTTCCGATGGTCGGCTTCCCTTTCCAGAGCGCCTCAGTCACCGTGAGACCGAATCCTTCTTTTAGCGATTTTTGAATTATGATCGTGGAGGCGCTTTGCAGGGCGTTAATCTCCAGCCCGGACCAGGGGGGCAGATTCAGCACAATGATGTCGGGATCATCACCAGCGGCCTGCATTACTTCCGCCAAAACCACGGCTCCCTCGGGATCATCCGTAGCGCTGCCACCGGCCAAAACCAGCTGGCAGTCCGCATACTTCTTCGCCAGCTGGTACGCCTGAATCACCCCCAAGGGGTCTTTCAGGCGGTCGAAACGCGAAATCTGGGTCAGGATTGGTCGTGAACGGTCGATGCCGAAATCATCACAGACCTGCTGGATAAAACTCGCATCGAGCTGCTTGTTCTTCTCTGAGAGCGGATCGATGCAGGGATAAAACAAATATTGCGGGATGGATAGCTGCCGCGCAAAAGCCTGGGAAGAAAAAATAGCTGCATCGTGCTGCTCGACCAAAGGACGCAGAAATCCCCATACTTCAGGATGGGGATTGGAAAGATCAATGTGACATCGCCATATCCAGCGCTGGTGGTTATCAGTCTTGGACTTTATGAGTGCCGCCGGTTGCGGATCGTGCAATATGATGACGTCCTCGTCGAACCGCATCCGCGCCCGGTTCTGTTCATTATGTAAGAGAAAAATTTCGCGCGCTTCATTGGTCAATTGGTAGGCGCCGCCATGCAAGGCATTGTGAAACGCCTTGGTGACCTCAAAGAAATCGTTCCCGCCGGTAATCACGTCCCAGTGCGTCGCCACTTCCAGCTCCGTTAGCAATGGAGTCAGGCGGTTCAGAATTTCCGCGACTCCACCCCCGACCGCGGTCGAGTTCACCATCTTGACGGTTTTGCCGTGCAATGCCTGCGCCAGAAAGCGGAGTTCGTCCAATTCCGCCTTCCCAATCAGCGGCTCGTAGTCGTCCAGTCTGGGAGGAGGCGGGGGCGTGGGTGGGGTCTCTCGAATCCTTGGCTTCTTGCGCCGATCCCGGGGGGGAGCTTCTGTCGGGGCCAGCACGGACGAAGGCTGCTTCCCCTCGCCGTTCGACCCGTTGCTTGCTCCTTCGGAAAGAGCAGTACTCTGCTCCCTATTCTGCGGTTCCATTTCTTACGGCCCTCCTGTCAGGCCAGTGCGGTTTCGACAATGCGCAAAATCCGGTTGCGCACTCCCTGCAGAGTCGAGGTATAAATATCGATTCGGTTGATTAACTCGGCTGTTCGTTTGAGGCCCATTTGCTCTTCCACCCACATCGAGAAATCGTTGGAGTTCAGCTTCAGCCGTAAACGAGCTTCTATAAAATGATAATGGACGCAGTGCACACTGATTTGCTCCAGTGCCTCTGCGAATTCAGCCATGTTGCGCGCTACAAACGCGGTGGGAACCACCACGCTGGTCGAGGCACAGAAATAAAATGGCTCCAGCGCCATCCGGTCCTTTATCGTGGGCTGCTGCCCCAAGTACTCTTCCATGATTTCTATCAACCGGCTGCGGAGCGCCTGAAGGGAAATGAATTCGCAGACATCCACGCCCGACAGCCGTTCTGCCAGGCCATTCTCGTTGCAGGCGAAAAACGTCCAATGCGCAAAGTCGTTGGAATAGCCTTCCTGGATAAAGTGGTGCTCCTGGAGCGTTCGGAACGTGTGCTGGAAGATTGAAGCATCCGAGCAGGTTTTGATTGCCGCCAGCAACTCGCCCAGCGTACTGGCCCGTTCCCGTTCGATCCTCAGCAGATGCTCGGCTGAGTTGAAGTAAAAAGGCGTTTGCGCCCAACGGGGTTCCGATGGTTCGCGTGGTGTTTGCGCTGAAGAGGATTGACTTGGCATAACAACTTCAGGCAGCGCTGTGATCGGTTACCTTTTCCGCACTCGGCAGGCGCTGTTCGGGCCGTATGTCACAAAGTTGCGAAATGAGATCGCCCGCCCAGCGGTACACGTTCTGTTCTTTTACCACCTGCCGCAACCGCCGCATGCGGGCGCTCCGCTGCGCCGGGTCCATCTCTAGGCAGTACCGAATAGCTTCCGAGGTCTGCTCGGTGTTATACGGATTAACCACCACCGCATCCCGCAGCTCTCGCGAGGCGCCGGCAAATTGACTGAGCACCAGCATTCCCTGCTCGTCGTCCCGGCTCGCCACGAATTCCTTCGCTACCAGGTTCATTCCATCATGTAAGGATGTAACCAGACACAAGTCCGTTGCTCGATAAAATCGTCGGACTTCCTGATGGCTATGCTGGCGCTTCAGAAAGACGATCGGCTTCCATTTGCCGGTTTGAAAACGCCAGTTGATGCGTTCGGCCTCAGCTTCCACTTCGTTGAGCAGGTCGTAATAGCGTTTGATATGGGTCCGGCTGGGCGCGGCCACCTGGATGAAGGAAAATTGCCCGCGATACACCGCGTATTTCTCCAGGAATCGCTCAATGGCCGCAAATCGCTCCAGGATTCCCTTGGTGTAGTCAACACGGTCCACCCCCACACCCAGAAAAAGAGCCTCCACACCCAGCTCTCTCAGAACCGCCGCCCGGACCACGCTGTTGTCTTGTTCGTCTTCCACGGCAATTCTGCCGGCATCCTCAAAAACCACGCTGATAGGAAACGGCTTGACGTAGGTCAGGTGCCCTTTCCGGTTCACGGCCGAGTGCTCCCGATCCAGCCGGCACTCCAGCGCGCGGTCCACGGTTTCGAGGAAGTTGTCACAGTGGGATTGAATGTGGAAGCCGATCAAATCAGCTCCCAGCAGCCCATCCAGCAGTTCACTCTGCCAAGGGCAGATACCGAATGCCTCCGGATTGGGCCACGGAATATGCCAGAAAATTGCCACCCTGGCTTCCGGCCGCTTTTGCTTTATCAAACGCGGTAGCAGGGCAAAGTGGTAATCTTGCACCAGGATCACTGGATACTCAGTGTCGGCCATCGCCTCCAATGCCGCCGCGCAAAATTTCTCGTTGGCCTTGCGGTAAGCCTCCCAATCTCCCGCTCGAAAAATGGGGCGCGTGTGCGCGATATGGCACAGCGGCCACAACCCTTCGTTGGAAAACCCGAAGTAGTAACCCTCTTCTTCTTCTTTAGTCAGCCACACGCGTCGTAACGTGTATTTGTGCTCTTCCGGTGGCACTCGCAATGAATCGTTGGCATCCACTACTTCGCGATCCGCATCTCCGCTGCCGTGCGCTACCCAGGTCCCGTCACACGCTCTGAGGATAGGCTCCATCGCAGTAACCAACCCGCTCGGGGGGATTACTACCTCCAGGGACTTTCCTTTTCGCAAATGCTGGTAAGGCTCACGATTGGATACTACAAACAGCCGTGAACCTTTCAGCTTGTTGCGCACGTGGACCGACAGTCTCTCCGCCGTCCATAGCGATTCTCCTGCTTCCCGGAGTTGCGCTTCCTGTTCTGCCGCAGCCCGCGCCGCTTCCAGGCTAGCCGCCAGGTTGGTCACCTCTTTGGTGAGCGGTCGGAATAGCTCCAAGTCCGTATGCTCCGGCCTGGGTACAGTTCTCCCTGTCCGCAGCGATCGAATCCATTGTGCCGTCTTCGCAATCGGACCTTCCACGCTGAGCCGGATAATGACCAGCGTGATCAGGACAATGAACGCGCCTTCGGCAAGCACCCGAAGAAAACTGTCCCGCCAAACCCGCTCGCCTCGAGTCTCAATGTACGAGGTGTCGTGAACAATGGCTAAAGCACCCGCCACTTTCTCGTTTACATGGAGGGGCAGCGCATAGACGTGCACGGGCGTGGAACCGAGCTTCACAAAATCCCCGCGCCCCCCATTGCTGACAATCGCCTCTTTAACCACCGAAATCTGGCTCATGAGCTCGGCAGGAATGGCGGAAGAGGCTGCTAGCACCTCGCTGTGATCGCCGTAGATGGCTACCCCGGTTAGGTGTTCGCGGTTTCCAAACCGTTCCACGATGCGTTGCAAAGGTTTGTGTGATCTCCTCTCCAGAAGAGGCTCGACACTATCCTGCAGACTCTCTGCCAGGACTTCGGCGCGCTTGGACAGATCCCGCTTCAGACCCCGTTTCTCTACGGCCACCTGGTGGTACGAGAAGAGCAGCGACACTCCAGCCACGGCAATAATCAGCGAGACGATTAGCCGAACACTCAAGAAGCGCACCAGACTCTCCCCCGGAACTGCCTTCGCTGGGTAAGATGGAGGCCCGATCATAGCCCTGGCTTTGGATATTAGTTTCACTCGGAAGGTCACTGCCAGCAATTACGACTGGGTTTTGAAACGAAAGATGAAGCAGCCAGGCAGACTACCGGCGCGACCCAGTCCCTTTTCTCTGCTCTTCACGCGGGCCCCATCTCCTTACGCCTATAAAGGAAAACGTATAGCGCGGGCCGACCCCCGTCCATACCGTGAGGACTGTATTTTGGCCTTCAGAGCCTGTCTATTCAGGGCCTTGCGGCCCGCGAAACCTCATGAAAATCGTCGAGAGTCAGGACACAATGGGAAAGGACTTGGGAGCGGCGAGGTCGAAGTTTCAATGGAGCAGTTGAGGCTGTGAGCCTGTCTGACCCGGAGCGTGCGTGGTGAGACCACGTTGTGGTTTGATTTGTTGCCTTCCAGGGCCATACTGATGTTTATACCTAATGAAGCAATCTAAGACAAGGCAAAATCACGCCTTATATCCCCAGCCCTAAAGGGCGGGGCTTTACGGCGCTTCTCGGTAATGCTCCACTCGCTGAGCCGCAGTATGATTGCAGCGTCGCGTACATCTTCGTCTTCGGCTTTCTTCACCACATCGTTGCCTTCCTTGATGATGCCCTCCATTCCCTTGCATTTCTCCCCTTTCAGCTTCTCGCCTAGGTTTTCAAAAATCCGTTCTATGCGCCCGGCCTGCTGCTTCGTTATTTCGAGGTGCTCGTTCAGCGCACTTCCCAGCTGTTCTGAAGAAACTTCGCTGATCATCTTGGGAAACGCCTTGCTGATCTGATGCTCCGCATCATACAGATCCCTGAGTTCTTCCACGTAGAGTTCACGCAGTGATCTCGCTTTCACCTTCGGCCTCCTATAAAGATTTTCCAAAATCAGATGGTGAACCGCGTTAGCTCATTACTCGAAAGATGGCCAAAAAGGCGAGAGGCAGGAGCCAGCTGCTTAATGGGTAGCCGGCGCCTGCCCGGGTGGTGGGTATCTGAGGGCAACTTTCACTTTGCGAAGACAAAGATAGAGGGGTGACCGGCCTTCAACAATCCTGCCGAGTCTGTAGTTAGCGGTAAGAGTTTCTGTACCTGCATCCAATAACATGCTGAAGGGCAGCCTGGAACTCGGTATGAACGACTAAGGTGCTTCGCTCCTGGCTGAGGCACAGACGTCCACTCCTGTTCCCGATTGCTGCACCTAGCCAAGCTGTCATTTTCTGGATTCCGAGCTGGTGAGAAACATTACCTCTTGCGCATCAACTCGCCAATCCAGAAGGGGCTGTAGACGCCCCGCGGAATTCACTGTAGGAAGCTCCACTAACCATTTCGTTGCTTCGTTGCCTCATGCCCGAATCACATTCAGGGGCTGCCTTGCTGACCCGCAAAGCCGGGCTTTCACTGGGGCATCCCGCCTCAAGTGAGTCTTCACAATGGTGTTACAGCAACATATCGGGTGAACTACGGGGTGCACCGGATGGACCGAGAACACCAGTCATCCTACTCTGCGTTCATAAGTTAGCGGGCCGCACTTAGACCCTGGGAACGCACCGACTGGGAACGCACCGAAAGGAGAGGCTAGTGAACCCCGAACTCAACACCACCGCACAATACGAGTCGGATCTTGACCTGGTTCGGAAAGCTCAACGAGGAGATGCTGACGCCTTTGCCGCGCTCTTCTATGCGCATCGCCCGCGAGTCTACTCGCTCTGCCTGCGCATGACCAACAACACCGCTGAGGCCGAAGATCTGGCCCAGGACGCTTTCTTGCAAGTCTTCCGCAAGCTGTCCACGTTTCGCGGCGACTCTGCACTGTCGACCTGGCTTTATCGCGTAGCCGTCAATACCGTCCTCATGCATTTTCGCAAAAAGGGCCTCCGCCAGATCTCGCTCGACGAATCCAGCAACCAGGACACCCGCCTGGTAAAGCGTGAATATGGAACCGCCGACGAGCGTCTCGCCGGCTCCGTCGATCGCATCGCCCTGGCGCGAGCCATGCAGGAACTCCCCGCCGGCTATCGCACCATCTTCTTGCTTCATGAAATCAAGGGCTATGAGCACCAGGAAATCGCCCGCATTCTCCGTTGCTCAGTTGGGAACTCCAAATCCCAGCTCCATAAGGCCAAGCTCAAGATGCGGGAGTTGCTTGGATATCACGACGAAGGGATCGAGAAGACACCGGTGCAAAAAAAGAAGATCAAACAGCGCCACCCGGAAACGGACAACTATGCTGTCCAGGAAGAGGCGCACCTCCCTGCTGCCTGGGATTCCATGGATATGAATGAGGATCTCGCAGATAAGCAGCCGGTTACCTTCCCCCTTGGCGACAGTGCTTCTCAGCTCTGGGCGGAAACCAGTTTGTAGATGCTCGTGAATCGGTTGGGCGAGTCAGAACCTGGGCTCGCCCGACGTCGCGGGCTTGGTGGGACGGAAGAATTCTTAATGGCATCACGAACGGCACACCGGCTGGATCCGAAGATCCTCGGTGTTACCTTTGTAGTCTGCGGGACCGAGGTCATTTGTGGAACTGGGCGCGATCATCATCACCGGGAATAATCAGCCGAAAAACTCCGGCCAGATTTCGCGTAGCAACGGTACGCGCAGTACGCGCAACCCTTCAACACTTTCCGCCAGCAGCTACCCGATCGCCTTTTGGGATCTCTTGGGCCACAGCGTCCTCGAGCGCACGATTGAACGTCTTCGTCGTTTCGGCGTCGAGCTCATATCCGTTTTCAACAACCAGGAATCGGTAGCCAGCATTTCGCACGGCGAGCCCTGGGAAAAAGCTGTCCTCGAACATGCCTGCAACGGCGTCGAGCGCATTCTACTGATCACCTTGGGTGCCTACAGCGAGTTTCATGTTGACGACCTCATGCGTTTCCACATCGAGAACGCCTGCCGCGTGACCAACGTCTCGGACGGGCAGGAGCCGCTCGGCATCACCCTGGTGGAATCCAAGTGTGTCGCGAATCACAATACTCCGCTCCGAAACCGTCTCACGGCATTAGTCTCGTGCTCCTGCAATTACGAGTACACGGGGTTTCTGAATCGCCTCGCCAGTCCCGCCGATTACCGCCAACTCGTGCAGGACGCTCTTGCCGGGCACTGTGACATTAAGCCTATAGGAAAAGAGATTCAGCCGGGCATATGGATTGCCGAGTGTGTTCGCATCCCACGCTCGGTCCGCGTGCTCGGCCCCTGTTATGTTGGCGCCCATACCAGGATCCGCCCGGGAGCTTTGATCTGCCCCGGTACTGCCCTGGAACGCCAATGCGAGATTGATTGCGGAACCATTGTGGAAAATTCCACGATCCTTCCGAGCACCTATCTCGGACCAGGCCTGCACGTCTCGCATTCCTTGATCAGCGGCAGTCGCCTGATTCACCTTTACCGCAATCTCGATGTGGAACTGGGGGACACCGGATTGCTGGGCTGGACCCAGAATCCCGCATCCTTGCGGGTGCTTGCCGCTCTTGGTTCCCTGTTTACATTTGCCGGAGCCCCGGGCATGCGGGTGCCAACCCCGTCCAGAGTTCCCGCAGCTTTAGACTACATTCGCGGCAACGGTTACCTTGGCTAGTTGGGCAGGGGCTGCTCGCGCGGGAACGACATCGGCGACAGAGGGAAGGAGAAGTATCATGCAGCAAGTTTCGGTGGCGGTGAAAGAATTTCCAGATTGCCTGAATGTCGCGGCTTGCCGCGCGTTTCTGGGTGACCTCGACCTTTTGTTGTCGCAATCCTACCGTCCCCAGATCATTTTTGACCTATCCGATGTCCCCCACATGAACGCAACAGGCATCGACCTGCTCCTGCAATGCATTTCGGAAGTCGCGAATCGGGATGGCACTCTGAAATTGGCCGCGCCCGCGCCCCAAACCGCTCTCGTCCTGGAGTTGACTCAGTTGAATGAGATCGTCGAGATTTTCAATTCGGTTGAGGAAGCGATGGCCAGCTTCGGTGTTTACCAAATTCCGCCGCAGCCGGTACGGCCAGAATCGCTGCCCCACGCCGCTTAGAGGCAGTCCCCGCACTGGGAACTCAGCAATTGCGCGCTCCGTCTGTTGAAATGGAGAATTTATCGGTGCATCGTTGGACCCTGCACATTTCGGCGACGTTGTTGGCCGCTCTGTTACTCACGCCCGAGCTGGCACCGGCCGTGCCTAGCCAGCAATCGGATCCAGCCACCACGCCGCCACAATCTGCCGAACCGGCAAATCAAAAGCAAGAAAAGCAAAACGCCCCGCGGTCGGCCAACCCGGCGCCGTTGCCGGACGCGCCCAGTGCTCAGTCAACTGCGGCCGACCAGAACCAAAATAATAATAACGACAACTCACCCCAGCAGGCCCCCGAAGGTACGGCCGCCGCCCAAGTTGCAAAAACTAAGGGTGGGGCCGCTTCCAGGCCCGCAGGTGCCGCAATCGCGCCCGCCAAGCAGCGCCGAACGCGATCGCTGCTCATTAAGATGGGGGTCATCACCGGTGCCGGCGTTGCCCTAGGTTCGGTCTACGCCCTGACCCACGGGAGCCCGGCGCGGCCTCCGGGGGCGCACTGAGTTTCTGTCGTCATCCAATCCAGGCGTAAGAAACCAGGCGTAAGAAATCGGCATGCTATCCAATTCGAAACCGCTCGTCATCAGCTTCTCGGGAATCGACGGCGCTGGCAAAAGCACGCAGATTGACCGCCTGCATGCCCGCCTGTCGCAGGCGGGCGCATCCGTGACCCGGTTGACGTTCTGGGACGATGTCGCCTTCCTGTCCCGGCTCCGTGCTGCTGTGAGCCAAAGATTTCTCGGAGGCGAACAGGGCATCGGTGTTCCGGGAAAGTCGGTTGCGCGCAACGACAAGAATGATCGCCGTTGGTATCTCACCTTGGCGCGCTCGCCGCTCTACTTGTTTGACGTCCTGAGTCTTCGTCGTGTCGTGGCTCGGGCCCACGCCGCCAAGCCCGATGTCATCGTCTTTGACAGATACATCTATGACCAACTGGCCCACGTGCCTGACTGCTGGATCGGACGGTCGTACGTTCGATGGCTCCTTTGGCTTGCACCAAGACCCGACATTGCCTACCTGCTAGATGTCTGCCCGGAAGCCGCGCTCGAGAGAAAGCCGGAGTATCCCTTGAATTTCCTGCACCGCTACCGAAATTCATACTTTGAGCTGCGTTCGATGGCGCCGGAACTGGTCGTGATTTCCTCCCTGGACGTCGATTCTGTCGAGCGCACCATATGGGAAGAATTCCAGGGTCGCTTTTTAGCACAGCGACAAATACTCAGGGGTCGCGCCGTATCCCGTGCGCAGCGCAGCATCGCCTGAGTACCCTGCTCAAACGCAGCGATTACAGAAACTTAGGACGACCCTTCACGAGACAACATCTCGTCCACCCAGCCCATCCAAAAGCAGCAATCCCTAAAAGCGGTGGATCAGTTATGCAGTCAAACGACTCGGTTGGCAAGTTCGCTCTTGCCATTCCTACCCTAAACGAAGGGGGAAATATTGAACCGCTCATCGACCGGATCCGGACCGCTCTCGATCCACTCCCCATTGCATATGAACTGATCGTAGTCGATGACGGCAGCACCGACGGTACACGTGAGATCGTCTCAGCCTGCGCCGACAGCGACCCTCGCATCAAGCTCCTGGTACGCAAGAACCAGAAGGGACTGGCTGGCGCAGTGATTCACGGCTGGCGTCACACGGATGCTGATTTCCTGGGAGTGATGGATGCCGACCTGCAACATCCTCCCGAAGTTCTCCCTGCTTTGCTGCGGGCAATTCAGCAAGGCAACGACATCGCCATCGGCAGCCGTTACACAAAGGCAACCCGCGTTGATGGGTGGGGTCCACTTCGCCAGTGGGTTTCTCGCCTGAGCACCTGGGCTACTCTTCCCTTCCAGAAAAACGGGGTGCGCGTCAAAGACCCCATGTCCGGATTCTTCATTGTGCGCCGCGAGTGCGTCGATGGAATCGAGTTTCAGACTCAGGGCTTCAAGATTCTTCTCGAAGTCCTGGTCCGCGGCAAAATTCACTCGGCGGCGGAAGTTCCCTTCCTATTCGGCTTGAGGCACGCCGGCAAAAGCAAAGCAGACGTTAAAGTTGCGTTCCACTACTTTTCATTGCTGGGGAAGCTCTCGCGCGACCTCATTTTCAAGCCGGGTCACCAATGAAGATTTGTCTGGTCTCTGCATTCCCGCCGAGCCGACAAGGCCTCAACGAGTACGGCTACCATATTGCCCGGGAACTCAACCAGCATCCCGGGCTCACCCTGACCATTTTGGGCGATGATCTGCCCCACTCCGAACCGGAGTTACCCGACTTCCAAGTCATCCGCTGCTGGGGTTTCAATAAGTTGAGCAATCCGGTGCGGCTGTCGCATGCGATCACTCAGTCGAAGCCCGACGTTGTGTGGTTCAACATCGGCCTTGCCAGTTTTGGAGGAAGACCGTTGCCGGCATTTGTTGGCCTCGCGATTCCCGCTCTAACTCGCATGCGCGGGGTCTACACCCACGTCACCTTGCACCAGCTCGTCGAGACGGTGGACCTGAAAGATGCTGGCGTCAAATCACAGAAGCTTTACCGTCGTGCCGGTTCGATCGCCACGCACATGCTCCTGAGTGCAAATTCTCTTTCGGTGCTGTTGCCTGCCTACCGGAAAATCCTGCAGGAACGTTACCGCCGCGGGTCAGTGTACGTCCGCGCTCACGGCATTCTTTCCGGGCGCCCCGAGTATCCGGATCTCTCCAAGCGAGGTAATCCGCAGCATCGCATTCTGGCGTTCGGCAAATGGGGTACGTACAAGCGACTCGAGACGCTGATCGGCGCATTCCATCTGGTCGCGGCTCACAGTCCCCAGGCCAGGCTCACGATTGCCGGCGGCGATCACCCAAAAACTCCCGGATACGTTGCTTCAGTTGCGCAGCGCTTCCGCAATGACCCCCGCATCAAGTTCACTGGCTACGTCCCGGAAGATGGGATCGCGCCGCTCTTCCAGAGCGCCAGCGTTGCTGTCATGCCCTATTCGTCGTCCGCAGGCTCGAGTGGGGTGGCTCACCTGGCTTGCGAGTTCGGCGTGCCGATTGTTGCCTCCGACATCTCCGACTTCCGCGAACTGGCTGACGAAGAAGGTATTGCCATCGACTTCTACAAAACGGGCGACATGCAGAGCCTGGCCTGCCGCCTCCTCGAACTGCTCGAGTCGCCGGGAGTGCTGGAGGCGATGGCCATGAAGAATTTTTCGGCAGCGCTGCGCATGAGCATGCCGGAAATTATTCGCCAGTACATCCGCCCCTTTGATCTGCAACAGCGGATCAAGGTACTGCGCGCGGCGTCGCGCTTTCGCCGCATGCCGCGCTGGATGCCGCTGCGGCCTGCCCTGCGCCGGCGAGTCGGCCGCCAGCTGGCGAGCTGGCACGACACCGAGTTTTCCGAATACCGTGACACCAAGCAGGCCGAGGCCGATCTGGCTGCTGAACAACCACCGGAGCGCAAACTGGGGACTTAGTTTCGAGTTTTTGGCGTGCTGACAGAGTGCTTCAAACCGCCCGGTGTGGATCGCAACGAGATCAGCTATGCCGAAATTGGCGAGACGCCCGGAGTCCCGGGGGGGAACAGTCATGTCGCGCCGCTTGCGCGCCGGAAAGGCGCCATGCGCGATCTGTTGGCAACCAAATTACCGAGGGCTTCGCGCGATGAGGTGTGACCTGTGGAAGGACAACGGTGGGTAGGGATTCTCCCTGCCCGGAACATGGGCCCGCAGGACGCAAAGAGCATTTGCGCAATTGTCCATCCGGCGCGGCAGACCGACTCGGTCGCTTGCAAATGAAACGCCTGACGCGGGCTGCCGCCGTGCGATACGCGCCATCGCTGGCGTTCCGTTTGCGAATTTCCAAAAATATCCGGAGAAAAATCAAACAATCTGGGCCCGGGGATACCCAGATTGGTGACTGCGGCCGTTGCGCTTGTGCTAGTTGTTGCCTCGATTGCCGCCTGGATGCGGCAGTCGGCTTGCGGGCAGACCCTGGCGGGGCTACTTGATCTGCCCGTCGTCGTGGAGGTGATTTCCAGTAATCGACATACTGTGAAACCATGGTTCCAGGGGAAGCTGCCATCCACCTTCAGTCTTCCCGAACTCGAGAACTCCCGTTCACTCTGGTCGATGGCCGAGCCATGTATTTTCGAGCGCAGTCGGGGCGTCCAGTTGCTGTTCGGCCTTCACAATCATCAGCTATCGGTCTTTAGTCTCCCAGCAACACCCGGGAAGGATCCCACTGCAGACCGGCGTCGCCACGGTGCGGCAGATGGCTTTTAATTTGGAGACAGGGGAAGAAGCTGGATTCCAATACGTCATCATCGGCGATGTCCAGTGCGGCCGACGTTCACCCGTTCGGCGAATGATTCAGGATTGCCCCACATTTGTGATGTGTGAGTTTCTCGTTTCGAGTTTCTAAATAGTTTACGGTTTTCATCAAGGGGAACGGTAGGCCACCCTCATTTTGAGCCTTCCAATTCCTTGCTTCGTTTATGATGGAAACATTCCATCGCCACCTCCGCCGGCGAACACTGTGCTTTCCTTTGTACAGGTCGTGAGTCTATAGCTGTTATGACCTTTCCTGGAGACCACCTCATGCTGAACCGTTTCTGCCAATACTCTTCCCTTTTATTTCTCATCGCTTCGCTGGCCTGCGCTGCCTCGGCCCAAAAAGCCAAGCCTGCGAACGTGTCAAAGGTCCCCCTTCCCCAGATCAAATACGAAAAAATCAAACTCAAGAATGGTCTCGACGTGATTCTTTACGAAGATCACCGTCTACCCCTGGTGGCGGTCAATCTCTGGTATCACGTCGGCCCTGCCAATGAGCGCCCCGGCCTCACCGGTTTTGCGCACCTGTTCGAGCACATGATGTTCCAGGGCTCGCAGCATGTCGGACCCAAGGCGCATTTCCGCTACCTGGAAGGTGCCGGTGCGAGCGACATCAATGGCACCACGGAACCGGACCGCACCAATTACTTTGAGACTCTGCCCTCCAATCAACTGGAACTGGCACTGTGGCTGGAGAGCGACCGTATGGGCTACCTGCTGGAAACGCTGGACCGCGAGAAGCTTGCCAACCAGCGCGATGTCGTGCGCAATGAGCGTCGCCA
>Ga0066658_10000196_pt1 | contig 21886 bp, 22 predicted proteins | sample GraSoiAngelo_107_FD_75174 | JGI IMG/M metagenome (GOLD analysis project Ga0066658, IMG submission 75174) | Grasslands soil microbial communities from the Angelo Coastal Reserve, California, USA - 14_0903_09_30cm | ecosystem: Environmental > Terrestrial > Soil > Grasslands | place: USA...
GAAGACGGCGGGCCCGTAGGGAAGGGTTTCGCGCAGCAGCTCGATCACCGCGGCGCGGTTTTCCTGCCAGCCCGGGGTCGGGTCGTTGGGCAGCTCGGAGAGGACCTTGACGCCGAAACCGATGTGGCGCTGCTCGTCGCGGGAGACGTTCTCCATGCCGGCGGTGAAACCGGGCATCGTCTCCTCGGAGGCGAAGAAGTCCTCGATGAAGTGCTGGCCGGGCTGGGCGAGGCTGCCCTCGACGATCAGGTGGTAGAGCGTGATCGCCTGCGCGAACTTCGGCACCGAGCGGTCCTTGCGCAGTTCCTCAGCCATTACGTCGAGGCGGTCGAAGATTCCGCGGTAACCCCAGTTCAGCTGCGGCAGGGTGGAGGAGAGGGTCTGCTGGATCGATTCGCCGCCCACCCCGATCACCTCCTTGAAGAAGCGATGGAAGAAGATCGAGTGGCGGACCTCGTCGACCTGCTGGGTCGCCAGGAAGTAGGACATCTCCTCGGTCGGGGCGGCGGTGACATAGGGGGCGAGGGTGTCGGCGACCCGGTCCTCGCCGTAATAGAACATCGAGTAGATCCACATCGCCGAGCGGCGCTGGATGTCGGTCAGCGCCTCCCAGCCGGCGCGATCCTTGGAGAAGTCGAGGTCGTAGGCGCTCCAGTTGCCCTGCTCCCAGCGGTGGTAGAGGTCCTCGTAGGTGATGTTGTCCATCAGGCGCTGGGAAGCGACGCTCATCGTGTCTCCTTTTGGTGTCCTGGTTCGCTGCGGGGGAGACTAGCGCGATCCTGGCCAGCTAGCCAGGAAGTGGGCGGGACCCCGGGTCGTGGCCAGGGTCCCGCCGATACCTACTGCCTATTTAACGAATTCGCGGACCTGTTTGTAGACCGTTTCGTCCGTCGTCAGAGCCGTATGCGAGATGCACGCGGTCTGGGTGTTGGTTGCCCCGGAGAGAGCCACGCTCGAGTCCGGGTTGATGATTTCGTCGCACGGCGACCACCAGGTGCCGTAGCTGACCGCCCCCGGCGTCTCGTCGGTGGCGTTCAGTTCTTTCAGGAACGTCGACCCGACCCGCATCTCCACGCACGAGGCGCTGAAGCAGAAGTTGGCGGTTTCGGTGCCGTGGTTGGGGCCGCCGAGGGAGACCCAGTCGTCGACCTTTGCTTCGCCGCCCAGGTTCTTGATGTAGTAGCGGCTGTTGAGGCTGCCCATCGAGTGGGCGATGATGTCCACCTTGGTCGCGCCGGTCGTTTTCAGCAGCGATTCGACTTTCGATTTCACTTCTTCGGCGTCGATTTTGTTCGACTGCGAGGTGTTGTAGCTGTAGGCGCTCAAATACGATTTCGGGTAGCCGTCTTTTTCGAAGCGGCCGATCATCGTGTTCCAGAGCGAGGCGCTCTCGACGTAGCCGTGGACGAACAGGATCGGATCCTGCGCGCTCGCTCCGGCCGGGACGAGGGCGGTACCGGTGATGCAGAGGGCGACCGCACAGAGGATCGCCGTCAGACGCTTGCTGACCATTGTTCTCCCTATCTATGTTTGAGCGCAGGCGCCTCCCAAAGCGCACTGCTGTAGGACCCGAGCAGACCGGTGAGTACTCGGGAGCGCTTGAGTAAACCAGATGTCAGCCGGAAGCGCCAGGGCCTGCGGGTGACGGCGTCTCAATCTCGCGCTTGAGGATCTTGCCGGTCGGGCCCTTCGGCAGGTCGTCCATGAACCAGACGAGCCGCGGGTACTTGTAGGCGGCGATCCGCTCCTTCACGTACTCGCTGACTTCCTGCGGCGAGAGTTCGTCGCCGTCGTGGAGGACGACCGCGGCGCCGATCTCCTCGCCCCACTGGTCGTGCGGGACGCCGAGGACTGCGGCTTCGCGGATCTTCGGATGCTCGTAGAGCACCTCCTCCACCTCTCGCGGGTAGACGTTGTAGCCGCCGCGGATGATCAGGTCCTTCTTACGGTCGACGATGAAGAAGTAGCCGTCCTCGTCGACGCGGCCCATGTCGCCGCTGTGGAACCAGCCGCCGCGCATCGCCTCCTCGGTCGCTTCCGGCCGCTGCCAGTAGCCCTTCATCACGTTGTGGCCGCGGATCACGATCTCGCCGACCTCGCCCTGCGCGACCTCGTTGTCGTCCTCGTCGACGACCTTCATCTCGACCTCGCGCAGCGGCGTCCCGATAGAACCGGGCTTGCGCTCCCGGCCAGGGTGGGTGCTGCTGGCGACCGGAGAGGTCTCCGAGAGGCCGTAGCCCTCGAGCAGTTCGCAACCGAACGCCTCCTCGAAGCCGTGCAGGACCTCGACGGGCATCGAGGCGCCGCCGGTGATGCAGATCCGCAGCGAGGAGGTGTCGAAGTCCTCGCGGCCGGGGTGATGGAGCAGCGCGCCGTACATCGTCGGCACCCCGTAGAAGTGGGTGACGCCGTCGCGCTGCATGATCTCCAGCGTCTCACCGGGGTCGAATTTCGGTAGCAGCGTCAGCGTCGCTCCGACCCGCAGCGAGGCGTTCATGCTGACCGTCTGTCCGAAGGAGTGGAAGAGCGGCAGCGAGCCGAGGACGACGTCGCCGCGTTTAACCGTGCAGGTCGTCTCCGATGCGATCTCGGCGTTGCGGCTGAGGTTGAAGTGGGTCAGCTCGGCGCCCTTGGGTTTGCCGGTAGTGCCGGAGGTGTAGAGGATCACCGCGGTGTCCTCCTCCTTGGTGTCGGCGAGAGCGGTTTCCGGCTCTTGGTCGCCGAGCAGTTCGGCGAAGCTCTGCGGCTCGACCTTGATCAGCTCCGCTTCGGCCGCGGCGGCGCCATCTCGCGCATCCTCGCCGAAGCCGTGCCAGGCCAGCAGCAGGTTCGCGCCCGAATCCTCCAGGTAGAAGGCGATCTCCCGCTGCTTCAGCAGCACGTTCATCGGGACGATGACGCCGCCGGCGCGGAGGACGCCGTAGTAGGCGATCGGGAACTCGAGCACGTTCGGCAGCATCACCCCGACCCGGTCTCCCTGCTGCAGCCCCTTCTGGCGCAGGAAGGCGGCGAGGCGGGCGCTGCGGTCGTCGAGCTCGGCGTAGGTGAGCTCGAGGTCCGCGAGGCGAACGGCGACAGCCGCCGGATCGGCAGCGGCTCTCTCGGTGACGGTCGAAGCGAGATTCAGGCCCATCGTGTTCCTCTCCGGTGCGAGTGTCCCGAGGGCCAGTCTAGGAGGGATCGCGAGCAGCGGGGTTCGCTAGGCTCGCGGCGATGGAGGATCTCGGGCACGCCGTCTCCTACCTGGTGGCGAAACGCGGAATCCCCGTCTTCTCCAGCGACGGCGAGAAGGTCGGCCGCGTCACCAAGGTTCTCGCGGCCCATGAGGCTCACCTCTTCGACGGCATCATTTTCGACACCGGCGGCCTCAACGGGCGCCGCTTCGTCGACGCGCCGGAGGTCGACACGATCTACGAGCGGGGCGTCGTCCTCAAGATCGACGCCGCCGCGACGGCCGAGCTGCCGAAGCGCTGGCGCTGAGCCACACCCGCGGCTTTCGCATTAGGATGCCGCCGATGCGGAAACTTATCTTGATCGTTGGTGCCTGCTTCGCGCTGCTAGTCGCCGGTTGCGGCAGCGATGACTCCTCAACCACCTCGTCCTCGGGCGGCGAAGACACGTCGAGCTCGCAGCAGGCCGAAGCGCCGGGGAAGAAGACGAAGCCGACGGTTAAGGCGCCCAGCGGGGCACCGCCGAAGCAGCTCGTCACCAAAGACCTCGAAGAAGGGACTGGAGCCGAAGCGAAAGCGGGCGACTCGGTCAGCGTCCAGTACGTCGGCGTCAACTACAAGACCGGCAAAGAATTCGACGCTTCCTGGAGCCGCGGCGAACCGTTTACGTTCACCCTTGGCGCCGGCGAAGTGATTCCCGGATGGGATGAGGGCGTCGAAGGGATGAAGGTCGGCGGCCGCCGCGAACTGATCATCCCGCCGGAACTCGGCTACGGCCCGGCCGGTGCGCCGCCGGCGATCCCGCCGAACGAAACGCTGATCTTCGTCGTCGACCTCGAAGCGGTCGAATAGCGGGCCGGCGCGGCATCATCGCGCTGTGCCGCGCTCCCCGCTTGCCGAACGACTGACTGCCCAGGCCCTTTCGGGCGAGCCGCTGCGCTCGCCCGAGGCGGTCGCCGAGCGGCTCCTCGCGGTGCAGGGCCAGGATCCGCGCGGGGCGCGGCTGGCGGTCCGCGCTCGTACTGCCGGCGTCACCGCGGCCGATGTGGATCGGGCGCTGAGCGAGGAGCGCTCGCTGCTGATCACCTGGCTTAACCGCGAAACGCTGCACCTGGTCCGCAGCGAGGACTACCCGCTGCTGCAGCAGCTGACGACCCCGCCCTTGCAGACCTCGGCGCAGCGGCGGCTGCGCCAGGAGGGGGTGGACGAGAAGGACGTTGAGCGGGCGGTCCGGATCATCGAGAAGGCGCTTGCCGACGAGGGCCCCCAAACGCGGGTGCAGCTGCGTGCACGGCTCGAACGAAAGAAGGTTCCGACCGCCGGGCAGGCGCTGATCCACCTCCTTTTCTTGGTCGCCGTGCGCGGGATCGCGGTGCGGGGGCCGATGGTCGGCAAAGAACACGCCTACGCGCTGGTCCGCGACTGGCTCGGAGAGCCGGTGGAGATCGACCGCGAGAAGGCCCTGGCCGAGCTGGCCCGCCGCTACCTCGCCGGTCACGGCCCGGCAGACGATCGCGACCTCGCCCGCTGGGCGGGGTTGCCCTTGCGGGACGCCCGCGCCGGGCTCGCGGCGATTGCCTCCGAGCTCGAACAGCGCCCGGACGGGCTCGTCGACCTGGCGAAGCGCGCGCCGGCCGAGCCGCTGCCGCCACCTCGCCTCCTCGGCGCCTACGACCCGCTGCTGCTCGGCTGGACCTCGCGCGAGGAAATCGTCGGCCCGCACCGGATCCTGGTCACCAACAACGGTCTCTTCCGGCCCTTCGCCTTGGTCAAGGGTCGTGCCGTCGCCCGCTGGGGGCTCAGCGGCGGCAAAGTGACGATCGAGCACCTCGGCAAGGTGACGAAGAAGGACGCCGCCGCGCTCGAGGAAGACGCGCGGCGGGTCCTTGAGTACCTCGGGTCCTAGGGCTGGTCGTCGAGGCGCGGCGGCATCGCGTCGGCCTGCGCCGGCGGCGACGGCTGTCCCGGCAGCGCCTCGGCCTCCTGCTCCCAGACCTCGTTCAGCGAGCTCTGCAGGTAGAACCACATGCCCGGCGCGAGCAGCAGGTAGAGGACCAAAACGATCCAGCCGTTGACCGACTCGCGGCCGGCGATCTTGGCGGCGCCTTGGACCCGCTCGGTGCCGCGGTAGTAGGTGACGAGCGCCGGGATCACGATCAGTGCGCCCGGGAACAGCGCCAGGACCGAGTTGGTCGGGTTCTGGCCGAGGTCGTAGCCCTTGGCCTCACCGTAGGCCTTCAGCTCCTTGTTGATCTTGTACCACCAGACGAGGTGGTAGATGCCGAGGGTGATGATGGGAAGGAGGGCGACGGCCCAGGGGTTACGGACCTTCACCTCTTGCTCGGTACCGCGAATCTTCATCTCGTAGGCCATGACGCTCCGTTCCTGTAGTTGGGGACCCTCAAGGAATGACGCCGAATCCGAGCGACGCCTCCGGCGCGTTGAGCGCACGCGCTTTGGTTTCCAGCGTGAGCGGTTTCGTGTCGTCGCTCGGAATGACGGTCAGTTTCAATTTCGTTCCGCTGGTCCCTGAGGGCAGAACGCAGGTGGTGCTGGGGCCGCCGAGCGCCGTGCACTCGATTGCGGCGCTGCCGATCTCGACCGCGCTGATGGTGGCGTTGGTGACCCGGAAGTCGACGGTTGGTTCGTCGAGGCCTGACGCCGTCGATTCGATGGTGGCTTCAAAGCTGGTCGGGACGCCGGTTTCATAGGTGGCCCCGGTGTAGCTGGCGGCGATTTTGATCGTCGAGGGCGAAAGGCTCGTGGAAATCCCGTTGACCTCGTCGCGATCGGTCAGCGTCAAGCCGCTGCTCAGGTAGCTCCCGAGGAGGCGGAAGTTGGCTGGGCCGTGTTCTCCCGGCGCATCGGGTGGCATCGCAAAGGTGACGGTCTGTGAGGCTTGCGCACCGACCCCGATCTCGGGCATGGCGCACTTCACCAGCCCAGTGCTGAATTGACCCGGGGCGGTGGCGAGGGTGCAGCCGGCGCCGGCCGAGAGAAAGGTGCTGGCTTTGGGCAGCGCCGCGGTGACTTCGCCCGCGGAGGCCGGGCCGGCGACCGGAAGCGCGTTCGGGGTGAAGAGAAGGCTGCTCGTCGGAACGGTTTCTCCGTCGGCGCTGACGATGTCGGCGCTCCCCGCGCCGGTGCCCAGCGAGTAGCCGACGAAGGACGAGTTTCCGCCCGGGGCGTTTTCGCCGGGGTAGTCGAAGCGAAAGCGACCATCGGGGAACAGCACCACTTGGAAGGTGCGCCGCGGGATGCCGCTCGAGTGCTGTCCGAGGTCCCACTGGAAGGCGACCCAGGAGTTGTCCGCGGCGACGACCTCTTTGACGGTGCCGGTCCCCGCTCCCTGTTCCCGCAGGTCCAGATCCGCCCAAGAAGGCATCAGGCCTCGGTAGAACTCGCCGACGACGGCTTGCTCGCCGCGGTAGTCACCGGGCTGGGTGTCGTCCCAGTAGTCCCAGGCCGGGGTTCCGAAGTCGACCCAGCCGTTGGTCGAGATACTGGCGGTCTGCTCTTTGATGCCGCCGAATGGGAAGGCGAAGGGGAGCTGAACGGTGACCTGACCGTCGTCTTCGTTGTTGTTCGTCCCTTTGTAGTCGAGGGGGGTGACGAGGCCGTTGCGGAAGCCCTCTGCTCCGACGTTGGAGCGGGTGTAGCCGGCCTGTCCGGCAATGCTATTTCCGGCGGTGAGCGTGAGGGTGATCGGCTCACCGGGTTCCGGGCCTTCGAAGCTCGAGTCGGTGACGAAGCCCCAATCGATCCCGTCGCTCATCGTGAAGGCGGCGGCCGGGGGAGGGCCGGGCGGGGTGACCGAGACGGCGAGGAGGCGGACCTTGCGCGTCCCCTTGCAGTTGCGCTCCTTCGCCTCCTTGACCTTCTTGGTGTCGTCAGCGCAGGCGAACAGTCGGTAGCTGCCGAGCTTCGATTTCGCCGGCAGGGTGACGCGTAGCTTCAGCTTCTTGCCCTTCCCGGCGGCAAGGGGTTTCACCCTGACCCGCTTCAGGCGCTTGTCCTTCTTGGTGTGCTTCTTGCCCTTGCCGAGGTAGAGCCCCAGTTTGCTCTTACCGGCTTTGGCGCCTCCGGCGTTCTCGACCTTGACGACGAGCTTCAGCTTCGAGCCGACGATGCCGGTCCTGGGCGGCTTCGAAACCTTTTTGACGACCAGGTCCGGCTGCGCCGCTCCTCTGGTCTTTGCACTCGCGCCCGAAGCGAGGACGAGCGAGGCGACGAGGGTGAGCGAGACGAGGAGGGCTGCGCGGGTCCGGTTCATGGCCCGCAGCCTACTGTCTGGGGTGGAAGATCTGGACGGACTGCCTAATCCAGCTTCGGCGTGCGCCAGGGCGCTTCCAGGCGCCCGACCAGCTCGTCGCCCAGGCCCTCGATCGGGACGCGGACCTGCTCTAGGGAGTCGCGGTCGCGGAGGGTGACGGTGTCGTCGTCCATCGTCTGGTGGTCGACGGTTATGCCCCAGGGGGTGCCGATCTCGTCCTGGCGGCGGTAGCGCTTGCCGATTGAGCCGCCTTCGTCGAACTCGGTGGGGAGGCGGCGGCGGAGGTCCTGGAAGATCTCGCGGGCTTTCTCCGGCAGGCCATCCTTGGAGACGAGGGGGAGGACGGCGACCTTGACCGGGGCGAGGCGCGGATGCAGGCGGAGGACGGTGCGCTGGCGGCCCTCCACTTCCTCGACCTCGTAGGAGTCGACGAGGAAGGCGAGGGTGGCGCGGTCGGCGCCGGCGGCGGGCTCGATCACGTGGGGGACGTAGCGCTCTTTGGTCTGCTGATCGAAGTACTCGAGCTTCTCGCCGGAGAACTTGGCGTGCTGGGTGAGGTCGAAGTCGCCGCGGTCGGCGATCCCCTCCAGCTCCGACCAGCCGATCGGGAACAGGTACTCGATGTCGCTGGTCGCCGAGGAGTAGTGGGAGAGCTCGTCCTCGCCGTGGGCGCGGACGCGGAGGTGGTCGGGGCGGATCCCGAGCTCCGTGTACCAGCGCTCGCGCTCGGCCATCCAGTGCTGGTGCCACTTCTGCGCTTCGGCCGGCGGCACGAAGTACTCCATCTCCATCTGCTCGAACTCGCGGGTGCGGAAGATGAAGTTGCCGGGGGTGATCTCGTTGCGGAAGGACTTGCCGACCTGGGCGATCCCGAACGGCGGCTTCTTGCGGGCGAAGCTGAGGACGTTCTTGAAGTTGATGAAGATCCCCTGCGCCGTCTCCGGCCGCAGGTAGACGGTCGAGCCCTCATCGGCGACGGGGCCGACGTGGGTTTCGAACATGAGGTTGAACTGGCGCGGCTCGGAGAGCTCGCCGCCGCACTGGGGGCAGCGCAGCTCCGCGTCGGGGTCGCCGCCCTCCGCTTCGACTGCCTCGCGGAGATGGTCCTCGCGCCAGCGTTTCTTGCACTTGCCGAGGCACTGGACGAGCGGGTCGGTGAACCCTTCGAGGTGTCCCGAGGCCTCCCAGACGCGTGGGTGCTGGAGGATCGCCGAGTCCAGCGCGACGATGTCGTCGCGCTCCTGCAGCATCGCCCGCCACCACTCGGCCTTGACGTTGTTCTTGAGCAGGACGCCGTAGTGGCCGTAGTCGTAGGTCGAGCCGAGGCCGCCGTAGATCTCCGAGGAGGGGAAGACGAACCCGCGCCGTTTGCACAGCGCGACGATCTCCTCCATCGTCACCTCGGTCGGTCGCGTTTCCTGCTCGGTCGCCATGGCCGGAACCGTAGCGGCTGCGATAATCCCGCAGCCCTATGCCCATCTACGAGTACAAATGCGAGAACGGCCACGTCTTCGACGTGATCCAGAAGATGACCGACGAGCCGCTGCGCGAGTGCCAGGAGTGCGGCGCCCCGGCCGCGCGGGTGCTGAGTGCCCCGGCGATCCACTTCAAGGGCTCCGGCTTCCACAACACCGACTACGGGACCAAGCGGGGCGGCGGCAACGGCAGCTCGGATTCGGGCGGGGACTCGGGCGGCTCCGGGTCGAGCGAGTCGAAGTCGGATTCGTCCTCCGGCAAGAGCGAGTCGAAGTCGGACTCGAAGCCGGCTGCGTCGACCGCGGACTGAGCGTCGCCGCGTCCGCCGGAGCTGGAACGCTGCGGCCGTGATCGATGAGAATCTCGAGCGCGCGCGGCGACTTTTTTGGCTGGGTAAAACGCTGCTCGCCCTCAGTGCGATCCTCTTGCCGATTGTCGCCTACCTGTTCGCGGCGTTGCTTGTCGACGGGACCGCCGAGAAGGAGTACTACGAAGCCGTCTCCCAGATCCTGCCGGTGCTGCTGCTAGCCCTGGCGATCGAGCAGCGCTACTTCACGCAGGGGCAGTCGATGCCGGAGTTTCCTCCGGACCTCGACTTCAACCCTGCCGAAACGCGGAGGCTCGCCCGCTGGTACACCCGCGCGGCCAGGATCTACGCGCTGATGGTGCTCCTCGCCCTCGGCCTCGGCGAGTGGATCGCGGTCGAAGTCCTCGCCGACGGCTCCTCCACCACCGCCGACCTCAAGAACACCGCCGGCTCCCTCGCCGCCGGCTTCACGGCCCTGATCGTCACCGCCCTGGTGGGGACGAAACAGACCGCCGAGTGACGAGTGGTGAGTTGACGTCGCTATAGCGACGTCAACTCACCAAACGCGGTGCTTCACCCGTTGAGGAACTTGTCGACGGCCTTCTTGCGGACCGACTCGGGGACTTCGATCGAGCTTTCGGGGCCGACGCCGCATTCGCTCGGATTCTTGCCGCAGAGGACTTCGGCCGGGGCGCTGCCGCCGATGCCCGCCGACAGGACCAGCTGCGGCATCGTGAAGAAGCCCATGTCGCTGACGAACGCCTTCGGGGCGTCCCAGCCGATGATCGGGCCGTGGATGAAGTTGTAGGGGAGGCGGAGGGGGTCGGTGAGGCGGTCCTTGATCCCGTTGATCACTTCCTGCTGGGCCTTCTCGCGGTCGAGGTCGTCGTAGCCGCCGACCGAGTAGACGCTCTTGCCGGGGCCGGGGCATTCGTCGACGTGGCGGATCCGCGAGTAGGCGAGGGCCTTTTCGCCGTTGAGGGTGTTCTCGCCCTTGTGCAGGCGGATGCTGGTCCCGCCCTGGCCGCCGCCGGCGCCGCCGGAGATGTCGGCGCAGAGCTTGACCGGGATGTCGACCTTGACCCCACCGACGGCGTCGATCAGGTCTTCGAAGCCGGTGAAGTCGACGATCGCGACGTGGTCGATCTCGATGTCGAGGAACTGTTCGATCGTCTTGATCTGCAGGGCGGCGCCGCCGTAGGCGTAGGCGGCGTTGATCTTCGTCGGCACGTTGCCCGGGATCTCGGCGAAGGAGTCGCGGGGAATCGAGAGTTTGCGGAAGGCGCCACCGCCGGCCCGGATCAGCATCAGGGTGTCGGCGCGGAATTCGCCTTCCGAGCAGGGGGCGTGCGGCTTCTCGCCCTTCGACTGCTGTTCGAAGCACTCCTCGGAGACGTCCTTGTCGCCGCTGCCCGGCGGCCGGGCGTCAGTGCCGAGGACGAGGATCGTCTGCGGCTTGAAGAGCAGGAAGGGATTGCCGTGGAGGGCGTCGCGGGCTTCGCCGGAGAGCTTGAAGGACTGGATCTGGGCGGAGACGCCGAAGGCGATGAGGCTGATCAGGATCCAGCCGAGTGCGGCGATCCCGACCCATTTGAGGACGCAGCGGATGTTGAAGGGCGCCTGCGGCGAGCCCGGCCGGCGCGGCTCCCGCTCCCCGCGCGGCTTGCGTGAAGGCAACCTTGCACGGTCGCGCAACCCCGACAGATCCGCGCCTTTTAGGCGCGAAAACAGCCCCTTGCGGGAGCGGTAAACGTTGTATTCGGGCGGCTCGGGGGGCCGCTGGTCGCCGTCGGGGGCCATGAAAGGCTAGAAATCATGGCGATGCACTCGGTCGTCCGCCTTCAGCCCTCCTGTCCCGCGTGAGCGGCAGCGAGACGATCGGCGTCGATCTCGGCGGCACGAAGATGCTGATCGGCGTCCTCTCCGGCACCGAGCGGCTCTACGAACAGCGCGAGGCTTCGACCGGGCAGACCGAGGACGAGCTGGTCGAGCTGCTGGTCCGCGAGGTGACCGAGGCGCGGGACGCGCGCCCGAACGTGACCGCGGTGGGCCTCGGCATCCCGGCGACGATCAACCACGACGAGGGCATCGCCGTCTCCGCCGTCAACCTGCCGCTCGCCGACCTGCCGATTCGCGAAATCGTCAGCGAGCGGGTCGGCCTGCCGGTCTTCGTCGACAACGACGGCAACGTCGCCGCCCTCGCCGAGTACCTCTACGGCGCCGCCCAGGGCAAGCCGCACATGGTGATGCTGACCGTCGGCACCGGGATCGGCGGCGGCCTCATCCTCGACGGCGAGATCTACCGCGGCTCGACCGGCGCCGGGGCCGAGCTCGGCCACGTCGTTATCCAGGCCGACGGCCCGCCCTGCCAGGGCAACTGCCCCAACCACGGCTGCGTCGAGTCGCTCGCCTCGGGGACGGCGCTGGGGCGGGAGGGACGCGCGGCGGCCGAAAGCGCCGCCGACTCCGCCCTCGGCAAGCTGCTGGCCGACGGCAAGGAGGTCGACGGCAAGGCCGTGACCGAGGCCGCGCTGGCCGGCGACGAAATCGCCGTCGGCGTCTTCGACCTGATCGGCGGCCGCCTCGGCGTTGCCTGTGCCAGCCTCGCCAACATCTTCCAGCCGAACGCGATCGTCGTCGGGGGCGGGGTGATCGCCGCCGGCGACCTCCTGCTCGAGCCGGCGCGGCGCGAAGTCCGCGAGCGGGCACTGAACCCGATGAACCAGACCCCGATCCTCGAGGCGACCCTCGGCAACGACGCCGGCATGATCGGCGCCGCGGCGATGGCGCGCAGCGAGGTCGCCAGGGTGAGCGCCTGATGCCGGGCTGCCTCGTCGTCTGCCCGACCCCGATCGGAAACCTCGACGACATCACGCCGCGGGTGCGCGAGGCGCTGGTCAGCGCCGACTACATCGCCTGCGAGGACACCCGCCGCACCGGCTCGCTGCTGGAGAAGCTGCGGATCCGGCCGGCGCCGCGGCTCGTCTCCTTCCACGAGGGCAACGAAGCGGCGCGGGCGCTGGAGCTGGCGCAGCGGATCGAGCGCGGCGACCTCGTCGCCCTCGTCTCCGACGCCGGCATGCCGGCGATCTCCGACCCCGGCTACAAGCTGATCCGCCGCTGCATCGACCGGGCGCTCGAGGTGACGGTGCTGCCGGGGCCGACGGTCATCCCGGTCGCCCTCGTCGCCTCCGGGCTGCCGACCGACCGCTGGCGCTTCGAGGGCTTCCTGCCGCGCCGGGCGGGGGAGATGGAGCGCGTCCTGCGCTCGGCCGAGACCGTGATCGCCTTCGAGTCTCCCCGCCGCGTCGGCGAGTCCCTAGCCGCCCTCGCCTCCCTCGCACCCGACCGCGAGGCCGCCGTCTGCCGCGAGTTGACCAAGGTTCACGAGGAGGTCGCCCGCGGCAGCCTCGCCGAGCTCGCCCGCCGCTTCCGCGGCGACGTCAAAGGCGAGATCGTCCTCGTCATCGGCCCCGCCGCCTCCTCCGAGCACGACAAAGACGTCGGCTTCGCGGTTGACGCCCTGCGGCACCTGGTGCAGTCCGGGGCTCGGCCGCGGGCGGCCGCGAGCGTCGTCGCGGCCCTCACCGGGACGCGGGCGAACGATCTCTACAAAGCGCTGACGGGGCGCGAGGCGCGCAGGTAGAAGATCGTCGCCTGGGCGCCGAGCGCCGCCATGGTGGCTCCATTGCCGCCGAGCTTCCCGCCCTTCAGGTTCATATCTCTAAGAAATCCCCCGGTACGATCTGCGTATGCCTCTGTCTGCCAGTGAGCGGGTCAATCTCATCCAGAGCGCAGCCACGTCTCTAGCCGAAATGTCGCGGGTAGACGCTGAACTTGCGCTGACGATTTTCGACGTTGAAGATGTGCCCTTCCGGGGTCAAAGTTGGCCGGGACACGGCTACACCTACGTCATAGAGCGGCTAAAACAGGCGTCCGACGACACGCTCCTTAGCCTCAATACGCACCTGGCGGGAGAAGCGTCGGTGCCATCAGACGCCGGACCCTGGAAAGACGGTTACATAAGAGTCTTCCTGAGCCATACGCATACGAACCGCAAGCTAGCCGGAGAAGTTCGCGACAGGCTGGTGGGAGAGGGTATAGACCTTTTCGTAGCGCATGACGTCATCGAGACCGATCGAGAGTGGATCGAGGAGATCAAAGTTGGTCTTGTCACTTGTGAGGTCCTTGTTGCCCTGTTCAGCGATGACTTCCGTGCTAGTGCTTGGTGTGATCAAGAGGTCGGTCACGCCCTCGGTCGGGGGATCAAGGTCATCTCGGTGATGTATGGCGCTGCTCCCCACGGGTTCGTCTTTCCGAAACAGGCGTTCGAGGCAAACCCGGACGATTCGGATGCCGCTATCAAGATCGCCAAGGAGATTTGCCGGCTCGTTAAGGGGGAGGAGCCGACTTCGATCCCCGACCCTGCCCATGCGGCGGCGAGAAGGTACGCCCGGTCGCGTAGTTTCGATCAGGCCCGCCAGAACCTGCAGCCCCTTCTGAACCTGAAGGCCTCAGAATGGACTCCGGAGATGGTCGAGCTTGTGGAAACGGCGCGCCGCGAGAACGGGCAGGTCGGCGAAGCATGGTGGTACGAGGAATTGGTGCCCGATGTCTTGGCTGAGCATCTGGACGACATAGGGGTGCATCGGCCGCCACGCCCATCCTCTGAGCCTGTCCCTTCCGCTCCAAGCGATTCAGACATTCCGTTCTGACCCCTCGGCCGAGACGGTGATCGCCTTCTAGTCCCGCGCCGCGTCGACGAGTCCCTCGCCGCCCTCGCCTCACTGGCGCCCTCCGCGAGGCCGCTGTCTGCCGAGAGATGACCGCGCCCCCGACTGAACCAGATGGTGCAGGCGTCGACCGCGAGCGTCGTTGCGGCACTCACCGGAACTCGGGCGAACGACCGATAGGGCGCGAGATAGCGAGCGGCCATCAGCCAGCGCTAGGCGCGCCAAGTAGCCAAAAAAAAGACGACGCGATAAGTTCGGGGGGCGGAATATGACCCGACTCGTCTCCGGTGCGTCACCACCGGGTCGCATCATCGGAATCGGCTTGAAGGCCATCCTGGGCGACTTCCCGCCCCCACAACGGTTCATAGCACCGATCCCGGTTAGGGTCCTAACGATTCCCGCATTCTCCGATACTTTCGGAGTGGTTTTCCTTCGGAAATTGCGGCATCTCGGCAAAGAAAAGTTTGCGATTTGCAGGGTGATGTTGTCGCTTGTCTGACATCGACGGCGACGATCCGAGAATCGCAATCGTCTTGTGAGGCCAGACCATTCATGCCCGATGGTGGACACGGGAGGCTGTGGTGGTCGGTTGATCGGTAGTTCTAGCTAGGCTCGGCACCGAGCTTGATGGCTGAAAACTTCTTCTACGTCACCACCCCGATCTACTACGTCAACGCCGAGCCCCATCTTGGGCACGCGTATTCGACGATGGCCGCGGACATCCTCGCGCGGCATCATCGGCAGCGGGGAAACGAGGTCTTTTTTCTGACCGGGACCGATGAGCATGGGGAGCCGGTTGAGAATGCGGCGAAGAAGGCGGGGGTTACGCCGCAGGAGTTGGCGGACACGAATGCGGCGAAGTTCGAAGGGATGATGCCTTCGATCGGGGCTACGAATGACTTCTTCATTCGCACTAGCGATCCTCGGCATGAGGCGAAGGTTGCCGAGATCATCCAGCGGGTCTATGACAACGACTGGGTGACGAAAGGGACCTATGAGGGCTGGTACTGCCCCCGCTGCGCGGACTTCAAAACCGAGCGGGAGTTGGGGCCGGGCAATACCTGTCCGATCCATGAGATCCCGCTACAGAAGGAACGCGAGGACAACTACTTCTTCAAGCTCTCCGCCTTCCAGGGACAGCTGGAAGGCCTTTATGAGGAGCGGCCGGACTTTGTCGTCCCGGACTTCCGCCGCAACGAGGCACTCTCATTCATCAAGGGCGGGCTGGAAGACGTCTCGCTCTCGCGTCCCAACCTGAAGTGGGGCCTGCCGCTGCCCTGGGACCCTGAGCAGCGGATGTACGTCTGGTTCGACGCCCTCCTCAACTACGTCACCGCGCTCGGCTTCGCCCGCGAGGGGGAGGACCTGAGCGAGCGCTTCTGGCCCGCCGACCTGCACGTGATGGCGAAGGACATCCTCAAGTTCCACGCGGTGATCTGGCCCGCACTCTGCTTCGCCGCCGACCTCGAGCCGCCGAAGCGGATGGTGATCCACGGCTTCCTCCTGATGGGCGAGAAAAAGATGTCGAAGAGCCTCGGCAACGTGCTCGACCCGTTCGAGGTGATCGAGCGCTTCGGCGCCGACGCCTTGCGCTTCTACCTCTTCCGCGAGGTCAGCTTCGGCCAGGACGGCGCGATCTCCACCGCCGGCTTCGAGCAGCGCTACGAGACCGAGCTCGCCAACGACTACGGCAACCTCGCCAGCCGCGTGTTGGCGATGGTCGACCGCTACCGCGACGGCACCGTGCCCGAGGCGCAGGTCGACGCCGTCCTCGCCGAGGACTTCGAAGGGCTGGCCGATCGATTCGCCGAGCTGCTTGATCGGGCCGAGCTGAGCCAGGCGCTCGACATCGTCTGGGTGCTCGTGCGGCGCCTCAACCGCTACGTCGAGGAGACCCAGCCCTGGGTCCTGGCCAAGGACGAGGCCGACCCCGAGCGGCTCGATGAGGTCCTCTACAACCTGGTCGAGGGACTGCGCATCGTGACGCTCTTGCTCGTCCCCTACCTACCGCAGACGAGCGAGACGCTGCTGTCGGCGCTGGCTGAAGAGGGACGCGCGCCGGCCGAGCTCGGCAGCCGCGAGGGCGGTCAGAAGGTGGAGCGGGTGCCGCCGCTCTTCCCGAAGATCGAGACGCCCGCGGCCTGATGGCCGAGCCTGTCCTCGCCGTCCGCGAACTGCACAAGCGCTACGGCAGCCAGGAGGCGCTCGCGGGGGTCGACCTCGAAGTGGGGGCGGGGCAGCTGGTCGGCCTGCTCGGGCCCAACGGCGCCGGCAAGTCGACGCTGACGAAGATCGCCTGCGGCCTCGTCCGTCCCTCGGGCGGCGGCGTCGAGGTGCTCGGCAGGCCGGCGGGCTCACCCGAGGCGCGCGCCGCCCTCGGCTACCTGGCCGAGCTCTTCCGCTTCCCCGGCTGGTGCACGGCCGAGGAGCTGCTGCGCTTCCATCAGCGCCTCAGCGGCTCGGCCGGTGGCGAGGCCGAGCGCCGCGAGCTGCTCGCGCTGGTCGACCTCAGCGAGGCCGCCGAGAAGCGGATCGAGGCAATGTCGAAGGGGATGCAGCAAAGGCTCGGGGTCGCGCAGGCGCTGGTCGGCTCGCCGCGCCTGCTCCTGCTCGACGAGCCGACCAGCGCGCTGGACCCGGTCGGGCGGCGGATCGTCCGCGAGCTGCTCGAGGAGTTGCGGAGGCGCGGCGTCGCCGTCCTCCTTAACTCGCACCTGCTGAGCGAGGTCGAGCTGGTCTGCGACCACGTCGCGATCATCGCCGGCGGCCGTCTTGTCAAGGCGGGGACCCCGGAGGGGCTGGCGGGACCGGCGGCGGTCGAGGTCGAGACCGGGTCCGGTGTCAAGACCTTCGAGGGTGCCGGCCGCGAGGACGCGCCACAGATCGTCGCCGAGCTGGTCGCTGGCGGCGAGAGCGTCTACCGCGTCGAGGTCCGCCACAGCTCGCTCGAAGACGTCTACCTCGACGCGGTCGGCGGGCAGACGGGATGAGCGGCGGCCAGCTGCGCGCGGCGGCGACGGTCGTCGGCCTCTCGATCCAGGAGGGGGTCCGCAAGCGGGTCTTCCTCGCGGTGCTGTTGCTGACCGCCGCCTTCCTCGCGCTCTACGCCCTCGGCGCCCACTTCGCCTTTCGCGACGTCGAGGGCTTCGCCGCCGGGGAAACGAAGATCCTCGACGCCCACGCCTTCACCGGAGCGGTGATCTTCGGCCTGGCGATGTTCGCGACCCTCTTCCTCGGCGCGGTCCTGGCGGTCTTCCTCACCCTCGGCGTCGTCCGCGGCGACGCCGAGTCGGGCCTGCTGCAGCCGATCGTCGTCCGCCCGATCGGCCGCACGACGATGCTCGTCGGCCGTTTCGCCGGCGCCGCACTGCTCTCGGCCGCCTACGTCCTGATCGTCTACTTCACCGCCTGCGCGATCACCTCGGTCACCGGCGACTGGACCCCCGACCACCTCCTCACGCCGGCGCTCGGCCTCGCCCTCGCGGTGGCGATTATCGCTGCGCTCTCCCTGCTCGCCTCGACGATCCTCTCCGTCACCGCGCAGGGGATCGTCGTCTTCATGGTCTTCGGCGCTGGCCTCACCGCGGGGCTGCTGGCGCAGATCGGACAGGCGATCAACTCCGACTCGCTGCACACGATCGGCCGCGTCGCGAGCTGGACGCTTCCGTTCGAGGGCCTCTACACCGCCAGCCTGCACGCGCTGATCTCCGGTACCTCGGGACTAACCGGCGTCGTCCTCGAACTCGGCCCCTTCGGAGCCTCAGAACCCGCCAGCGCCGGGCTGATCGCCTGGGCCTTCGCCTACCTGGTCGCGGTGATCTCCCTCGCCGCCTTCGTCTTCTCGCGCCGCGATCTTTAGCGAGCTGCGGCGCGTAAGCCGCTCCTCTACAGAGATCGGTGCATACTGAATACCTGCACTAGTTTTGCTGCAAATGTCCAATCCGGCGATCGAACGATGAACACGCGGGTACCTTCGCGCCATGACGATACGAGCGCGGTTCCCACTGTCCTTTGCCCTCCTCGCCGCGCTGGTCCTTACGGCCTTCGCCTCAACCGCCACCGCGGCTTCTCCCGTCGCCAAGGACGGCAAGATCCACGCCTGTTACAAGGCGAAGGGCAAAGCCAAGGGAACGCTGCGCCTCGTCCGCAACGGCAAGGTCCGCTGTCCGCGTAAGTGGAAGAAGGTGGCCTGGTACGCGAACGGCGGTGGGTTCGGTACGCCGACCGGAGTACCAGGACCCACCGGGCCACAGGGACCTCAGGGCGAGCGCGGGCTCCAAGGCACCGCCGGCAACGTCGTCGTCGAAGAACTGGAAAACAAAGTCAGCGAACTGCTGACGAAAGTCCAGAGCCTCGAATCGGTCCTCAAAGGGATCACCAACACCGACCTCAAAGAGGCGATCGCCGCGGTCCCGGCCGTGGATGCGCTCTGCACCCAGGCCGATGCGCTGACTGAACAGTCGAACGGGCTCGGGACCGCCCTTAGCGGGCTAAGTACCGTCGTCGACACGCTGACTGTCATGGGACTTCCTTCGGTCCCGACGGCCCTGCCGCCGTTCGAATGCCCGTAGGGGCCTAGCCAGCTTTTGCCAGCAACCCTGGCCCGACCTCCTCGGGCCGGGTGAGGCCGCAGAGGGCCATCGTCAGGTCGAGCTCGGCGAGGACCATCTTCAGGACGGTTTCGACTCCCGCCTGGCCGTCGAGGGCGAGGCCCCAGATGTAGGGGCGGCCGAGGCAGACGGCGTCGGCGCCCAGCGCCAGCGCCTTGAGGACGTCGGCGCCGCCGCGGACGCCGCTGTCGAAGAGGATCGCCAGGTCCTCGCCCGCCGCCTCGGCGATCGCTGGCAGCGCATCGAGGGCCGGGATCGCGCCGTCGACCTGGCGGCCGCCGTGGTTGGAGACGACGATGCCGTCGATGCCGCGCTGCGCCGCCTCGCGGGCGTCGTCGGGGTGCTGGATCCCCTTGACGACGATCGGCAGCGAGGTCATCTCGCGCAGCTGCGAGAGGTCATCCCAGTTGAGCGCCGGGTTGGCCTGGACGCCGAGGAAGTGGCCGGTGGCGGCGCCGACGTCCTCCTCCGGCATCTGGGTCAGGGCCGAGCGGAAGACCGGGTCCTGGAAGTAGTTGGCGACGCCCATGCCGTTGAGGAAGGGGAGCCAGGCCTGCTGCAGGTCGCGCGGCTTCCAGCCGGGGATGAAGGTGTCGACGGTGAGGACGATCGCCTCGTATCCCGCCCGCTCGGCGCGCTCGACCATGCTCCGCGCCAGCGCCGGGTCGTTGGGCCAGTAGAGCTGGAACCAGCGCGGCGCCTCGCCGCCAGCCTCGGCGATCTCCTCGAGCGAGAAGTGCGAGGCGGTGCTGGCGATCATCGGCATCCCGAGCGCGGCGGCGGCGCGAGCGGTCGCCAGCTCGCCCTCCTCGTGGACGACCTTCTGCACCCCGATCGGCGCCAGCAGCAGGGGCGCCGGCATCTCCGTCCCCAGCACCGTCGTCGTCAGGTCGCGCTTGGAGACGTTGCGCAGCATCCGCGGCACGATCCGGTGGCGGCGGAAGGCCTCCTCGTTGGCCCGCATCGTCTCCTCCGAGCCGGCGCCGGCCCAGACGTAGTTGGCCGCTTTCGGGTCCATCGCCGCCAGCGCCTGCTCCTCCAGGTCGGCGACTGCGACCGGGATTGCCGGGGTCTCGCCGCCGAGGCCCCGGAGGTAGATCTCGCGGTAGTAGTCGGCGGGGTCCGGCATCGGCCGCAGGCTAATCCCTGAGGCGGAAGAGCGATGGGGCGAGCGGCTGCGCGGTCGCGGCCAGGCGCAGCCGCTCGAGCCCGAAGCGGTCCTCGATCGCCGCCAGCAGCGAGTAGTGGTCGGCGACCATCGCGATTTCGCGGCCCGGCTCGACGTCGGGCCCGGCGAGGACGGTGGCGATGCGGCCGCCGCCCGGTGCCCCGCAGCAGCTCAGCTTGGTGCGCCCCTCGTCCCAGGTGATGACAAGCAGCCCGTGAGGGCCGAGCTGGCGCCTGAGCTGGGGCACCAACTCGTAGAGGTAGAGGTCGACGGCGCTGAGGCTGCAGTCGTGCCCGTCGTTGCAGACGTCCGGCGTCAGCCAGCCGAATTCCGGCAGCGTCCCGCGTTCGAGGTCCCTCGTCAGCCGCGTCCCCGGAACGATGTTGGCGCAGCGCTTGGGCACCGAGGTGATCGAAGGAAAGTAGGCGAAAGGGTTGTGGCGTTTGGTGTAGGAGCCGTAGCCCGGGCCGGTGAAGCAGCGGTAGGGCATGCCCTCCATGTAGGCGCGCCAGGAGATGCCGGCGCGGGAGAGCTGGGAGGCGAGGTTGGGGCCGCCGATCTGGAGGTCGGGATAGTTGTCGCTGACGCCGAAGGTGTCGCCGCCGAGCAGCGCCAGGTAGTTAGGCAGGGACGGGTGCGCCGGGGTGTAGTAGTTGGTGGTGACGGCGCCGCGCCCGATCAGCCCGTTGAGGTAGGGCATTTCCGGGTTGCCGACGACTTCCTCGTACTCGCGGTTCTCGAGCACGATCACGAAGAGGGAGGAGGGCTGCGGCTCGGCCACCGCGGCGGCCGCCGGTGGGCAGCAGACGGCCGCGAGGAGGACCAGCAGCAAGGAGATCCGGGCGGCGATGGCGCGAGGATAGGCTGATCTGCCGATGATCGATTCCCACACCCACCTGTACCTGTGCGAGGGCGACGAGGAGGAGCTGGTCGCCGCGGCCGCCGAGGCCGGAGTGGGGCGGATGCTGACGATCGGGATGGGTTCGGAGTGGAACTCGGTTGCGGTTGCGAGCGCCGAGCGCCACGAGGCGGTCTTCGCCTCGGTCGGGCGCCACCCCAACGATGCCACCGGCTTCGACGACGAGGCGGTCGCGGAAATCCGCCGCCTTGGTGCCCACGAGAAGGTGCGGGCGATCGGCGAGACCGGGCTCGACTTCTACCGCGACACCGCCGCGCCGGAGGACCAGCGGCGCGCGTTCGCGGCGCAGATCGAGATTGCCCGCGAGCTCAATCTGCCGATCGTGATCCACGCTCGCGACCCCGAGGGAGAGACGGCGGCGACTGATGAGATCTTCGACACCCTCGACGCGCAGGCCGGCGAGGCACCGGTGATCCTCCACTGCTTCTCGGCCCCGCACCGGGTCGGCGACGCCGCCGAGCGCGGCTGGTACTGCTCGTTCGCCGGCAACGCCACCTACCCGAGCGCCAAGGAGCTGCTGTTCGCCGCTGCGAAGGTGCCCGCCGAGCGGATCCTGGTCGAGACCGACGCGCCTTACCTGGCGCCGCAGCCGATGCGCGGCAAGCGCAACCAGCCCGCCTTCGTGGTCGAGACGGCGCGGGCGGTCGCCGAGGTGCGCGGCGTCTCCTACGAGGAGCTGGAGCGGACGGTCGAGGCCAACGGCCGAGCGCTCTTCAGCTGGTAGCGCGTGGTCCGGCTCGGGCAGAACTTCCTCGCCGACCCCAACCTGCTGGAGGCGATCGTCCGCGACGCCGAGCTGGGGGCCGACGACGTCGTGCTCGAGGTCGGCGCCGGCGAAGGGGTCCTCAGCCAGCGCCTCGCCGCCGCCGCGGGCCACCTGCACGCGGTCGAGATCGACCGCGGGCTGGAGGAGGCGCTGGCGCCGGTCGCGGCGCTGCCGAACGTCGAGCTGCACTGGGGCGACGCGATGAAGTTCGACCTCGCGGCGCTGGAGCCGGCGCCGACGGCGATGGTCGCCAACCTGCCCTACTCGGTGGCGACGCCGCTGATCCTGCGCACGATCGAGGAACTTCCTTCGCTGCAGCGGTGGACGGTGATGGTCCAGCGGGAGATCGCCGATCGCCTCCGGGCCGGGCCCGGCAGCCGCACCTACGGGTCGCCGAGCGCGGTCGCCCAACTCGCCTGCGAGGTCGAGCTGCTGCGCGCCGTCGACCCCGCTGTCTTCAAGCC
>Ga0066658_10000205_pt1 | contig 21497 bp, 21 predicted proteins | sample GraSoiAngelo_107_FD_75174 | JGI IMG/M metagenome (GOLD analysis project Ga0066658, IMG submission 75174) | Grasslands soil microbial communities from the Angelo Coastal Reserve, California, USA - 14_0903_09_30cm | ecosystem: Environmental > Terrestrial > Soil > Grasslands | place: USA...
CCTCGCCCAGATACTCTTCGAGACCGCCTGGGTCCAACACGTCGCTCCCCCGGTCCGCACCCGGGTCAGCGCCTACGACTGGTTCGGCTCGCTCGCCTTGGAGCCGATCGGCCTCGCCGTCGTCGGGCCACTCGCGGTCGCAATCGGCATTTCGGAGACGCTTTGGCTGAGCGCGGCAGCGATCGCCATCTGCCTCGGCGCCGTCTACGCGGTCCCGAGCGTCCGCCGCCTCGAAGTGCGGGTCGATGAGCCGACCCCCAGCCTGCCCCCGCGCCCGATCGAGCCCGGCGACTGAGGCGCGGCGCGCTAGAGCGTCCGCAGCGCCGCTTCGGCGGCATTGAAGCCGTTGATGCCGTGGGCGCCGGCGCCGGGCGGGGTCGCCGCCGAGCAGATGAAGACGCCGGGGATGCCGGTCCAGTAGGGGACTGGATGGATGCGGGGGCGGAGCATCGTCTGCAGCGGCGTGTTGGCGCCACCGAGGATGTCGCCGCCGACGAAGTTGGCGTTGCGGGCCTCGATCTCGGCCGTCGTCGTCGCCGTCTGGGCGACGATGCGCTCGCGGAAGCCGGGGGCGAAGCGTTCGATCTGGTCGAGGATCACTCCCGTTGCGTCGCCGCCGTAGCCGCTGGGGACGTGGGCGTAGGCCCAGACCGGGTGCAGGTCGCCACGCGAACGCCCGGGGTCGGCGAGGTACTGCTGGCCGACGAGGATGAAGGGCCGCTGCGGCATCCGTCCGCGGTTGACCTCGGCCTCGGCGGCGGCGACTTCCTCCAGAGATCCGCCGACATGGACCGTCCCCGCCCGTCGCGCCGCCTCCATCGTCCAGGGGACGCCGTCCTGCACGGCGAGGTCGAGCTTGAAGGCACCGGGCCCATACTTGTAGCGACGGTAGGAGCGGGCGACGCGGCTCGGCAGCTTCTCCCCCGCCACCTCAAGGACACCTCGGGGGGTCAGGTCGAGGACGACGGCGTCGGCGCCCGGAAGCTCGTCGAGCGAGCGGACCCGGCGGCCGGTCTCGATCCGCCCGCCGTGCTCGCGGATCACCGACGCCCAGGCGTTCGCCAGCGCAACCGAGCCACCCTTCGCGACCGGCCAGCCGTAGGCGTGACCGGAGCAGACGAGCGCCATCCCGATCGCCGAGCTGAGCGGCAGGTCGAGCCGGGAGTAGGAGTGCGCGGCGACGCCGGCGAAGAGCGCCGCCGCCTCCGGCGTCCCCAGACGACCGCCGAGAACGGTTGCCGGCAGTGCCGCCGGCAAGCCGAAGCGCGCCAGCCGCAGCGGGTGGCGCGGGAAGTGGATCAGCGGGTGGTAGATGTCCTCGGTGAGGGTGTCGTAGCTCTGCGAAGGCGGGCCGAAGACCTGCCGCCACCGCTTCCCGGCCGCGCCGAGCCCCGCCGCCGTCGCCTCCAGCGAGCGCAGCATCGTCCCGCCCCCGCCGCCGTCGAGTGGGTGGGCGAGGTCGACCTCCGACCAGGCCCACTCCAAACCGTGTCGCTCGAGTTCCAGCCCGGGCGCGATCACCGCCGGTGAGGAGACCGCCATCGGGTGGGTGGCGCTGCAGACATCATGGAGAAGACCCTGTTCGGTCAGCTCGGCGCTCTGCGTCCCGCCGCCGATCTCCCCCTCGGCCTCGATCACCGTCACTTCGACCCCGCGGCTCGCCAGCGTCGCCGCGCAGGCGAGCCCGTTCGGGCCGGAGCCGACGACGACGGCGCTAGGCACGCTGCACCGGGAACGGCTCACCGCCGAGCCACGGCTGGCGCCGGACCATCTCGGCGACGTCCACGTATCCCTCCTCGACGATCCCGTCGGCCGCGTCCCAGATCCGGTAGCGCTGCCGCTGCACGTGCGCGGGCTGGGACTCGAGCGTCACCACCCGCAGCTCCCCCGACCCGTAGTTGCAGCGCTCCTGCACCGCCGCCAGCAGCCGGTGATCGTGGAAGTGGCCATCGCCGAAGTTGTAGCCGAGGACGACGCCGGCGACGAGCTCGCCCTCGCGCACGTCGTAGGTCTCGATGTCGTCGACCGCCCGCAGCGAGAGCGCGTTTAGTGCCCGCCCGTGGGAGTGCATCGAGCGGAAGGCGAGCCCTTTGTAGACGAGGACGTCGATCAGCTCCGGCTCGTAGAACTTCTCCAACTGCTTGGTGACGATCGGCGCCGCCTTGACGATCTCGCGGTCGAGCTTCTCCTCGGCGCCCTCTCCCCCGTCGCCCCGCCGGAAGAGCCACTGGCTCGTCGCCCAGTTGCCGGCGTAGTAGCGCATCGAGGGTAGGAAGGAGACGAGGTCGGGGCGGAAGTTCCCCAGCACCGGCAAGGCGACGCAGATCAGCCCCAGGATCACCAGCAGCAGCGGATCGTCGACCGAGGACCAGGGGACGTCGGCGTAGTGACCAAAGAGGAAAAAAAGGCCGAAGATCATGAAGACGTTCCACTCCAGCGGCACCGCCAGCGGGAAGGTCGAGAAGATGTGGACGTGGAAAAGCACCATCCCCACCAGGGCGAGGGTGCCGAGCAGGCCACCCTGGGTGAGGATCAGGATCAGCGGCAGGGTGAACTCGATCGCAGTCCCGATGTGGGCGTCGAAGGCGCCGAGGCGCGAGGGCAGCAGGTCCTCGGGGTGGTCGCGGTAGAGGCGACGCTTCAGGGCCTTCGACCTGTTCCACGGCGTGTTGCTGATCATCACCGTGACCACGAACGGGAAGTGCCGGTTCAGCTTCGAGGACGCCGCCCCCCACCAGATGCAGAAGAAGACGAGCTGGGCGGCGATCACCATGTTCGCCACCGGGAAGAGGAAGATGATCGCGAGGGTGCCGTAGATCTCCGCCCGCGCGGCCAGGAACGGGACCTTGTCGCGGAGGCCGAGGGCGCCGAGGAAGGTCAGCAGGACGCCAACTGCAGCCGGCTCGAGCACGTCCCCTGATGAGAGCAGCAGGTACACCGCGCTCGCCAGCAGTCCGGCGTAGAGCCCGACGTCGAGCCAGCTCCGCGTCGTCCCCCTCGTCCCCGGCACCTTCTCCGGCCACGGCGGCAGCCGCGTCGTCCCCGGCCGCAGCCAATAGAGGAAGCCGCCGACCATTGGGCTGAAGCGCAGCGTCAGCGGCAGCGAGCCGGCGCCGAGCCCCAGCACCTCCCAGAGCATCGTCCAGATCACCGCCTTCTGGAAGACGATCGGCTCGTACCAGGCGGGCCAGCCGCTCGTGGCGAAGATCAGCAAGCCGCCGAGCCCGGCGTAGGCGAGGATCTTGAAGACGTAGAGGAAGTAGACCGCGGTCGGGGTCCCGAACCCGTTCAGCGCCCAGTCCTGCGCCAGCGGCTTGATCCGCTCCAGGTGCGGCAGCCGCCGCCACTCGGAGACATCGAACGGCGGCGGGGCGGGATCTAGGAGGCCCATGCGTCCACGAAGCTCAATTAATCTTCAAACTCGTTCGACCGGATGCCGATGACTCTACGTCTTGTCTGCCGCCCCTCCAACTCCTGAGCCGCTCTCGCGCCGCCTCATGCAGGGGGTTAGGTTCCTCTCCCTGCTGCTGATCCTCGTCGTCGTCAACTCCTTCGTCAACGGCGGCGAAGCCTCGCTCAACCCGATCGCAGCGGCGGCCGAGCGGACCGAAAGCGCGCCTGGTGTCCGGTTCACGATGAAGGCGACCTACACCGGAGCCGGCCTGGCACAGCCAGTCGTCGCCCACGGCGAGGGTGCCCGCAACTCGCAGACCGGGCGCAGCCGAGCGGTTCTGAGCGTGGAGGTGCCGCAGGTCCCGAACCGGATCGAGGTCGAGTCAATCAGCGACGGTACCTCCGTCTACATGCGCGGAAGCACCTTCGGTTCCGAACTTCCCGACGGCAAGGAATGGATGCGGATCGAGCCGTTCCTTGGACACAGCGAAAGCGAGGCGATGCTCGGGGGCGGCGACGCTGACAGCTCGCTGCAGATGCTGGGGAGCGCCGGCGACGTCGAGCGGCTCGGGACCGAACAGGTCGACGGCAGGAGCACGACGCGCTACCGGGCTGTCGTCGACCTCGACAACTACGCCGACGCGCTACGTGAGGAAGGCAAAGATGAGATGGCCGACCTCTACGAGAAGTACAGCGAGGTGGCGCCCGACCCGGCCGAAGTCGAAGCGTGGGTGGACAGCCAAAAGATTCTCCGGCGAATGCGGATGGTGATGGACATCCCGACCCAGCCCGGCGCCCCGACGTTGACGATGGACATGCGGGTGGACTTCTTCGACTTCGGGGCCCGCCCCCGGATCGAGCTTCCCGACCCCGCCAGCGTCTACGACGCGACGCCGACGCTCGAACGCGAACTAGACGCCGCCAGCTGAGCGCGCGCCCGACTTCGACCACAGCCCGCTGTGGTCAAACTCCGGTGCGATGGCCTACCGCCGGATCCTCTCCCGCCCCCACGTCCTCGCCCTCTGCGCCACCTCGGTTCTGGCGCGGCTGCCGGTCGGAATGGGCGCGGTCGCGCTGGTCATCTTCGTCCACGACCGTACCGGCTCCTTTGGCGCCGCGGGAGTCGTCGCCGGCGCCTTCACGATTGGCCTGGGAGCGACCTCGCCGCTGCTTGGGCGCCTGGTCGACCGTCGCGGGCCGCGGCGGGTCCTGATCCCGGCCGGCCTGCTGACGGCGCTGGGGCTCGTCCTCGTCATCGTCCTCGCCGAAGCGGGCGCCGGCACCGCGGCGCTGGTTGCCGCCGCGGCGCTCGCCGGTGGCGCCACCCCGCCGGTCGGCGGCCTCCTGCGCGGGCTTTGGCCGAGCCTGGTCGAGAATGAGGATCTGGTCGGCGGCTACGTCATCGACTCGCTCCTGATCGAGGTCTTCTTCGTCGCCGGCCCGCTCCTGACCGGGGTCCTGGCCGCGGCCGTAGGCTCCACTATCCCCCTCTTCGCCGCCGCCGGCTGCGGCATCCTCGGCACCCTCTGGTTCGCCTCGATCCCGACCGTCGGCGCCAAAGAGCCGGCGCCGGCCGAGCATCACACCCGGGCCGGCGCCCTCGCCTCCCCCGCAATCCGCCTCCTCGCCCTGACCGGGATCCCGATCGGGATCACCTTCGGCGTCTTCGACGTCGTCTTCCCAGCCTTCGGCGCCGAGCACGGCAACAGTGCCCTCGGCGGACCCTTCGTCGCCGCCGCCGCCCTCGGATCGGCCATCGGCGCCCTCGTCTACGGTGCCCAGGCCCACCGCTTCCGCAGCGCCGCACAGGGCTCGATCGCGCTGGCGATCTACCAGCCGCTCGCCTGCCTGCCGATGCTCCTCGCCGACTCGACGACGGCGATGTTCGCGCTCGCGGCGCTGGCCGGCACCTACATCGCCCCGGCCAGCAACCTGCGCAACCAGATCGCCCAGGCGGCGATGCCGCCAGGGACCGGTACCGAGGCCTTCACCTGGCTGGCGCTCTCGCTGACCGTTGGTGCCAGCGCCGGCAGCGCCCTCGCCGGACCCCTGGTCGAGAGCAGCGGCTGGCAGGCGGGGGTGCTGCTCGCCGCCGGTCTGCCGGCGCTCTCGTTGCCGCTGATTCTCCTGCGGCGCGAGCTGCTGCACCGGGCTGTACAGGCCTAGCCCGGCTCAGGCGGCGGCGAGGATTCCGATCGGGCGCGCGATCCGCGGCGGGATCGCCGAGCGCGGCGGCTCGAAGCTGAGCTGGGCGGGGGCGAGAGCCCGACGCTGGGTCGCGACGCCGAAGAGGACACCGTCAGGCTCGCGGAAGAAGAAGCAGCTGTAGCCATCGCACTCGATCACGCGGCTGACCGTCGCCCCCATCCCGATCACGCGCTGGCGCCAGGCGCGCTCGTGGCCGGGCCGGCAGCTCCAGGCGACGTGGCGAACCGTGCCGGCGCCTTCGACCGAACGCGAAGGTGGCGGCGCATCAGTCTCATAGCGCACCGCCTCGGGTCCGGCGCCGACCCGCCACGCTCCCTCACCGCAGGACTCGAACCCAAGCCGCCCGGCGAGCAGGTCCCCGCTCTGGACGCTGGCCGCGGCGTAGGCGCGGACGCCGGTGAGGGCGCAAATCGCCGTCTCCCCCCCGGCGTTCGTCCTTTGTTCGCCGCCGGGAGAACAAAGGACGAACGCCGGGGGGAGTGTGAGCTCGTGCTCGAGGCCGTCTGGGTCGGCGAAGCGCAGCGCCAGCGGGTCGCCGGCGCCGTTGAGCCAGGCGGTGACGGTCACCCCGGCGTCCTCGAGGCGGCGGCGCCAGTGCTCCAGCGCCTGCGGCCCGGGGACGGCCCACTGCAGGCGATGAACGAGGCCGCGGCCGGGGACGCCCGGGGCGGCTCCAGGCGTCACCGCAAAGCTGAGGACTCCCCCGGCCTGTTCATCGCCGGGGGCGAACGCGACCGTGCCCGAGTCGTGTTCGGCAACCAGGCTCAACCCGAGCAGGCCGCCGTAGAAGTCGAGGCAGTCCTCGTGGGATGAGGCGATCGCAGAGATGTGATGGAGGCCAAAGAGGTTCATTCGGATCCGAATTGTATACTTTTCTTATCGACAAACTTCCTAACATCCTCTACATCCACTCTCACGACACGGGCCGCTACGTCCAGCCGTACGGGTTCCCGGTGCCGACGCCGAACATCCAGCTGCTCGCCGACCAGGGAGTGCTCTTCCGTAACGCCTTCTGCGCCGCCCCCACCTGCTCGGGCAGCCGCGCCTCTCTGCTCACCGGACAGTACTGCCACAACAACGGCCTGCTCGGCCTCGCCCACCGCGGCTGGGAGTTGAACGACTACGGCCAGCACCTCGTCCACCCCCTGCGCGAGGCCGGCTACCACTCGGTCCTGATCGGCGAGCAGCACATCTCCGAGGACCCGGAGGTGATCGGCTACGACGAGGTGATCGAGGTCGACAGCCACCACGCCGCCGACATCGCCCCGACCGCGATCGAGCGCCTCGGGGCTACCGAGGGACCGTGGTTCATGTCGGTCGGCTTCTTCGAGACCCACCGCACCTACCGGGTCCCGACGTCGGTCCGCGACACGCTCTACTCGCTGCCGCCGGCGAACCTGCCGGACACGCCGGAGACCCGCGCCGACATGGCCGCCTTCAAGGCCAGCGCCCGCTCGCTCGACCAGGGCATCGGCGCCGTCCTCAACGGCCTTCACCAGCTCGGCCTCCAGGACAACACGCTGATCATCTGCACGACCGACCACGGCCTCGCCTTCCCGAACGCGAAGGCGACGCTGTACGACCGCGGGATCGGCGTGATGCTGATCATGCGCGGCCCCGGCGGCTTCCTCGGCGGCCGCGTCCTCGACGGTCTCGTCAGCCATCTCGACATCTACCCCACCCTCTGCGAGCTGGCCGGGATCGAGGAGCCACCCTGGCTGCAGGGAACGAGCCTAATGCCCCTGGTCCGCGGCGAGAGCGCCACGGTCAACGACGCCGTTTTCGCCGAGATGACCTACCACGCCGCCTACCAGCCCCTCCGCGCCGTCCGCAGCGAGCGCTTCAAGTACATCCGCCGCTTCGACGACTACGACCGCCCCGTCCTCGCCAACTGCGACGACAGCGCCTCGAAGAAGATCCTCGTCGAGGCCGGCTGGGGGGAGCAGCGCGTCCCCGAGGAGCAGCTCTACGACCTCCTCTTCGACCCCAACGAGCTCAACGACCTCTCCACCGACCCCACCCGCCAGCAGATCCTCACCGAATACCGCGAGCGCCTGCTCGAGTGGATGCGAGCGACCGAGGACCCGCTCCTCGACGGCCCGGTCCCGGAGCCCCCCGGCGCCTGGTCCAACGATCCGCGCCAGGCGAGCCCGAACGACCCGACGAGCGCGAGCGAGCGTTAAATCAGGTTCCCGGCGGGTGCGCAGACAAAGGCGCATTGAGAAACCGCGGCGTACTTGACAGAAGGTAAAGCCCAGGCGAGCCTCTGGCGATGGCGGCTGAGGAACAGGCTTGGGATGGGATCGACGTGCGCGCCTACTCGATGGCGACCTCCGGCAAGCTCAATGAGCGAATCATCTCGCGGGAGTTTTGGGGCCCAGCCGGGGCCCAGCTAGAGGCCGAAGGCTTCGAGTATGTGGCCGACCTAGATGACGGCCTGAACCTCCCACCGGCCTTGAAGGTCGAGCCAAGTTCCAGTAGGCCCACGGCGGTTATCGGCGTTGACGACGCGCTCGTCGCGATCAGTCTCTACCTGGCTGTGAGAGTGGGTGACTGGGCCGTTGGACGAGTCTGCGACTACCTCTGGGAGCGTCGCATGCGTAAGCCGCTGAAGGCGATGCTCGAGCGCCGGCGTGCCGAGGGCTATGCGAACGAGCCCATGGTCTTCGCCTTTGGCGTTTGGTACGACCTGGACGGGGTCTATATCGGCACCCGCGCAACTCTCGGCCCCGACGAGGACGGCGCGAACCTGGCCGACCTCACCCCCGAGGCACAGCGCCGCGGTCTGAAGTGGATCGAGGCCCACGGCATCACCCACCCGATAATCCTCTTCCCCGTCCAGAATGGCACGCTCGCCGACGTGCCCGAACACCCCGACTCGATCCCCGGCTAAGCCAAACCCCGCCATCGGGGGACATCCAGTACCGCTACGGGGATTCGAACCCCGGTTTCCGGACTGAGAATTGCCTCTGCGAAGCTGTTTGCGGTCGGTCCATGCCTGTGGCGCCCAGCTAGATCAGTCCAGTTCAGTCCAGTTCGGTGGAGTCGGGGACATATTTCGGGACACGCTCGGGGCGACCTCGCCGAGGCATCAGACGCGCGAGGTAGCCTTGTCGAGATGCCCCTGCTTCCTCGGAGATCGGACCAGGTCCAAGACAAGCTGCATCGGCTCGAAGAGCAGATGCGAACGATGAACTTGAGGATCGATGAGATGGCCGAAGCCTTCGAGGCGCGTCGCGCCGACGACGAGGCTGCCGCGATCGCTGCCGAGCGCATCCGCAGCGGCGCCGCTGATCACAAGGAAGAGGGCGCCGAGGCGCTAGCCAAGCTCGGCATAGAGATCCCGACTGAGGAATGACCGACAAAGCGCCCGGCGCAGTGGGCGTTACCTTCGCCAAGGGCGTCCTCGAAGACGTTGCAGAACTGACCACCCCGGCCGCCGACAGCGACCAAACCGGCAAAGACGAAGCCGAGGCCCTCAAGCGCCGCATCGCCGAGCTGCTGGTCCAATGCAGAGGCAACCCCTTCATCGGCGAGCTAATGGGGCCGGGCCTCCATCCCGAGCTGGCTAACTGCCGCCGGGTCCGGTTCGACATCCCGAGTCACAAGGCGAAGCCACGCTTCCGCCTGATTTACCGCAACGAACCGATCGACGGTGCCCCCGCCGAGTGCAAGTGGCTAACCGTCGCGCCCCGTGCCGGCCTTCAGGCCCACCGCCGCGCTCGACAGCGGTCCTAGAGGAGGACAAGATGAGTCCTTCGAATTCGGATTCGATCTACCTCGGTCTGGGGTGCTTCCACTTCTCTACCAGGAAGCCTTCAGACGTGCCCCTATCCGGGACCGAATATCTGGACGAGGTTCGAGTGGTATTGGAGCAGCTTCCAGAGGTGGAACACGTCTCGATCCATGTGGATGAGGAGTTCGGGCGGCAACGTATTCCTCTCAGCTTGGAAGATCCCGAAGTTCCGCCAGTAACTCAGGGTGGTTATGCAGTTCCCAACATCGGATTCTCAGAGATGCTGGTGGTCTTAGGGCTTTCGCGAGAGTTGCAGAGCGTGCTCCTGGAGCGCTGCGGTTCCATGGCTGACCCCTTGTCAGGGGAACGGTTCCTGGTCTGCTTCCGCCACGGCTGGGCAATGCCGCAGGCAATGGTTTGGAGCATTGACGCGAAAAACGGCTACTCCGGGAGCCAGGGGATAAAACTCGCGCGGGAATATTTCAAGACGAGCATGGCGTCCAGCGCGCAATCCATCGCCTTTGAAAGTCTCGGTCCGTCGCCCGCGCATGTCGATGTCGTCCTAGAGCCACGGTCGCCCATTACCTCCGATCCCTCGAGCCAGTTCCTACTTCAAAGCCATACCCGGCCCTCCTATCATCTCTACCACCTGGCCTATGATCCATCCGTCTTTGCCTTCCATGAAGAAGCGGCGCTGGGTTTCTTTGACGAGGTGTCATCCCCTCTCGATCTCTACTACCAATGCGAAGCCGCCAGGGCGCGCGAAATATTCGAATGGAGCGACCTCCTCGACCGAATTGAGTCCATCAAAGGCGCCTTCCGAGCGCCAGGACTCCGCGGAGCAATACGGCGGTTAGGCCGCCAGCGAGGCCCGATTAATGATGCAGCTATCGCCCTTGCCGACTTCGAGCTTGAACAACTTCTGGGTCGACAGGAGCTAAGCAAGCGCCTGAACAGCTGCTTTGGGCCGGGTAGGCCGGAGCATCTCAGGCATTTGACCTCCATGAGCGTCGCCGAGTTTTCCCCGTATCCCACGGAGCAAATCACCAGACTCCTGACCCTCTTTGATCAACAGCGCCTACTTGGCAGGGATGTTCTGGTCGCAGGACTGGTGGCCCTGGTAGTTGCGGCGATAGGCGCCGCAACTACCATCCTCGCTTCGGCTTAGCGCCGCAGAGCTCAACCAGCTAGTACCGCTACGGGGATTCGAACCCCGGTTTCCGGACTGAGAATCCGGCGTCCTAGTCCCCTAGACGATAGCGGCGAGGATGCGGGCATTTTAGCGAGCCGGCGGATGGGGGCGCGAGACGTCGGTCACAGGAAAGGCGCGCTAGGCGGGGAGAGGCGCGGGGCTCGCAACCGGTAAATTGGCTCGTCCCGCGGCTGTGGCGGAACTGGTAGACGCGCACGGTTCAGGTCCGTGTGGGCGAAAGCTCGTGGAGGTTCGACTCCTCTCAGCCGCATCGAATCTGTCTCTGCCCGCCTTATGCGCGGGTTAGGACAGACTCGCGACGCGCGCCGCCTCCGGTGCCCGCGCCGCGTTGGCGGCGATCTCCTCGACGAAGGTCGGCCAGAGTGCCCGGGGCAGGTCGTGGCCCATGCCGTCGACCAGTTTCAGGCGGGCGCCGGGGATTGCCTTGGCGGTGGCCTTGCCTCCCGAGGGGTTGACGAGAACGTCGTTCTTGCCGTGGATGACCAGGGCGGGAAGGTCGAGTTCGCGGAGGCGGGTGGTGCGGTCGCCGGAGGCGGTGATCGCGTGCAGCTGACGGGCGATCCCGGCCTCGCTGTGTCCGCGGTCAAAGGAGAGGGCGGCGATCTCGCGGATCCGCTCCTCCTCGAAGGGGTAGCCAGGGGAGCCGATCACCTTGAAAGTCTTGACGACGCGCTCGATCGCCGCCTCTCGCTCGCGCGGCGGTTTGCCCAGGAGCAAGCCGAAGGTTTTGTAGCTCGGGTGGCCGACCCGCCTGCTGCCGGTGGTCGACATGATCGAGGTCAGAGAGCGGACCCGCCGGGGGTTCTCGATCGCCGCCGTCTGGACGATCATCCCCCCCATCGAGGCGCCGACGAGGTGGGCTGACTCGATCTCGAGGTGGTCCATCAGGCCGAAGGTGTCGGCGGCCATATCGCTGAGAAAGTAGGGCGCGTTGCCGCGGTGCCCGACCGCCATTGCCAGCAGGTTCGGCGCCCCCGCCGCCTTGATCTTGGTCGAGCGGCCGATGTCGCGGTTATCGAAACGGACGACGCGGAAGCCGCGGTCGGCCAGTAGCCGGCAGAAGTCCTCCGACCAGGCGATCATCTGCGTCGCCAGGCCCATCACCAGGAGCAGCGGCTCCCCGTCGGGGTCCCCCATCTCCTGGTAGCAGAGCCGGATGCCGTTGCTGGGCGCGAAAAGCTCCTCGGAGAACTCGTGCATTGCGCGATGTTACCCGGGCTGGCTGAGCAGCCAAACGTCATACTCGCGCGGGTGCGGACGGCGATCATCTCCGACCTTCACCTCGGCGTCGCCTCCGACGAGGACGTGCTGCGGGACCCGGCTGTGCGGCGGCTGCTGCTCGACGAGCTCACCGGCGCCGACCGCGTCGTTCTGCTCGGGGACGCGATCGAGCTGCGCAACCTGCCGCTCGGTCCTTCCCTGGAGCGCTCCCGTCCCTTCCTCGAGGAGCTGGGGGAGGCAATCGGCGAGGCCGAGGTGACCCTCGTTCCCGGCAACCACGACCACCGCCTCGCCGAGCCATTGCTCGACGAGCTCTCGATCGCCGGCGTGCCGCTGGGCCTGGAGCACCGTCACGAACCCTCCGGGCCAGCGATGAAGGTCAACGGCTGGCTCGGGCGCGCCAGCCTGAAGATCGCCTATCCCGGCATCTGGCTGCGCGAGGACGTCTACGCCACCCACGGCCATTACATGGACGCCCACCTGATGCTGCCGCGCGCCGAGTGCATCGCCGCGGCGCTGATGGCCCGCCTCTCGCGGCCGCTCCCCGCCCGCACCAGCCCGACCGACTACGAGCGCATCCTCCGCCCCCTCTACGGCTTTGCCTACGGCCTCGCCCAGGTGATGCCGATCAAGCGTCGCCGCAACGGCCCCTTCGAGCGGGCTTGGGAGGTGCTGGCCGGCGAAGAGAAAAAGACCACCCTCGGCGCCCGCACCGCCCGCGCGGGCTTCCCGCTCGCGATCCACGCCCTCAACGGCCTCCTCCACTCCGACTTCTCGCCAGACGTGTCGACGCAGGCGATCTTCCGCACCGGCGTCGACGCCGCCACCGAGATGGCCATACGCCTCGGCCTCGACGACGTCCACGTGATCACCGGCCATTCCCACCGCGGCGGCCCTCTCCCGAGCGAACCCGAGTGGGAGCTACCGCGCGGTGGTCGCCTCCACAACACCGGCAGCTGGGTCTTCGCCACCGCTTTCCACCAGCCGGGAAGGCCGCCGAACTCCTACTGGCCGGGCACCGTCACCTGGCTGGAAGACGACGACCCGCCGCGCCGGGTGCAGCTGCTGCTCGAGCACTCGCACGAGCAGATGAGCGACCTGATTAGCCGGCTCGCAGCCACTCCGCGATGATGCCGCCGATCTCCGGCCCGGCGTCCTCCTGCAGGAAGTGCGAGGCGTTCGCGATCGGCCGCGGCGGCGGGAAGTTCAACTGACTCGAGACCCGTTCGCCGACCGAGAACGGCAGCACCGGGTCTGAGTCGGCCCAGAGCACCAGCGTCGGGCGGTCATCGTCGCGCAGCGCGTCGGCGACGCGTTTGCCCTCGGCGGCGCCAGGTGCATCGGGCTCGGTCGGCAGGATCAGCGGGAAGGCGCGGGCGCCGGCCTTTGCCGCGGGCTCGGGATAGGGCGCGTCGTAGGCGGCGATCACCTCGTCCCCCGGGTCCTCCTTGCAGCCGCCTTTGACAAGGAAGCCGACCGGCACGTCCTCGCTGTTGCGGACGAAGTCGCGGAAGGCGAGCCAGGCGTCGCTCATTTTCTGGTGGCCGGTGAAAGGACCGGTCTCCATGATCACCAGGCGGGAGATCCGGTCCGGGTTCTCGACCGCTAGCCGTAGCCCGATCGGCCCGCCCCAGTCGTGGACGACGGCGGTCGCGTTGCGCAGGTCGAGTTCCTCCAGCAGCGCCGTCATCAGCTCGACGTGGCGGTCGTAGGTGTACCAGCCGAGGTCGGTGGGCTTGTCGGAGCGGCCGAAACCAGCGTAGTCGGGAGCGATGCAGCGGTAGCCGGCGTCCCGCACCGGCGGGATCACCTTGCGCCAGAGGAACGACCAGGTCGGCTCGCCGTGGAAGAAGACCACCGGCTCCCCCTCCCCCTCGTCGAGGTGCGCCAGCCGCAGGCCATCCACCTCGCGGTAGCGGGACTCGAACGGGTAGTCCGGCAGACCCTCGAGCAGCTCCTCCGGCGTGCGAAACGCGTCGACGCTCATCGAACCACCCTATCCCGGATCGGGATTGTTGACTTCAAATCCCGGAATTCAGATCAGGATTCCAGACTTTCCCGACCGACTTTGTGCTACGGTGCCGCCCTCATTGAGCAGTAAGTTGCTCAAGAACGTAAGTTAGTCGACATAGGAAGGAAACTTTTAGATGCGGAACGCTCGCACTACCCGGCGGCGCGGCGTGAAGATCGGCCTCCCGGCTGCGCTTCTCGTCCTGCTCCTTGCAGTCTTCGCCGCTGGATGTGGCGGTGGTGACGACACCACCGGCTCCTCTGGAGACAGCGGAGGAAGTGGCGGCAAGCTCGATGTCGTCGGCTACTCCACCCCGGAAGCCGTCTACACCGAAGCGCTCGAGCCCGCCTTCGAGGAAAGCTCGAACGGCTCAGGCGTCAGCTTCAGCAACTCCTTTGGCGCCTCCGGCGACCAGAGCCGTGCCGTCGCCGCGGGCCAGCCCGCATCGGTAGTCCACTTCTCCCAAGCCGGCGACATGGAAAGGCTCGTCGAAGAAGGCGAAATCGTCGCCAAAGACTGGGATCAGAACAAGTACAAGGGCATCGCCCAGAAATCGGTCGTGGTCTTCGTCGTCCGCACGGGCAACCCCGAGGGCTTGAAGTCCTTCGATGACCTGCAGAGCAAGGACGTCGACGTCATCACCCCGAACCCGTTCAGCTCCGGTTCGGCCCGCTGGAACATCATGGCCGTCTACGGCAATGCGATCGAGGCAGGCAAGTCGCCTGACCAGGCACTGGACGAGGTCCGCACCGTGCTCGAGAAGACCGTCGCCCAACCGGGCAGCGGCCGCGACGCGCTCTCGGCCTTCACCCAGGGCCAGGGAGACGTCCTCCTCAGCTACGAGAACGAGGCGATCAAGGCCGAAGAAGAGGGCGAAGACGTCGAATATGTCGTGCCCCCGGCGACGCTCTCGATCGAAACCCCGATCGCCGTCACCAAAGACGCCCCGGAGCCTGCCGCGCAGGACTTCCTCGACTTCATCTGGTCGGATGAAGGTCAGGAAATCTGGGCAGAAAACGGTTACCGGCCGGTCAACCCGAAGCTCGTCGACGAGAAGCAGTTCCCGACTCCGAAAGACCTGTTCTTCATCGCCGACTTCGGCGGCTGGGGCAAAGTCAATGACGAATTCTTCGATGACGAAACCGGCTCGGTCGCCGAGATCGAGAAGGAACTCGGAGTCTCAACGAGCGGCTGATGGAGGCACACCCGGCAAACCTCCCCGCTCCTAGCCAGCACCGGGCAGGCATCCGCCTGCCCGGTCTCGGCGTCGGCTTCGGCGGCGGCATGGTCATGCTCTATCTGAGCTTGATCGTGCTGCTGCCGCTGGCCGCCGTCGCCAGTGAAGCCTTCTCCCTCGGCCTCGGCCACTTCTGGGAACAGGTCACCTCGCCGCTGGCGAAGAAGTCGCTCGAGCTGACGGTCATCTGCTCGCTGATCGTCGTCGTCGTCAACGGCTTCTTCGGCACGATCCTGGCTTGGCTCCTCGTCCGTGACAAGTTCCCGGGCAAGAGCATCATCAACGCGGTCATCGACCTTCCTTTCGCGCTGCCGACGATCGTCGCCAGCCTCATCCTGCTGACGCTCTACGGCGCCGACAGCCCGCTGGGGATCGACCTGGCGTTCACCCGGACCGCGATCGTCGTCGCCCTCTGCTTCGTCACCCTGCCCTTCGTCGTCCGCGCCGTGCAGCCGCTACTGCTGGAGATGGACCGCGAGATGGAGGCCGCGGCGGCCTCGCTTGGGGCCGGCAACTTCACGATCTTCCGCCGCATCATCTTCCCCAACCTCCTACCCGGCCTCGCCGCGGGAGTCGCGCTGGCCTTCGCCCGAGCGCTTGGCGAGTTCGGCTCCGTCCTCCTCTTCGCCGGCGGCAACCCGGACACGACCGTCTCCTCGGTCTTCATCCGCAACCAGGTCGAGTCCGGCAACGAGGTCGGCGCCGCCGCTGTCTCGGTGGTGCTGCTGGTGGCCTCGCTGCTGCTGCTCGCATCCGTCTCGCTGATCCAGCGTTGGGCCATCCGGCACGACCGCGGTTCGACGGACTTCATCGTCACGGTCGAGAACAAGGACGTCTCAGGAGGTGGCATCTGATGAGCGCCAATCCCGCCAGCCGCTGGGGCCTACGGTTCCTCGGCCTCGGCTACCTGACGATGCTGCTGCTGATCCCGCTGGTGATGATCTTCTACAAGACCTTCGAAGAAGGGATCGGGCCGCCGCTGGACGCGGTCACTTCCCCCGACGGCCTCCACGCGCTGAAGCTGAGCCTGCTGATGGTCGTGATTGCGGTGCCGCTGAACACCGTCTTCGGGATCGGCTGCGCCCTACTGCTGGTACGCCACAAGTCGAAACTGAACCCGGTAATCGACGCCGTCATCAACCTGCCGTTCGCGGTCTCTCCTGTTGTCATCGGCCTCTCGCTCTACCTCCTCTACGGGACCAACGGCTGGTTCGCCTTCCTCGGCGAAGAAGGGATAAAGATCCTCTTCTCGGTGCCGGGGATGGTCCTCGCCAGTATCTTCGTCTCGCTGCCCTTCGTCGTCCGCGAGACGGTGCCGGTGCTGCAGGAGATCGGCACCGACCAAGAGCAGGCCGGCCAGACCCTTGGCGCCAACGCCTGGCAGACCTTTCGGAAGATCACCCTCCCTTCGATTAGGTGGGGGGTCGCCTACGGGGTCGTCCTCACTACCGCCCGCGTGCTGGGCGAGTTCGGCGCGGTGACGATCGTCTCCGGCTCGATCAACGGCCAGACCCAGACGCTGCCGCTCTTCGTCGAGAAGCAGTACGCCAACTTCAACTCAACCGGCGCCTACGGCGCCTCCCTGGTGCTGGCCCTGCTGGCGCTGATCACCCTGTTCGCAATGAACCTGCTGAAACGAAAGGAGGACGCCTGATGGGAATCTCAGTCGAGGGAGCAAACAAAAGCTTCGGTGACTTTCAGGCCCTCAGCGACGTATCGATCGAGGTCCCGGACGGATCCCTGACCGCTCTTCTCGGGCCCAGCGGCTCGGGCAAGTCAACCCTGCTGAGGGCGATCGCCGGGCTCGAGGATCTCGATTCGGGCCAGGTCACCATCAACGGCGACGATGCCACCCGCAAACCGCCGCAGCAGCGCGGCGTCGGCTTCGTCTTCCAGCACTACGCCGCCTTCAAGCACATGACGGTGTACGACAACGTCGCCTTCGGGCTGAAGATCCGCAAGTGGAAGAAGCCGGAGACGTCGAACCGCGTCCACGAGCTGCTGCAGCTGGTCCAGCTCGACGGCCTCGCCGGTCGCTTCCCCTCCCAGCTCTCCGGCGGGCAGCGGCAGCGGATGGCGCTGGCCCGAGCACTGGCGGTGGAGCCACAAGTTCTGCTCCTCGACGAGCCCTTCGGCGCCCTCGACGCCAAGGTGCGCAAGGACCTGCGGACCTGGCTGCGGCGCCTCCACGAGGAGATGCACGTGACCACCATCTTCGTCACCCACGATCAGGAGGAGGCGATGGACGTCGCCGGCCAGCTGGTGGTGATGAACGAAGGGCGGGTGGAGCAGTCGGGCACCGCCGACGACCTCTACGAGCACCCGGCCAACGAGTTCGTGATGAGCTTCGTCGGCGAGGTCAACCAGCTCGGCGACCACTTCGTGCGCCCGCACGACATGGAGGTCGTCCTCGACCCGGACGATCGCACCCAGGAGGGCATGGTCCAGCGGATCGTCACCCTCGGCTTCGAGGTTCGGGTAGAGCTCGTCCTCTCCGACGGGACCGAGGTCTGGGCGCAGCTGACCCGCAACGAACTCCAGCGCCTGGAGCTGCGGGAGGGCCAGATCGCCTACCTGCGCCCGATCCAGGCCAAAAGCTTCAACGGTGGCTCGCCGTCCAACCCCCAAGGGGCCTCGACTCCCCTCGGGACCCAGGACGGCGGCGACGCAGGTCTACCTGCAGCCGTCTGAAGGGGCGACGGGGTGGGGCGTCTTCTTGCCGGGTGACGCCCCGCCCCACCTCGCCATTTCTTGTTGTTGGTAGGGAGGGGTCCGGTGGGGGTCCCTGGGAGCACCTCCGCCGCGTGAATCGCCTTTACCTGCCGCCCACCACCGTCCTGGCGCGGCTCCGTGCCAAGTACCCAGGGACCCCCACCGGACCCCCACCCATCTGAAAAAAGATGCCCGTCACAAGCGTCACGCCGGCGCCAAGAAGCGTCGCTACAAAACAAGCGGACGAATTCGAGTGCGGCGTGCGCATCGTTGCCGAGACCGCTTTCTGGTCGATGATCGGCGTCGAGGTCTCCTAGCTCTCCTTAACCCAGGTCGAGGGGCCGATCCGAATGCCTACGGCGCGACGAGCGTTTCAGCCAGTGAGGCGTTAAAAGCCAGACCGCCCGCCGGAGCGGTATCCGACGCTCTCCCTGCATCGGGCTGGGCCACTTGGGCTCGGGCAGCGAGTTGGAGGAGGTCTTCTCGGTCATGACTTGATTCTAAGAACCCGATGCGATGGCAGCTATCCAAAGAACTACCTCGACAGCCATCGAGGCCCCGGCGAGCTCGAACAGAAGAGCAAGCTGTTCAAGTCCCTGACGGTTCTCTAGATAACTGGCGTGCATGTAGAGGGAAAGGTCGCGATGCAGCTCTGCAACCGAGGCGGGCCCCCCTGCGCCGATCAATGCCTCGAGGACCTCGCGTGGGTTTGCCGTCACGTCCCAGTCTCTGGGCCAGAGGATCGCGAGCGAGGTCGTAGCCATGAGGAGAAAGGCGGCCAGTGCCAGCCAGGCCAACACACTGTGAGGATCAACCTGGAGCGCTTGGGCGCCTAGGAAGGACGTCGTGATTGCCGCGACCGAGAGCAGCATGCCGGCACGAGTACGCAAGCTTTCGATGCCTTCTTGCTGTTCCGAGAGAGCTCGAACCGCCTCGTCGTAGGCGACTTTGTAGAAGAGGTCCTCGCTCACCCGATCCTAAGCCCCCAGCCCTCCGCTCCTCTCCCCCCGAAGCTAGTCATTTGCTATTCTTGACTTAGTTGGTCTATAAAGCAAGAAAGGAGACAGAGTGACCAAGCGAGTACCTACTACGACGTTCCGCTCGCGGGGCCGGTTGGCCGGGCTGGTGCGGGATGAGAACCCGGCTGGGACCGGGCAGAACCGGACTACGCAGACCGATAACCGGGAGTCGGCCTTGAACGGGGCCGACGAGGCGCTCTTCTACCGGGCGCGGTTGATCCTCGGTGACGGGCTCCCCCGTCCCCAGCGCTGAGTCATGGACGACAGCGCTGAATGCCCCGGCTGTGAAACCTGAGCCCGGATCGCACTCGATGGCGATCCGGGCTCTTTCGCGCCTGGCTCCTTATTTGGAGCTGCTGCCGCCTTTGGAGCTGCCGCTCGTCTCCTCGAGCTGGAGCGGTTCGTCCGGCTGGGGGTAAGCCTGGACCGCGAGGTTCCAGCTTTTCAGCGTGAAGGTGACGTTTTTCGCACCCGCGTACTGAACGGCGATCGTGTGCCCGCCTTTCAGCAGCACGCCCGTCTGGACGACGGTGTTGAGAACCGGTACCGGCGTCGGCGAGGAAGCCGTCGACGGCAGGAAGTTCACTTTTCCGGTCGCCTGGCCGTCGATCAGGATCTGGATCGGGCAGGCCTGATCCGGGCCCGGTTTGGGCGCGGTGCAGGTCCCCTGGCCAGAGAAGCTGATTACGGCCGAGCTTGCTTCCGACTTGGTCGCGAACGACGTGAACGCGGTCGGGATGAAACCGGCGGTGGTCGCCGAGACAGGCCCGTACTGGGCGGTGCCGGCGGCGAGGCCGACGACCGGCGGCCGCGGTGCCGTCGCTTTGGCGACGTACAGGTTCGACGCCGCTTTCTTCTTCAGGTAGAGCTGCGACGCCTTCTTGTTGCTCACGTACACCTTCGATGCCGCCTGGCTAGTCAGGAACGACTGGGCGACCGAGGGCACCACCGTGACCGAGACGGCAACGGCCGCCGCAAGCACGACGACCGTCGCGGCTCGGGGGGTGGACAGTCTTCTCTTCAGCAATTGGTCCTCCATGTCTGCGGCCCTCCCCGGGTGTTTCGGTGCCCTCGGACGGCCTTTCTTTACTAAGTGAGTCAGAAAGGTACAGAAGCTGCTAGGGTTTTGCGACGTAGTTGGTCAACAAACTCGTTTTATCCCGGCAGAAAGGACTCACCCCCGCATGAGAATCAAGACCCTCGCCATTGCGGCGATCTCCCTTATGGGGCTCGTCGCGCCGGCGTCGGCCGGCGCCGTGACCTACATCGGGTCGGGCTCCGTCGCCGCGCAGCCTGTGCTGCAGGCCCTCTTCGCTGCCTACACGAAGCAGGTCAACAAGAAGGTCCACTTCACCTACGTCGCCAACGGCGGCAACGCCGGCGTCAAAGACGTCCAGAACGGGTCCAGCCAGTTCGCCGGGCAGGCTCGTACCCCCCTCCCCAGCGACGCCGGTACGACCTACATCAAGATGTTCCTCGACGGTCTTTGCCTAGACGTCAACCCGAAGAACCCGCTCACCAACATCTCGATCCAGCAGACCCACGACATCTACCGCGGTCTGATCACCAACTGGAGCCAGGTCGGCTCGAGCCTCGGCACCACGATCGACCCGGTCGGCCGCGACACCAACGGAGGGACCTACAACTTCTTCCTCCAGGCGGTGCTGAACAACGAGCCGCCCGCGTCCAACGTCAACGCCCTCACCGCCGACGGCCTCGTCGTCAACGCGGTGAAGCAGGACCCGAACGCGATTGGGTACGCCGGTCTCGCCTGGCAGAAGAAGGGCCTCAAGCCCCTCAAGGTCAACGGCATCCCCTGCGCCCCGAGCAAGATCAGCGTCGAGCCGCTGAAGTACCCGCTCTCGCGCTACCTGTTCCTGGTCCTGCCGGGTGACGGCAGCACCAGCCCGAAAGGCCTCGTCAAGTTCATCGACTGGGCCCGGCGCAGCAAGCTCGCGGGAGAAGTCATCTCCAAAGCCGGCGGCGTCCCCGCCTTCAACAAGAAGTAGGCATTGGAGGAGCAGCTCCCCCAGGAGTACGGCCCGAAGTGGTCCGACCAGCGCGTCGAGCGGATGCTCGGCGCGCTGGTCTGCGGGGTCGTCGGCCTACTGCTGGCGATGATCGTCACGGTCTTCGTCCACGCCTGGCCGTCGTTCTCCCATAACGGCCTCGCCTGGTTCGGCCCCGGCGGCAATGTCGACGACCAGCTCAACGCGATCTTCCTCTCGGGCCAGAACGGGCTCGAATACGTCTATACCTTCCACGGCTGGCCGCTGATCTGGTCGACGATCCTGATCGTCGGGGCCGCCGTCTTCATCGGCCTCTTCTGCGCTCTCTTCGTCGCCGTCTTCATCGTCGAGTTCGCGCCCGAGTGGATGAGCAACGTACTGCAGCCGGTGATCCGCTTCCTCGCCAGCGTCCCTACCGTGATCTACGGCCTGATCGGCGTCGTCGTCCTCGTCCCCTTCATCGGCAACCACCTCGTAACCGAGCCGCAGAAGGCCTCGGTCGCCGGCGTCATCTCGCTCACCGGATACAGCCTGCTGGCGGCAACCCTCGTCCTCACGATCATGATCACGCCGCTGATGGTCTCGATCTTCAGCGACGGCCTGCGGGCGGTGAAACCGGGCTGGCTCGAGGGCTCGCTCGCCCTCGGCGTCAACCGCTGGCGCACGACCTGGAAGATCGGCGTCCGCAGCGCCCGCCCGGCGATCGTCGCCGGAACCGTGCTGGCGACCGCCCGGGCG
>Ga0066658_10000230_pt1 | contig 20613 bp, 18 predicted proteins | sample GraSoiAngelo_107_FD_75174 | JGI IMG/M metagenome (GOLD analysis project Ga0066658, IMG submission 75174) | Grasslands soil microbial communities from the Angelo Coastal Reserve, California, USA - 14_0903_09_30cm | ecosystem: Environmental > Terrestrial > Soil > Grasslands | place: USA...
AATGATGGCCCACTGGGAACTCCCGCTTTGGTTGGAAAGTGACTCCCAGAATTGAATCAGCTGAAGCGGGCCAGAAGTCAGCATCTGGGAAGCTGAAGTCGATCCGTTCTTTCGCCAAATTCCTGTCGGAGATGGACGCGGCCTGACCTGGATTCTGAGCGCTATGGCCTGATTGCGACAATTGTGAACACGTGGTTTTGGAGGAAAGCCGGAAGGGCCTGAGATTTGACTAGAACCGAGCAAGGATCTGTTAACTCATCGTTTTTCCAAACAATTCGGTGTAGTGTTTCCAGTTGCGCTCTGCTTCTGACATGATGTGTTGAAATTCAGGGTCGGAGCGCAGCTTATCCCAGTTCTTGTCGCGTTGGAACCAGGGAAAGTTGTGATTGCCGCGCCGAACGGCCTGCCGCAAGAAAGCGATCGCTAGGTCTTTCTCGCCCAGGAGCGCATGCACGGCGCCAACCCACTCTGCCAAGTCACCATCCACGATCTCTTCCGGCTTGTACTGAAAAATGCGAGGATCAATCTTGTCGCGGTCGCCGCGCGAGGCATGCACGATGCCGCCAATGACCATGGGTTCTTCGTCATCTCCCCGGGAAGTCACTTGCACGGCGCGATCGAGCGCCTGCATTGCCTCATCAGTTCTTCCCTGGTAGTAGAGCGCAGCGCCGAGGAAGGTCAACAGCTTGAACTGGTTCGGAAAAAGCTCGAGGCCCCGGCGAATTTCCTCCTCCGCCTCACGAGCCTTGCCTTGATAGATCAGCATTCGTCCGTGCATCCAGTAGACCTGGGGAGCAGCGGGATCGAGATCGCGGCCGCGGCCCCAGGCGGCCTCAGCTTGGTCAGTTAGACCCGCGTAGTGGTAGATGTAGCCCAAGTGCTTCCAGATCAGAGGAGCATTTGGGGCCAGGGTTGACGCCTTGCGAAGCAGGCGCAGGGAATCCGCGAGATTTCCCTCTTCGCCGTAGATCGCTCCGAGCGCCATAGTCGCGTCGAAGGAGTGCGGATCGAGTTCCATCGCCTTGCGGGCGGACTGTTCGGCGAGGGCGAGGTTTTGGGCGCCGTTTTCCTGGAAGTTTGTGGCTTCGAGCGAGTAAGACTGCGCCAGAAGCGCGTAGGCATCCACGAACTTGGGATCTTTCTCGATGGCGCGCAGGCATGCTTGCTGTGTGTTGTGCAGAGTCTCCCGTCGGGAGTTCAGAAGATAAGCCGCCCAGTACGCGCGACCCTGCAACAGCAAGTTGTAGGCGTCGGGGGATTTTGTGGAGGAGGTCTTCAAGGATTCCTGCTCTGCGCCGGAGAGCTGTACGCTGAGGCCCTCCACGACTTTCTGAGCAACGTCATCTTCGAAGCGCAGGAGGTCGTGGCCCTGCAAGTCGAAGCGCCCTCCCCAGCGCGCAGCGCCGTGATCAATCAACTGTACAGAGACGCGCATGACTCCGCCCACTCGCTGGTAAGTGCCGGCCAGCACGGAGTTAACCTCAAGCTCGCGCGCTGCTTGCGCGGGATCGTCGGCCGCTTTGGCGTACTTCAGAACGGCGTTGGTGGGACGGACGGTGAGATTCTGCAGCGTAGCCAGGCGGCTGATTATGGCGTCGGCAACTCCGATGCCCCAGGTTTCGCTGTCGGCCTGTCCGGAGAGATCACGGAACGGCAACACCGCTAGGGTGCGGACCGAAGGCTGAACTGGCGACGATGCCGGTGTGGAAGTGGCGTTCGAGGGCTGCGCAGAGCGGTAGTGCGCATAAACGGCCACTGCGCCGGCAATCGCAACCACGGCCGCTGCTCCGCCTGCAACCACCTTCCATCTCGCCAGTTTCTGCTTATCTGTTGGACGCACGGAGTGCGCAGATTCTGTCTCCCGCTTGAGCCGCTTGAGGTCTGCCCGAATGTCGCTGGCGTGCTGGTAGCGCAACTCGCGGTCCTTTTCGAGTGCCTTGTTGATGATCTCTTCCAGCTTCACCGGCAAATCGGGATTCATCCGCACAGGCGGAACTGGCGTGCACTCGAGAATCGCATTGAAAATCACGCCCGACGTATCGCCGCGAAACGGCAGTACACCCGTAGCCATCTCGTACAAAACGACCGCGAACGAAAACAGGTCGCTGCGTGCGTCCAGTTCCTGTCCCTTCACCTGCTCCGGCGACATGTAAGCGACCGTTCCCAGGGTGCTGCCCGGACTCGTCAAGTGCTCGTCGCTCAAAGCGGTAGGGGCAGCCGCCACCACGGAGGCTCTGTCGGCCTGGCTGGGGATGACTTTCGCCAATCCAAAGTCGAGAATCTTCGCTTGTCCCCGCTCGGTGACGAAGATGTTCGCAGGTTTGATGTCCCGGTGCACGATGCCCTTCGTATGGGCGGCCTCGAGCGCATCTGCAATCTGAACCCCCAGATCGAGAAGAGTCTCGCTGTTCATAGGCCGGCCCATGATGCGACGCTTCAACGTCGCGCCGTCCAAGAACTCCATCGCGATGAAGGGCTGACCCTGGTGTTGTCCGATCTCGTGAATGGTGCAGATGTTGGGATGATTGAGACCGGAAGCAGCCCTGGCCTCGCGGCGAAATCGTTCCAGCACCTGCGGTTCGCGCGCCACATCATCGGGCAAGAATTTCAGAGCAACGAACCGGCCAAGTTCCGTATCTTCCGCCTTGTAAACGACGCCCATTCCCCCACCGCCCAGCTTTTCGACGATGCGGTAGTGCGATATGGTCTGGCCGATCATCGGGCTGAAATGTTAGGTCTAGAGGTAGGCCAAGTCAATGAAGGCTGAGGAGATTTCGGTGTACTCACGCGTCCGTTGGCGATAAATCTTAGGACAAATCGCCTTATCACTCAGTGACAAATGCTGCCGCTCACAAGCGCAGGGTTCACCTTTCGAATGACTACCTCCCCTTGAACTGCCAACCCATGCCCCAACGGACTGTGCCACAAACGTGCCCCGCGTTTTGCTCCCATGTACGTCAATTGGGCTTTTCTCGATACTTTCGTAGAGTGCCTCCGTGCGGGCTTTGTAGTGGGTAAGTAGTTGACGCCAGAATGAGTTGAGAAGAAATCGTGACCTGAGTCGCACTGACAGTCATCACCGCTGGCAAAGCGCCTGTGGCCATCTCGTACAGCACCGCTCCAAAAGAAAACAGATCGGTGCGGGCATCTAGTTCCTTGCCTTTCACCTGTTCTGGCGACATATAAGCGACTGTGCCCAGAGTCGCGCCAGGGTTAGTCAGGTGCTCGTCGCCCACCGTCTGCGTATGGCTGAGGCGATCTGACTCGACGAACTCGTGAAGGCGGTGACCTTTGCCAGCCCGAAATCCAAAATCTTTCTGTGTCCGCGTTTGGTGATGAAGATGTTCGCAGGTTTGATGTCGCGGTGAACGATGCCCTCGGCATGGTCGGCGTCGAGGGCGTCGGCGACTTCGATGGCGAGCGCAAGCAGGGTCTCATTATCGAGCGGACGGCCTGCGATGCGATGCTTCAATGTCATGCCATCGAGATACTCCATGACGATGAATGGCCGGCCGTCTTCCTGCCCGACTTCGTAGATTGTGCAAATATTGGGATGATTCAGGGCAGAGGCAGCTTGCGCTTCACGTTGGAATCGAGCCAAAGCCTCGGGATCGCCCGCAACATCATCGGGCAGGAACTTCAGCGCGACAAAGCGGCGCAGGCTGACATCCTCCGCCTTGTAAACCACACCCATCCCACCGCCGCCGAGCTTTTCGATGGTGCGATAGTGGGAGATGGTTTCGTCCGTCATTGGTGGCGCGACGAGTCCAGAGTACGCCAATGCTACGAATGGTGCTAAGGAAAGTCAACGAGCACACGGTGGTTGCTGGAGCCATGGAACGAGTTCCCGGTGAATGGTCGGCAAACCGGAAGAAACCATCACCGTCCAGTCTGCCCGTGATCCGCCCGGGCACTCGATGCGCGCCGGAACATTCTCCGCCCGAGAGACGCGAGCCGGGCATTATGCGCCGCGGATATCAAAGCGCTTGACCAAGCCGGTTTCGATTCGAAACACGTGACCGACCATCTTATCCGCTAGAAGATTCCCGTTGAGGTCGCGCACGACCTGATGGACTTCGACAACCACCTCCCCTTCGGGGCCGTGGGCGAACGCGACCGGCTCGACGTACGGGTCGATCATCGCCCACTGACGTGTCCAGTAGTTGCGAACTTCGTCGCGTCCGTGGACATGACCGCCTTCCATGCCATTTGCCCAAACGACATCCTCGTGCATGGCTGCGAGGACCGTCTCAATATCACGAGCGTTGGAGCGGTCGTAAACACGCTTGAGGAGGTCCACTTCGTCCGACATGCAAATCTCCCTTCGTCATGACCACCCTGGCCCAATCCGATTTTCCCCACACCTTCCACTTGCACGACCTCCGATCCCTGCCATCGTTCGTCTCGGAGCCGCAACTTTTTACTAAGCTACTGAGTGGATTGTCGGCGACCCCGGAAGTTGGGATTTCGGAAGTTGGGATCAAGAACAACTGGACCAAATTCGAAGCGACTTCTGTCGCGTTTTTCACAATACGCCAATCGTAGAAGATCGTGATCACCTTAAAGACACTGTTCCGTACCAGAGCTTCGCAAGGACCAGCCCGCCGATCACGGCCAGCCCAATGCTTAGGAGAGTCCCGATGAGGAAATATTCCGCAAATCGTTCTCTCAGCTCCGGAAATCTTGCGATTGACTTTCCCGTGAGAATCAGTCCTACCATCGAAGGAGCCTGAACCAATATGGCGGTCACGACTAGAAACCGTTCTAACCAGCCAATGTACATCCCCGCATTTTTGACCTCTTCTGCCGTCTCGCCCGGCTTTTCCACTCCAGCCGCGAGATTACGAGTTAAGTAACGGATGAGATATCCTCCTGCGAAAATAACCGCCACGTAGACAATTCCCGCTTCGAGAACCCTATCTCCTGTCGCTGTAGACCAACTGAGCTGGGATCTCAAACTTGCCCAGGTGGGCCGCATCAGGAACCATGCCAGCGCGATAATGGTGCAGACGTGCAGTACTTGATCAAGAAGAAAAACCCTAGCGGAATCTGCCAGGTTTGCAGTATTCACCAGTCCTTGCTTTGCGCGGTCAATCCCCAGATGTATGGCTATATAGAGGCACACGGCCATCCAAAACCAAAGCGAAGTAACCAACTCAAGGCTGATAAACGCCGCCCCACACAACACGAGAATAAGAAGGTGAATAGCCCCGTGCCCAAGGTACGCACGAATTCCTTGATGCTTAGCTCGCACCATGCTCGAGGGTTGAAACGGGAAATCCCCTAAAAGATGTGCCAACAAAACCGTAAGGAAAAGTTTCATGAATGGTTGCATATTGCTGTGCAATCCACGCCCCCTTGCACTCCCCTGTGCATCAAGGGAAATAGGCCTCAATCACCCGCTCCATCGCTTGCCGGGTTTCCTGAATTTGCCACCAGAAACCGCGCCGCAAATTCCTCGAAACGGTCGATTCGTTCAACCGCAACCTCCTCGCCGTGAGGTCCTGCCGGTTCGTCTCCATATGAACATTGATCGTTTGCCACTGCTTGGTAGAAATGCTTTGTAGCAGAGTATCGTGCAGGTGGTAAATGGTATTCGCAATCAAATTAAAAGTTTCGTTGCCGGTGACGAATGACGTCAAAATGCCGGTCTTACTCCGTTTGGCCTTAAGCTGATTGATTGCCTCCCGAGCCCACTCAAACGCTTCACCCCCGGCAAATACATTGACGGGCTTCCGGTGCGGCTCGCTGACCTGCCCAATTCCAATGCCAATCCAAAGCTCAAAGGGATAAAAGTGCCTGCGAAGGTCCAAAATCACTGCCGGTATGTTGGTCGGCTGTGACAAAATTCCCTCGAATTCATCCCAGGCTGTGATGGCATACTCGGATAAAATCCACTTCTTAGCCATATGCAGTTTAGCGATGTGGTGTAGCTTTTGGTCCCGTTTACGGCGGAACTCCTCAATATGCCGAGACCCGACGATGTCGCAGGTGATCACCGCATAAGTTTTGGCCTTAGTCTTCATGGCTCAAGTACGGTTGCACGTTGAAGTGCAATATTAGACTTATTGCATGGTTATGTGCAATGACTTAATTGAGTCCAAAATGCCGTCTGTAGCTGCCAAGTCATAGATCAATCTCGAGTCAACCCATCGGTGGCTGCGCACCCCCCCGGGCGCTCGCAAACACGAGGTACCCCCATCGAATGTGTTGGTGGGGAAAAAAATTAGGTCAAAGACTTTAGAAAGAAAGTGACAAGGCTCTTCTGCCAGCGTTTTGCCGGCGCCTCAACTACGCCAACCTGAATCATGCGCGCCAGTTCCGCCAGAGTTCCTTGCAAGCTTGCGGCCGCAAGGTTGGGATTGACAGCCGATGCACCGCGGCGTGATGGCGGCGCCTCGGCAACGAGCGACATGGCTAGCCCAATCACGGTTTGCCGTCGCACTGATGCGCGCGACTTCGGCCAGAGGACATGCGCACTGTCGGCCAAGAAGGCCAGAACCTGCGGGTATTCATCCCACAACGCGAGCCATTGGCCGACGTACGCGTCCAACTTCTGCGGGAAGTCTTTCGCCGAAGCGAGGGCAGCAGCACAGCTCGTCCAAACCCGCCCATGACAGGTTTCGAAAAGGTACAGCGCCAGCTCTTGTTTACCAGCAAAATGCTTATAGAGCGCGGGATTCGTGAAGCCGCTCTCTTGGGCAATGTCGCGGATGCTGGTCGCAGCCAACCCGCGGTCGCTGAAAAGCTATAGGGCGGCGCGCAGAATCTCGCGTTTGGCCGGAGGATCATCCTCGCGAATGTAGAAGGGAAGTAGAGCTGCCATACAGTCATAAGGTAAGGTGAGCGAACGCTAACCAATCTTGTCAAGGCTCATAGTGCCAGTTCGCAGGGTGGTCTCAATGCGCTCATTCAACGTTTGCAATTTCACAGACAGGAGATTGTGAGAGGATGGCCGGCAAATCGGAGAGAGAAGAGAGCCATCACTCCGCTGGCTCGATCCCAATTTTGTCATTCACCTCTGCGCGAATTCGTTGTTTGCAGCCAAGATGTCGTTTCTCGCGCTCGGAAACGATCTTCGCGTGCGCGGTCCTACTCTCTGAAGAGTTCGTTTACCTCAGCGTGGCTGCCGAGATTGAGCCAGAAGTCCGCTTCTCATGGCCTTTTGGGAGCTACCTGCTGGTTCCAGGGTGCCACACTTTCCTCATACTCCATGGGATCGCCGAAACCTGCGGTTTGGACGCCGAGTTGGCGAAGAGCGTCCAAGGCCATCAATCGGCGATGCGCGTTGAATGTCATGATATGGGCGAAGACGCCGCCGAACGTGAAGGTCTCAGCCGGTTCGCACAGGGCGTCGACGAACGTATCATCCCAGGCGGAGCGGTTTCGGATCTCGCCGAAAATACGATGCAGTTCAGCATCGGTCTTTTCGAGCCTTTGCAACAGCGCTTGCGGGGAGCGCTGCGATTTGGGAGGGCCGTTCATATCCATATCGGCTCCCGACAGCGCTGCGGTCCAGACTTCCTTAGTGAAGATAATGTTTTCTAACAGCTGCCTTAGTGTCTTATTCGCCTCCCGCCAAGGCAGCAGCTCTACGACCGTGGGCAGCGGACGATCCAATTGTTCCTCTGTCAAAGTACCGGCGTATTCCAACAAACGCCGGGTGTGCCAGGAGTCGTTGCCTGCAAAACGATCGAATAAATCCATGTCTCTTCCTCCTTTTGTTAAGGAACCAGGGGCAAAAAAGTGAATTTTGTTGGACGCCGGCAAATGAAAGTGCGGATCACGCATGCGCCGGTAGAGGCTGGGAGAAGTCCGAAAAGCCTTTCGGAAAGCGCGAGTGAACGCCTCCAACGAACCGTAGTTGGCGTCCAGGGCGACGTCCGTGACCGACATTCCGGCATGCCCCAGTTGATATGCTGCTCTTTCCAACAATAGCCGTCGTCGCATGGCTGCCGGAGTTTCTTCGACCACGGTTCGGAACAACCTGTGGAACTGGGTGCGGCTTTGATACGCTTGGCGCGCCAGATCTTGCGTTTTCGCCTGAGTGTCCAGGGAGTTCGCTACAATTTCAAAGAGGCGGTCTGCCGTGTCCTGACCATCCGCTTTATTCATGCGTCCGGTTCCTCAGCTTTAACGAATCATAGACAAAAGATGACGCCTGCCGCCTGATCGAACGTACCGATCTTTCTACCTTAAAAGCCGGACCGACGCGGATGAACGACCGGATACTCGACATCGCGCTTGCACGATAACTCCCCACAAACCCGGTTGTGTTGAGCGAATCGCCCAATGCCCAGATAGTCGTTAAGCCGGAGGTAATGGTACGATCATCTCTATTGGAATTCCGCATCCTCCACGACCAGAATCCGCGCTACGCGGCCTAGATTCGCGGTTTCGATAAAGAAACGTGCTTGCCGAGGGATTCTCTGCGCTACAGTGGAGCAAACACTACGAGAGCTTCCCTAGAACCGTGGTTTTCCTGGTGTCGATGATGATCGAACGCCTGCGCTATAGGAACAGTCACCGGGGAATTCCGATGCGGCGGACGAGATCCTGAAATCTCGGATCGTCTCGGAGGGGGTTCAGTCGGGGATCCACCCCGATCCATGGCATTCAAGTCGATCGTTGGAGGTATCCTTGCTCCAGCGACTCCAAGGCCTGCTCCTTTTCGCCGAGCTCGGCATAAGTAGCCCCGACGATGTAGCGGCAAACATAACGCTCCTTGGCCTGTTTCAGGGCTTTGCTTAGTAGCTGTTTGGCCTCGTCGCTCTGACCCACATGCGCGAGTGCCGAAGCCGTGGTGGTGATTACTGACGGGCTGTTCGCAAAACGAATAGCGTCTTCTGCGGCCCGGAGGGCTTCGGCACGTTTTCCCATCTGGGCGTAGGCCGTGGCGAGCATCGCGTAAGGAAGACCAGCTGCGGGTTCCAGCTCAATGGCTTTCTGACACTGCTGTACGGTCTCCGACATTCGGCCTGAGAAGTAGTAGATCCAAAGCGCGTCGTTGCGACTGTCTATTGCAAGCGGGTCAAAAATGTAGGCCTGCTGTACTCGTGACAGAGCTTCCTCGAAGCGGCCCAAAGTCCCGAGGTAAGTAGCGTAACCCAATTGAGCTTCCGGCAGGCTCGGATTAATTTCGAGAGCCCGGCGATATTCCGCCTCTGCCGCAGGCCAATCCCAGTCAAAAAGCAGGTGCACATCGCCAAGGAGAACATGCGCGCTGGCCAGGTTGGGATCTAGCTGAAGGGCTTGGAGCGCCGCGGCTTTTACTCGCGGCATCATCTCGGTCGGAGAACTGTAGTAGGTGTTCAGCGCCTCGTAGGCTTCACCCAGAACGGAATAGAGGCGAGCGTCCTTTGGATCCTTACCGATGCCTTCCTGAAAGTACTGAATCGCTTTGTTCACGCTCTCCCGCGTGCCTTCTCCGAGCTCATGCAGCCCCAGCAGATACCTGTCGTAGCTCTCGAAGTTGACATGCGAGCTTGCAGAGGAGTTGGCTGGTACCGGCAGCAATTGGATGGAAAGAGAATGAGTGATTTTCTCGGCGATTTCTGTCTGAATGTTCAAAACGTCCGTAAGCGGCCGCTCATAGGTTTCGGCCCATAAGTGAGTCTGTTCACCCACCTGAATCAACTGAGCCGTGACGCGAACGCGCTCTCCGCCGCGGCGAACGCTCCCCTCAAGCAAATAGCGTACGCCCAGTTCCCGGCCAATTTGCGCGACTGTCTCTTTGGTACCTCTGTATCGCATAATTGAGGTTCGCGCGATGACTCCGAGCTTAGCAGGCTGGAGCTGGCCCAGCTGGGCAATCATCTCCTCCGTGAGCCCATCGGCAAAATAATCTTCGTGCGCGTCACCGCTCAAATTCTCAAAGGGGAGGACCGCCAGCATCATCTTCTGCGGAGAAGCGCTGTGCAGCGGCCAAAAATGCCGCGATAGTAGAACAGCCGTTAGGGCCAGCGCCACCGACAAAGCCAGGAGCCACAACCAGAAATGCTTCTTTTGGCTGAGCCTTGCCGTGGTTTGCGCCCGCTCAGAAGTTTGCGCATCCACTACCTCGGGCGCGGCTGAGTCGTCAGCATCCTCTTGCAGCATGGCAATGAAGCGGTAGCCTCGCTTGGGGATGGTCTCGATATACGGGCGCTCGTCCGCGCTATCGCCCAGCACCTGCCGCAGGTTGAAGATGCGCCGGGAGAGGTTGCCTTCCTCGATGAAAACGCCCGGCCATACTCTGTCCAGCAGCTCTTCTTTCTCGACGATGTGCCCCGCCCTCTCGACAAGGACGAGGAGAGTCTCCAGGTCCTTGGGCGGGAGGGTGACGGGCTGGCCGTTGCGAAGTAAGACTCGCTCTTCGGCGTCGAGCGAGTAAGAGCCGAATCGGTATAAATGCTTTGATTTCAATCGAGCACTCGCTGGAAGAATTTCTCAAGAAATCCTTCAGAACTCCTCAAAGACATTCCATGCCCGCGGCTGGCACCTTCCCGAGAACGCAAGCGGTCTTGGCGCCGCCCTCCAACCCCTGGGGAATTCGAATGATTCTAGCGCAGATCAGGCCGGTTAGGAGTGAGGCGCCATGGATCGGCAGATCACATTTCTCACCAAAGGAGCTACTGACATGAGAATCGGACGACTCGCAAAACAATTCCAACATTCGATGATGGTTTTTGTGCTCGTGGGCATATATCCGGCGGGCTTGCTCGCGCAAAGCGGACACTCGCACGTGACTCCAGCACGGGCCCAACAACTGACTCCCGCCCAAGGCGCACTCTTGAAGATCGTTCGGGAATCAACCGATCGCTTCAAGGATGTGTCGGTGGCTGAGGCCGAGGACTATCACCTTGCCTTCGGCTGCGTCACGGGGCCCGACGCGGGCGCAATGGGCCTTCACTTTGTAAACATGAACCTGGTGGCCAAGCTGCCACTGACAGCCAGCGGCGAACTCGATGCCACTCGGCCTCAGATCGTAATCTACGAGCCTCTGCCAAACGGCAAACTGCAACTCATCGGCGCTGACTATCTGGTCATTGCGGGCCCGTGGGACCAGGCTCATCCCGGACAAGGGGCACCACAGATGATGGGACAGCTCTTTCATTATTTCGAGAGCCCCAATCGCTTCGGCCTGCCAGCCTTCTATACGCTTCACGTGTGGGCATGGAAGGACAACCCGAACGGCGCCTTCGTGAATTGGCACCCCAACGTTTCCTGTCAGGCATACGGTGGCCAATAGGCAGACGCTTACAACGTTAGTGCCCGGAATCCAAAACGTACATTGTCGGGCTCTGTGGAGGAAATCATGTGGTGCATCACAAGCAAGTTCAGGAGCAAGACGACCTTTGCGAGGAAACGCCTGGCGATCTTACTAGCCGTCGTTCTTCTTGGAGCCGGAGGATTTCTTGCGATTGCGGACAGTGCTAATCGGATTGTGCCGCGATTGCAGATATTCCCGGACCCGAACGGGGCTTTTGCCACTCTGAACCTGGGCGGACCGACGGCGACCAATCCTTTCTTTCAGGACTTGGGAAGTAACGGCCGCCGCTGCGTCACGTGTCACCAACCGAGTGACGCTTGGTCGATCACGCCGCCGCATATCCAGGCGCGCTTTGAGAGCACGCAAGGTACAGACCCCATCTTTCGTCCGGTGGACGGCGCAGACTGCCCGACCGCGGACGCTTCGACACTCGAACAACGGCGCCGGGCTTACAGCCTGCTTCTCAGCCGAGGTCTGATCCGTGTTGAAATCACGGTTCCTCCCAAGGCGGACTACCAAGTGATGAGCGTCTACAACCAGTACGGCTGTAACGCGACTGATGTCATCTCGGTGTACCGGCGGCCGCTGCCGACTACGAACCTCCCTTTCCTAAGCGCGGTCATGTTCGATGGCCGGGAATCTTCCCCGGCCACCGGCACGACCAAAATCGTTTACAACAACTATCCGGCTTCGCTGCTCAACGATCTGGCGCATCAATCGTTAGACGCGACCGTCGGCCACGCGCAAGGCGACGGAACGCGGCCAACGCTTGAGGAACAAAAACAGATCGTGGACTTCGAAACGAAACTGTTTACGGCGCAGGTATTCGACTTCCAGGCGGGCTTGCTCAACGTGAATGGCGCACGGGGCGGGCCCGCGTCACTTTCCGCTCAGCCGTTCTTCATTAGCATAAACTCCAGCGTCCACCGTTTGCTTCCCGCTTTCGAGCAGCCGGGTGGGCTGGAGATCCCCGGGGATGGACAGTTTACATCCAACATTTTCAACCTCTACGACAGGTGGGCGCAATTTGGCGACCACGTTGAGAGTACCGCGCGGGCCTCGATTGCTCGCGGCGAGCAACTCTTCAACACACTCGAAATTCCCATCAGCGGCGTGGCCGGAATCAACGACGACTTGGCCACCGGTGGACTGGTTGCAGGCGGCATTCCGACGCTTCAGGGGACTTGCGGAACGTGCCACGACACGCCGGGTGTGGGCAATCATTCCTTCCCTGCACCGTTGAACATCGGGACCGGCGACCCCAACCCGACCGACCGCTCCCTCAACCTGGGAGGCCTGGACATGAGTTATCTGCCGGAGATCACCGTGTGCCGAAAAGACATGAGCACAGGTCTACCCACAAACGAATGCAAAACAACGACCGACCTTGGCCAGGCGCTGATCGATGGCAGGTTCGATCACGTCGGCAAGATCAAAGGCCCGATTCTTCGTGGCTTGGCGGGGCGCGCACCCTTTTTCCATAATGGCTCGGCAAACACGCTCACGGATGTCGTGAATTTCTACGACACGCGTTTCAACTTGCATCTCTCGGACAGGGACAAGGACGATCTATCAGCATTTTTGGGAACCCTGTAGAGAGATTGCGAAGGAAAAAGCAAGCTTGGGAGTGCCCACACTTTCCCAACAACGATAACGAGTTGCATCACTTCGGCTGGAACGCGTGCAGCGCCTGCCTCTGCCCGCAAAATCCCGCACCCGCATATGGAGCGTCGTTACCTGATCGTTCCGGGAATCGGATCGTCCCGGATTCACATTCTGGCTAAGTAGGCTGTCTCGGCCTGCGTACCCTAAGACCGCACGGGCAGAGCTAACCTTGACCCGGGTGTACGATGCACCCGTCCTTCACACATGCCTCCGCGCGCATTTTAGCAGTTAATAAAGAAGGCCCAACCCATCGGCTATGATCTGGGCCCGAATCTGTTCGATTTTGTGCTTCCCAGTGAACCTCCCCAAAGGACTTACCTGAATGGCCCGCCTGTCCGGATTTAAACATGCGGGTTGCTTCAAGATTTCGAATCGGGGATTCAGCAGGCCCCAATTTGTAGTTGGCAAGCGCGCGGCGCAGGCCTAGGTCAAAAGTGTTGGTCCACACTACAAATCTGACTTAGTCGTAGGCCACAGTTTGACGATCACAGTGGCGGCAACAGAAAGCAGAAGCACCGCAAGTAGCGGATGGGCGGGCCAAATTCTTTGTGCGAAGCCAAAAAGCCATGCCCCGGTGCCTACTGCGGTTGCGACGCCAGTCGCCCTTAGAGTGCTTTCCGTAGAAGCTTTCATGCTGAATGCGCAGCATACTCCAGGTCGGTTCCATCTGGGAACGGGATGCAAAGGGATGGCATTCCTGGTAGTAATCGCTTAATTGCATCGGTGCGGTGGGCAGGGAAAATCATGCAGAAGATTCACCGCGTATTTCCCGTCACCGGGGTTGAAATAGGGGCCGCCTCACTCCTGCAACCCGTGCCAGACGCCTAGCCCCAGTCAGCAAAAGACGAGCGATTGCTTCGCAAGAAGCAGTGTGAGACTCGTTCTGTGGTTGGAGGCAAGTGCTATGCCCAGATTTTTGCTGCTCGTGGTTGGCTGTGTTTACCTCTGTTTGGCACAATCCCTGCCGCAGAGTGGCTGCAAGCCCGTGAAGCGCTATGGCATACAAGGATGTGACCCTGTGCGTAACGGTAGCTGCCCAAAGGGCTACGACTGGGTAGGCGTGTGCCCGCCGAATCCAATTATGAAAGCCCCTTGCGTCAAGATGTGTGTGCCACACCCGACAGGAAGAGAAGTGTCCAGGCCCGGCTGACAACGACGATGACTTGGGCGGAGCCTTAGCATCCCATGTCTAAAGGAACTCTATTTTTGTGCAGGGATCGAAAACTGATTCAGGTCCGAAACATAGCTGAAGCAGTGCCGCCTTCGTCAGTTTTTTCCTGTTCTTCCACTGCGTCCACTTTGAACGATGGCTTCAGCAGAATGTCCGCCTGCGACTCAAGAAAAGCGCTGGCATGGGGTCTATCTGACGTGGTAATGCTCGTCACGAGTCTGCACGAACAGTCGAGACTGGACTCACGTTCGGCGGACCGCGCGCGCACTTGAACTACCCATGACTCGGTGATGAATGGGTCACGCATTTCACAATTGTGTTGCAATAGAAAACAGTGCGAGATCGGCCCGAGGAAAAGTAAAGGAGAGTAAAATTTCGTGTGCCCGAGGACTGAAAATAGAGACTCTCGTTTAGAGCGTTCATTGCACACAATCTCTCGACCGAGGAGTGAAGTCGATGACACGTTCCGTAGGCAAGCCTGTGATATCCGTGCCCGAAAGTCGAGCGCTGATCTTCGGGATTCATTTTTTCCTCCGCACACTCTTGCTTTTGGTCCTGGCGATGGCTCCGGTGACGGTGTGGGCTCAGTCGCAGGCCATCAATGCCACCATCCGGGGACGAGTGACTGACCCCACGGGTGCGGGCGTGGCCGACGCCACCGTCACCATCAGCCAGCCGGCCCGCGGCGTCTCGCGTTCCCTCAATACCGGGCCCGAGGGCTACTATGTCTTCGCCAACCTTGCTCTGGGGACTTACTGGGTGAACGTAAAGAAGGAGGGCTTCGCGGTCTTGCAGCACGCGGACATCGTGCTGTCGGCGGGGACAGAAGCTGTGATAGACGCCCAGTTGAAGCTGGGCGCAGTTACCGAATCGGTCGAAGTCGAGGGCGGGGCACCGATCGTCGAGCCGGCGCGTGTCAACTTGGGGCGTACGATTGACGAGCGCGAAATCCTTAACCTGCCACTGAGCTCGCGCAACCCTTATAACTTCATCCTCTTCCAGCCGGGGGTGAGCGGTCACCCCAACCCGGAGCTGGGCATTCCGCGAACCATCAACACCAATGGCCTGATGGACCGCATCAACTACCAGATGGACGGCATGGTGGACACGCAGACCGACCGCTACGGCCTCCGCCTCTTTCCCATCTCGGAGACCTACGTGAAGGAAGTCGAGACCGTGGCCAACAGCTTCGCCCCGGAGTTCGGCGGCACTTCGGGCAACATTTACAACGTGATCACAAATTCGGGCAGCAATATCTTCCACGGCATCTTCACCTGGATCCGGCGTTCCGTGGACGCCACGGCGCGCCCGATCCTGCTGTCACCCACCGCCAAAAAGCCCGAGCTGAAGCTCCAGGACTTTGCCACGAATGCCGGTGCTCCCATCATCAAGGATAAGCTGTTCGTCTTCGGTGCCTATGAGCACCTGACCCGGGGCGTGCCGACGCCCATCACCATCCTGCCGGCAAATGCGGGTGGACTGGGCATTCCCAGCAACATAGCAGGAGGCAGCAGCCCAGGGGTCCTGCACGGGCAGTTTCTCAATGCGCGCGTGGACTGGAACCTCACCCCCGGCAACCAGGTCTTCCTGCGCTACAACTACTTCCGCAACCAGTTCCCAGTAAACACCAGTAGTAGCGGGATCAGCGCCGGCCTCAGCGCCCTGGACGCCTGGAGCGATTTCCGCGACCGCGCCCACGTGATCGGCATGCAATGGGTCAGCACCATCTCGCAGAACCTGCTGAACGAGTTTCGCTTTTCGTGGCCCTATCGGCAGAATACGCACTTCCCCGGCGCCTTGACCGGCCCCGGGCCGGTGATCGTGGTTTCCGGCGTCGCCGCCTTCAACGGGACCAACGCCGCCGGCGACCGCTTCGCGGAGAAGATTCCCAACGCCAACCAGAACCTCACCTGGATCCGCGGCAGGCACACGTTCAAAGGCGGTTTCAGCCTTTCCGACATCATTGACCTGCAGCGTTTCGTCAGCTTCAACCAATACACCTTCCCCAGTGTTGCTGCTTACCAGGCAGCCCAGTCAGGTGCGAACCGCTATGCCTACACCTCCTTCAGCACCCAGTCCGACCCCACCGGGCTCGACTACCGGTCGCTATTCTGGGGCTTCTATCTGCAGGACAGCTGGCAGGCAACGTCTGACCTGCTGGTGATCTACGGCCTGCGCTATGATCGCTACCAGCCGCCCGACGCCAATCCCAACGCGCCCTTCATCTTCTCGCGCAAGTTCGCCACGCCCAACGGCAACGTGGCGCCGCGAGTCGGATTCTCCTACCGCATCAGCGACAAGACCGTGTTGCGGGCCTCTGGCGGCATCTTCTTCGACGCGCCCCCCACCAACATCTGGTTCAATAGCTTGAACCTGGACGGGTCGAACCGGATTCGTAACGCTTCCATCAGCGGGTGCAAGGGCGTGCCGCGCTGCACTCCGCCGATCGGCGCGCCTGCTTTTCCGGCAATCGTGAGCCTCGCGCCGGCGGCGCAAGACGTGACCACGCTCGCCCCGACCTACAAGAACGCCTCCAGCGTAAACGCCAGCCTGCAGATCTCCCGCGAGCTGAGCCGCAATGACGTTGTCTCGATGGGCTACGTAACGACCGGGGGACGCCACCTGGTCTTCCTGCGCAACATGAACCTCATCAATCCCGCCAGCTTCCTGGCTGATGGGCGGCCTGTCTTCGCCGCCACCCGGCTCTATCCACAGTTCAACAACATTACCTTGCAGGACACGGGCGCTAACTCCAGTTATAACGCCCTGCTGTTGACCTGGCAGCACCGCCTCTTGCGCGGCCTCGAGGTGAGCGCCTCCTACACCTTCTCCCATACCCTCAGCGACGCGCCCGAAGCCAACAGCTTCGAGCAGAACCTGCCCATCGAGGACACCACCAACCGGGTGCGCGACCATGGCAACAGCAGCGTGGACCGGCCGCAGGCGTTCACCCTCAGCGCCGTGCTCGAACCACAGGTGAAGCTGAAGAATCGCGTCATTACGAAGCTGCTCAGCGACAATATGTTCGCCATCCTGGGCAACTTCTCCTCCGGCGACGCCCAGAACATCGTCGCCAATACCACCCTAAACGGTGATTCCATCACCAGCTCGGTAACGCGGCCGCTGTTCGTGGGGCGCAATACGGCACGCACTCCCAACATCTATCAAGTGGATCTGCGCTACACCCGTACCATCGCCCGGGTGTGGGAGCGAGTAACGCCGCAGTTCATCGTGGAGGCCAACAACCTCTTTAATCATCCCAACGTCACTTCCATCAACGCCACAGCAACGGTGAATAACGACCCCACAAAAGGCCTGGTGGGATCGATCACCAAGCCCCCCACTTTGGTTCCGACCAGCACGGTGCTGGAAGGCAGGATCGTGCAGTTCGGCGTGGGGCTGCGGTGGTAAGGCTTTCCCCTCAGCTCGAAGATCCACGGGAAGTTCTGCTGAGGCTTTTGTGTAACCGATAATTTGAGGTGGAAGCGGGCCCCGCGGTACGCTTCCACCGGCATTCCCATGAGCCAGACGACCAAGCCCAAGAGTGAGACCAAGCCCGTCAACGAGCGCTTCCCAGCCCCGGTGTACGCGGAGACCGTGTTGATGGTGAACTTCGAGGACGCCAAGAAATATTTCCTGGAATCCCTGTTGGAGATCCACTACGCGCACACCCTGATGCTGACACACCAGGGGATTCTCCCCGCCGCCGATGCCAAGAAGTGCCTCGAGGCGCTGGACGCGCTGGACCGTCGCGCCATCACTGCCGCTGTCTATGACGGCCGTTGCGAAGACCTCTTCTTCTATATAGAGGAGCAACTGGCCAAGCAGATCGATGCCGAGACCGCCGGCAAGATGCACACGGCGCGCAGCCGCAATGACATTGACCTCACTCTCTATCGCATGGGCCTGCGGCGCGAGGTATTGAAAATAGTCGAAGCCGTGTGCAACCTGCGCGGGCAATTGCTGGTTCTAGCCGAGGCCAATCTGGAAACTGTGATGCCCGCCTACACTCACACCCAGCCGGCCCAGCCGACCACCCTGGCGCACTACCTGATGGCGGCGGTGGAGATTTTCGAGCGCGACGCCCAGCGCCTGCGTGCCGCCTTCGCCACGGTGAATCGCAATCCCCTGGGCGCCTGCGCCATCACCACAACCGGTTTCCCCATTGACCGTGAATCGACTGCGCGCCTGCTTGGCTTTGAGGGGCTGCAGATCAATTCCTACGGCGCCATTGCCGCCATCGACTATCTGGCGGAAGCAGCTTCCGCGGCGGCCGTGGCCATGGTCAACCTGGGCAAGCTGGTGCAGGACCTGCTGCAGTGGTGCACCAAGGAGTTCGGCTTCCTGCGGCTGCGCGATCCCTTCGTGCAATTCAGCAGCATCATGCCGCAAAAACGCAACCCAGTTTCCCTGGAGCACACCCGCATCCTGGCCAGCAAGGCGCTGGGCCAAGCGCAGGCCATCCTCACCTGCGCCCACAACACGCCCTTCGGCGACATCGTGGACAGCGAAGACGACTTGCAGCCCCTAGCTTTCTCCATGTTCGCCGACGCCGAGCGGGCTCTGCGCCTGTTCGCCGGACTCATGGGGCAGTGCGATGTGCGGGTGGAGCGCCTGCGCCAGGCCGCCAATGACAGCTTCCTCACGGTCACCGAGCTTGCCGACACCCTGGTCCGCCAGGAAGGTCTGAGCTTCCGCGCCGCCCACAGGCTGGTTTCCGAGGCAGTCAAGGCCGTCGGCCCGACGTACCAGGCGCAGCGCCTGGTGGACGAGGTCGAGCGGCTGGCGCCCGAGACCATCGGACACTCCCTGCGCACGCCTCCGGGAGAACTGCTGCGCGCCCTGGATGCCGAGAACTTTGTGCGTGTGCGCAGGGTGGTGGGCGGGCCCGCGCCGGAGACGGTCAAGACCGAGATCAGCCGCGCACATCAGGAGTTGGCGGAGATCGAAGCCTGGCTGAAGGGAAAATGGGAGCTGCTGGAACGCTATCCGCAGCGGATTCGCAAAGAGTCGGCCGCCATCCTCGAAGGGAGCAGTTCGAATAAGTCATCATGATCGACGGCGACCGGAGAGATGTCTGGTGGGCAACTCCAACCAGGTGATGAAGTCAGGCCGAGCGGTTCGGGTGGATATAAAAAATTGAACCGATAAGAACTACCCGGCGAGAGAACGCACTCTGCGCGCAAGTTGCAGGATTTCCGGGAACCGAACCCGGAAACAGGAATCACTGCTTCTTCGGTTCTGAGAGGCGCGACAATATCTCCTGTACCCGTCTCACGTTAGGTCCCCCGGGGTCTTCCTTGAGATAGAGACGGAATTCCTTCACGGCCAGATCCCGACGGCCCAACGCCTCCGCGGCATAACCTGAAACCATGTGGGTGTTGGCCATCCCCTCATGCGGCAAGGCATGCAACTTGAGCGCATCGGCAAGAGCATCCTCGAAAGAATGGCCCTGCAACTCAAGATAGGCCGCGTTGAAAAGTGCCCAGGGGTTGTCCGGCTCGGTTGCAAGTGACCGCTTCAAGGATTGCAGCGCCTCGCTGTTCTTGTGTTCTGCGAGCAGAATGCGAGCCAGACTACGATGCGCCGCGGCAAATTCAGGGTTGAGCTCGATGGCCTTGGAAAATGATTGCCGTGCGGCTTCGACCTCATTCAACTGTATTTGCACCACTCCCAGGTTGAGGTAAGCCATGTCGTATTGCGGGTATTCCCGGATGGCGGTTTCAAGCAGCGTGCGGCTCTCGTGCCAGCGCTGCTGACGCATCGCCTCGCTTCCCTTATCGTAGGCTTTGCGAGCAGAGGCAGGAACGTTTAACCGCACCGCGGCAACAGTCCCACCCCTCGGAGACTCGCTTGGCTGCCGCTCGCCTTCCTTGTGACGAACCCGGATGCGTTCCACGTGGGACGCCTCGTTGCGCACAATTTCCAGTTCACCCTCGTAGGGTTCGATATACGGTCCAGTAATGCGAATGCGGTGCAGGCCGGAAAGGGCCTGGAAAATCACGACGCCATCATTGTCCGTGAGCTTACGATCCATAGCGCTACTGGAACCGACCGCGTCCATCAGCTCAACCGTCACATTACTGGCTTTTTCCATGTCGCCATCAATGGTGACAATCAGATGCAGAGGGACGATTCTCGGAGCGTCCCACCGGTCTCTTTGGGATTGGGCGCCGCATGCGCCAGCCACGGCGAGAAGAACGACAGCGGTTTGCAGCTTGCGATACATAGGCAAGCCTAGAAATGAGACAGAAACCCAGAAACCCAGAAACAAATGCTAACACGGTCGGCCGAGAAGCTAACCTGCTTCCAGAACAACAAAAGAAGAGGCCGGCCTCTCTCCAGTGTGTTACGAAACGGTACATTGCGCTTTCAGCGCGCAAGCACCACGGATTTCCGGTTTCCCGGCATAGTGCCGAGCACGATCTTTGCGGGAGAGTCGTTGGGCGCCTTCGTCCTGTCCAAGGCCACGGCAAACCTCGTCGTTTGTTCCCGCCCTTCGCCTCGGATATACGGCCTTAAGAAA
>Ga0066658_10000244_pt1 | contig 19940 bp, 18 predicted proteins | sample GraSoiAngelo_107_FD_75174 | JGI IMG/M metagenome (GOLD analysis project Ga0066658, IMG submission 75174) | Grasslands soil microbial communities from the Angelo Coastal Reserve, California, USA - 14_0903_09_30cm | ecosystem: Environmental > Terrestrial > Soil > Grasslands | place: USA...
CTTCTAGTCTTGCTAGTCTTTTTTCGAGCTCCCATATCATCTTGTGCTGGCCGAAAAGCATCGAGAACATTAGCGGAACCTCCTTCACTACAGAAGCCATAGTGCTCGCATACGGTGCGTAGTGTTTGCACTGGCGCAGAAGATCGTCGAATATTTCCTTGTCCTCGACTCTGAGAAAGGACCTGAATCGTCCTATCCGTTCAATCTCATCGTTCACAACCAGCCGCCACGAAGGAATCGTACGCCCCACAGAACACTCCTCGAAGCCCTGACTGTCCACGTCATTAATGAGTAAGAGTGCGACCCGGAAGTGTCTCTTAGATGAGGAACGGTATGAGCCGCTTCGTCCTCTTCATGTAGCTAGCATAGTCCTGTCCCAACCCCGACAACAAGGTCCTCTCCTCGACGTACATTCTATACCCGAATGAGATGCCGAAGAAGAGAAGCAGTACCAGTAGCGCGCCAAAGGATTGCACTGCCAAGCCCAGTCCGGCAAACGTGATCATGATCCCAGTATACGATGGGTGGCGGACGAGCCGGTAGGGACCCTTCTCGACAACCTTGTGGTCTTCAGATATCTGAACTGTTAGAGAGAAGAAACGGCCCAGGATCCAGATCGCATACTGGCGAACCAGAATCCCAAGAAACATCAGAAAGATCCCGACACAAAAAATCCAGTCCGGAAGTGCCCCAACGCCTCCGTATCCGAAGTAGAAAGCGATGAACATCGAGACGAGTATCGCGACGGTGATCAGGGCTCGGGATCCGCGGTCTCTCTTGACCCGGGGTGCGCCGCGGCGTCGAAGCCGTGGAACTAATGCTGCGCCGAAAATCTCGCTGGCAATCCAGACGAAAATGGTGAAGTCGAATAGGACGAGTCCGAGACCTGAGGCAAAGACAGGCAAAAACTGTCAACCATGGTCGGTGCGCCTAGCAAGGGAAACTATCTGTCCAGTTTCCAGTGCCTTCTCACACCATTCTCAATTATCGAGTGAGGCATCAGGCGTTTTAGCGTCTTGTAACGTTTCTCCCTGCCAACAGCGTACTCTAATTTCGGATTCTTGCTTGTGACGATTCTAAGAACAGTCTCTCCGACTATCTTCGGATCCGCTCCGTTCTCGAAGTCATCATCAAGCGTGGCAATTACTTGCTGCCGTAGATGGTCATAATCTCGTATCGTGAATTTCGCGGTCTTCCGGGTAGTGCCCAGGTTGGTTTTGAAGAATCCCGGTTCTATGACCGAGACCTTGATCCCGAAGCTCTTGACCTCGTGACGGAGCGACTCAGACCACGCCAATAGAGCGGCCTTCGCCGCCGCATAGTAGCCCTCAAAGGGACCCGGCAGAATAGCGGCCAGCGAAGAAATGTTTACGATCTGGCCGGCGCCCTGCTTCCTCATCGTCGGCAGTATTGCCTTGACCATTCTGACTTGGCCGAAGAAGTCTGTTTCAAACTGCGCCTTCGCCTCCGCGATTGACGTCTCTTCAGCACCCCCGGTCAGAACGTAGCCGGCATTGTTCACAAGGACATCTAAGCGTCCCGTTTCATCGAGTAGTTCTTTCACACCGGATTGGACTGAGTTGTCGGAGTCGACATCAAGTGCGAGCATGCCGACGCCTAGCTCCTGAGGTCTTCCTGGCGGGTTCCTGCTGGTGCCGTAGACTTTGAAGCCTCGACTCAGCAATATCCTCGCGGTTTCGCGGCCGAATCCAGAGGATGCTCCTGTAATTAGAACTACTCTGTTCTCTGGCATGCTTGGGTGAGAGCGGACTTCGAGACTAAATCACTTGGGAAAGGAACAGAAAGCGATCAGCTCGGGTCTGTCTACCGACGCGGGCAATCTCAGGGATCATGGGTTAACGGTCTGCTGAGAACCACAAGCCCTCTCTCGAGATATGCCTCAAGCTCTCTAACTTGTCCTAGAGCTTCGTTGCTATCTCCCAGAGCCATAGTCATGTCAATTCTTCTTGCGTGGCTCAAGATCTTGCTGAAGACCTCGTGGAGTTCCATTTGCAGTTTGTCAGCTTCGGTCCCAGCTACTGTTTCATGAACTGTCATGTTGGACATGCTCCAACTTCGGGAGTCTAGAGAATATCATGGGCAGAGGAGCCCGAATCTATTCCGACAAGGTGAAACGGGCTGTCGAGTCGGCACCTCCTTTTCTGAGAACTTAAGCAAATTCCTAGGAGAACCACCATCTCCACCCCGAGCAGGAGTATCTACCGAAGAAAAGATGTCCCAACAACAGATTCAACAGACAACGCGGAGAAGCGTCTCAACACGCTCGGTACTGCTCGTGATGCTGCTCGTTGGACTTGGCGCAGGAGCCGTAGGCTACGGGCTCAACAACGCTTTAGGGGCAACCAATCCAACACAACAAACGGCGACGAACGGTCAACAGTGGTCCGGTTTGAAGGGGCCGCCAGGCTGGGGCCATGAGGGAGGCTCCTCGCTAAGCTTCAGAGCCTTCAGCACAGTCGCCAACGTCACTGCAACAGGATTCGCCATCACCGACAGCACACATTTCACGGTAACGATCGCCTACCAAGGTACCGCGACTGCGCCAGCGATAACAGTAGTCGGCCTCGCTCCAGGACTCAGCGGCAGCACCACTGTCACCTCAGGATGGACCAGCCCGACCACTGTAACCCTCGCCCTCACCGGCACTGGCTCCCTCACCACAATGCACGTGCAGGCACTCATCGTACCCCTCACAAGCTAGGTGAATCGTCTTTGTCCAACTCAAACTCCCCCTTTTCTAGGATAGTTCCGAGTGAGCCCGAATCTTTGCACGCCCGAGTTGACATGACACCGCGCTTCCTATCACTGGGAGAGGAATATCTTTCCCGGAGACTCGTAACTCTAGCCATGCTCCTGTTCCTGCTCGGATTCCTGCTCGTCCGCCTACAATTCTCTTAGAGGTCAGCGATTCTCTATGATGCAGCCGTGAATCGGGGCATTACAAGATCTGCGAAACGCCTCAACAAGCCTAGTCCATCTTTGTCCGGGAAGTAAAGTATGAGATATGAAACGCCTAGTTCCTGGAGGCCTTTCATATTCTCCGCTACCTCGGTTGCTGTCCCGACAAGGGGCCGGGTAGAGCGCATTCGTTCAACAAATGTCTCCGTCGACTCCTCCGCCTTGCGATACTGCCCGTAGTATCTGTTGAAGGATTCGCGAAACTCGTTCTCGTTACTCCCGACAAGGCAAGAGCCGTAATAGGACCTCTCGATAGTGTTCAACTTCCTACCAGCATTCTCACAGAACATGCGAAGAATTTCCAGCTTGCGCGCGTACTCGTCAACGCTCAACCCAACAGCATTCCATCCGTCAGCGAGATCCGCAACAATCCGCAGCAACGTCTTCTCTCCGCCCCCTCCGACCCAGATCCTAGACGACACTGGTCTTGGGTAACACCAAGCTCCACCAATCTTGAAGTGTTTACCGTCAAAGGTTGCCTGGTCTTCTGTCCACACTGATCGGATGATCTGGACTGCCTCCCGCAACTGCTGCATCCGTTCTGCTATAGCGGGAAACGGGATGCCGTAGGCCTTGTACTCTGGCTCGTGCCAACCCGCGCCAATAGTCAACTGCAACCTTCCTCCACTTACAAGGTCGAGCGTTGCACCCATCTTAGCCAGCAGCGTTGGATAACGGAACCCGACAGCGCTAACAAGGGTCCCAAGAGTAATCTTCTTCGTAGCTTGAGCCAGAGCCCCCAATGTGACCCATGGGTCAAGACAAGGCTGTCGATACGTCTCCTCGTTCCTTCCCATCAGATGATCGCAGACGAAGAGACCGTCAAACCCAGCTTTCTCAGCCTCCAAGGCCACCTTCCGAACTCCATTGTAGGTTATTCCCAGGTGATTCTCGATCTGAACACCGAACTTCATGAGCCGCTTTCCTGTCCCATGAAGCCGGGTGTTGGTATTTATCGGCGGGCTATGCTCAGATTTCGGTTCGCTTGATGACTTGGCTTGCTCTCATCGACTCCGGGGATTACCGTCGTCGGCGGGTTCCCCTTCATTGCTTCACCTGAGAGCCCTTGCGCCATAGAGACGCATAGTCTCTTCTTGGCAGGGAACGGTCGAACCTCAACCGCCCCCTCACGCCCGTAGCGTGGTAGCTTGGCCCATCGCCAGGCAAGGATTTTACAGTAGCCAACCAATCGGTTATCCCACGGACACGTCACGTGGTCGGAGTAACTCCCCTCATCTCAGTGTGACAGGCTCATCAAACGATCGTCCTAACGAGACTGGCCTGTCCATGCCGATATCCCACAGAGATGACAAAAGCTACTAGCATGTCATCAACCGAAGACTTGACAGTGCTTATCGGCGTATTCCGCGGATTCTTCGGTAGAAGAAACCGAAGAGCGCAACCAGAACACTGACAACAAGAACGACTCCGACAAACGGCAGCATGACAAGGGAAATGCCAAGAGAGATCCATGGATACAGTCTGAGACGGCTTCCCTTGAGGAGTCGTATTCCAGATGCAGACCCAATCACGTAGACAAGAATCGCGGCGCCGCTTGGAATCAGGAGCGCCGTCTGCAGATCGATATTCGAGAAATATGACGCTACCAACGTGATCAAAGAGAATCCGGAGAGCAAGCCGAGGGAGAGATGTGGGACACCTGTAATTGGATGGATTCGGGCCACTGCTTTCGGAAGACCTCCCTCTTTGGCCAAGGAATAGATGACTCTGGACATGCCGGTTGTGTATGCGTTTACGGTTCCGAATATTATGAAGACCGCCAAAACAGCAGTACTGACGCCACCGTAAACGCCGAGGGCGTTAGACAGGATTGCAGCGAATGGAGCTACACTGCCACCAGCTCTGTAAGCCTGGGTCCCCACAGTGGCGATGGCTACTGAGAGGTATAGCGCGCTGATGACGACGACGCTGAGAACAATACTTCTGTGAAAGTCGCGCTCGGGGTTCTTGAACTCCTCAGCTACATTGGACACGTTCTCATAACCAAGATACGACCAGAAGATCAGTGCTGCAGCAACGCCGATCGGCAGAATCCCGTATGGGAAGAAGGGACTGAAATTTTCGACCCGAACGAGCGGTGCAGACGCGACGACAGCCGTGAGTAGCAGTCCGACGATCGCGACAATTACGGCGAGCTGAACCTTTCCACTGATGACGATTCCTCGATAATTGATCAGAAAAGTTCCCAGAATTATCAGAGCGGCAACGATGTAGATCATTGTCTTGCTTAGAGGAATTGCGTACGAGATATAGGAAGCCGCGATGACCGTGACAACTGGAGCGCCCGTAACATACCAGACGATGAAGAGCCAACCAACTGCGTCGGCCGTCTGGAGTCCAAAGCTTTCTCGTGCGAACGAGTATACTCCGCCTGACTCAGGCTTTCGAGAGGACAGGCTCGCAAATGTGTAGGCTAGCGGGTAGCTGGCCAAAGATAGCAATAGCCATGCGAGCAGTGAGGCGGGGCCTGCAATCTGTGCTGCCAGTCCAGGCAAGACTAGGACTCCTGAGCCTAGGACGGAGCTCATGTACAATGCTACCGCGTAGCGCATCGTTACGGCTTTGCGAAGACCCGGCGGTTCTTCGGGCACAGATCATCAGGCTAGCGCGGAGCAACGGGCCAGTGGGATAAAGGCTGGCACGCCACAGAGTGGAACACTGTCCGCCTTGACGGTTCACTTGTGATGAGTTCGATGCCTCATCGGCTCGGTTGATTTGCTTCGCTCAGTTTTCACTTTGGTCTTGGAAACCCACGATTGCTTGGCGTCCAGAACATTCTGGATGAATTCTTTGTAGCCGGTGGTCATCTCATCGTATACTTTCGCCACTTCTCGTATGTCAGGGATGAGCGCCTTGAGTGCCCTGGAGAGTTCTGTATCCGTATTACTAGGATGGAAGCGATTTCGGACTTTGACGACAGCTGATTCTAGCTTGTCGGTCCAGTCCTTTTCCTCGAGTATTCGGACAAAGAACAGTTTGAAGTCGTATTCTTCCTCTGTTCTTTCGGGCTGGTGATCAAACATTTGGAGCGCCTTCTTGCGTGCTTGATCAGAGAATCGGTCTTCGAACGACTCATAATCCTCTGAGCTCACGGGACAGACGCTTCGTTCAATGCGTCTGTTGCGAATCGTAATAGTCTCGTGTTACTGCCATACTGAATCGGCAATGGCTTTCCTTGAATCCACCCGGTGACAGCTACTCTAGAGAAAGAGGTAGTGGTGTGATCAAGAATCTATTTGAGTTGGAGAGAGGTCATCTAAGGTAGGAATGCGTTTCCACCAGCCACAACTGTGGCACGATTCTAAAGCGCTAGATTCCTGGTAACCTAAAGTGCCGGGAGGCCAGATTCGTCATCACCGCTTCGGATTATTTCTTGCGCATTTGCAGAATCCTTGTTCTTCGCCAATCTTCCTCTCTTCCTTCGGAAGCTGGTCGCTCTGGATGTAGCGTTGACAATCCGCGCAGAAGTGTTTCCTAATCTCCGCCAGCCGTTTCCTGTTCTCTTCCAGATCCAGCAAGCGCGCTTTGCTTGGGCGTTCGTTCTCTTCGACTTTCCGGAGACGTCTACGTTCTGCGAGTGTAAAGCTTAGCTGGGCACGTTCCCATGGAGGCACTCGTTTCTTCTCAGACAACTCTCCAGGTTTCCCAGCAATTCTATATCATAACCCTTCCATCTGGGTGTGGAACAAGCCCAGAATGAACCCTGATCTTGGATCTGAGAATCCCGCTCCAACTCTGCCTAAAAATTGTTCCGAAGCGGCTGTGCATCCCCGTATCTTCCATTATCCTCAAAAACCCGGATTGTGCCCTGATCAGCCGGTCTCGCCCGGAAACCCCGCCAGACAACAAATTTTCTCTAAAAAGAGGAGCGGGGTCTTGCAGAGTATGTCGTAACGCAGGGGTGGTGAGTCCTGGCTTTTCGAAACTTTGTAAACCCGTAAGTTGAAATACTCTCCAAACAATGGATATCATAATGAGTATTCCATTACCCGATCCTCCTGCAGACAATCCAGTCTTCGGGTCCACCAAGCGCGAGATCCTCCTGATCCTCAAGCGGGAAGGTCCATCGGATCTCCAAACGCTCGCTGAACGCCTACGGATCTCAAAGATGGCGGTTCACAAACACGCGCAAAAACTGGGAGAACGAGGACTGATCGAACGCATACCCGTCCGGGGAACAACTGGCCGGCCGCGCCTGGCCCTCCGACTCGCCCCGACCGCAACCTCGCTCTTCCCACGGGCCTACGCAGGCGTAACCTGCGCCGCCCTTGCGTACATCGAGGAAAAACTCGGACGGAAAGCAGTCGAAGAAGCGCTACGCCGGAGACAAGCCGAAACACTCACCGGTTATAAGGATCAAGTCAAGGCTGAGACCCTGGGCGAACGCGTCCACCAGCTGGCCGGGCTCCGCGATCGCGAAGGCTACATGGCTGAAGACCACCAAGCAGGCCCTGCGAAGTTCGAGATCCTAGAACACAACTGCCCAATACTTGCAGTCGCAGAGAACTATTGGGAAGCATGCACAGTTGAGAACGAGCTCTTCCGGAAGGTTCTGGACGCGAACGTTGAGACGACACATCGGGTCGTCGCAGGCTCGAATGTCTGCCGTTTTCTGGTCACCCCAAAACGGAGGACTCCTGATTGAAGGGCGTCGCCCTTGTAACAGGCGCCGGTCGCGGCCTCGGCCGAATTCTAGCCACCTTCCTCGCGGGCCAAGGACACGATCTGGTCATAGCCTCTCGAACCCCCACCGAGCTTCATGATGTTGCTCGATCTCTAGAAAGTACCGGCGTGAAAGTTGTCGCAATTCCTGGTGATATAACGGATCCTTTGCACAGGACCCGTTTACTGCAACAGACAGGAGCGATCGGCGGTCTCAGTCTGCTTGTGAACAACGCTTCCGATCTCGGTGAGATTCCGCGTCCCGAACTCGCCTTGGCCTCTCTCCAGCGTTTTCGCATGACCCTAGAGACAAATCTCATCGCACCGATCGCACTGATTCAAGAGGCTCTCCCCCAGCTAGAACAGACTCGAGGATTAGTTGTCAATATTTCGAGCGACGCAAGCCAACGAGGCTACGAACATTGGGGAATCTACGGATCAAGCAAGGCCGCCCTCGACCTTGCCTCGAAAACACTTGCAGCGGAACTCAAGCCTCGCCACATCTCCATCGTAAGCGTGGATCCCGGTGACATGAGGACCCGAATGCACCAGGACGCCTTTCCCGACGAAGATATTTCCGACCGACCCCTCCCCGAAGTAACGCTCCCGTTCTGGGCCTGGCTCGTCAGCCAACACCCTGAACGAATCACTGGGATGCGCTACCAGGCACAGGGAACCCTCTGGGAGATTCCAGCTTGAACCGGTCCGAACTCCTGTTCGAGCGTCCGACCGGACTCTTCGCCTCCGAACCACCTGAGACACGTGGACACGACCGGGACGACGTCCGTCTAATCGTATCGACACCCGAGGGCGACACGCACCACGCATTCACCGACCTGCCATGGCTCTTGGAACCGGGAGACTTGGTTGTTGTTAACGAGAGCGCAACTCTGCCCGCAAGCCTTCCTGCAACTTGCCGCCTCGGGCGGATCCGGCTCAACCTCTCGACCAGATTTGCTGATGATCTCTGGCTTGCGGAGCCGCGATGGAGCCCGTCAATACCCGGCCCACTCCCGCTCTACATGAAAGAGACCCTGAAGATCGGTGAGGCAAAGGCGGTTCTTCTCCAGCAATATCCTGGACTCCCGAGACTCTGGCTAACCCGACTTGATACTCCAGCCAGCATTCTCATGGCGAAGTACGGTGAACCGATTCACTACAGCTACGCGCCAGCATATCCTATGTCAAACTATCAAACCCTATTCTCCCGGTTTCCAGGGAGCGCCGAGATGCCGAGCGCGTCACGGCCTATCACCCCACACGTTCGGGATACCCTTCGCGAACGCGGTATCGGAATCGTTGGAGTAATCCTCCACACAGGCGTCTCCAGCCTAGAGATCGAAGATAGTACTGTAGAGCATCAGGCCCTTTATCCCGAGGTTTTCAAGGTCCCCGAGGCAACCGCAAACGCAGTCAATAGAACACACGCCCGCGGCGGCCGCGTCATCGCCGTGGGAACAACGGTTGTCCGTGCTCTTGAAACCGCTTGGACACTAAAAGGTGTCCGCGCCTGCTCTGGCGCCACCGGCCTCTACATCCACCCGGGAACCAGTGTCCACGTCATCGACGCGCTTCTAACGGGATTACACGATCCCGTCACGAGCCATCTAGCGATGGTCAGCGCCATCGCAGGCCTCCCGCGGGTCAAGAGAGCCTACGCAGAAGCAATCCGGAACCGGTATCTCTGGCACGAGTTCGGCGACAGCCATCTGCTATGGCGGCAAATCGCAAACTAAAAAGAGAGACCGAGTTCCTCCCGGAGAAGCATCTTAGCAAGGAAGCGCATATAGCGAAAATACTCGGAATCTCAGGCAGCAACCGCAAGGGATCCTACAACCGGGGCCTCCTCGAAGCGGCGTTAGTTCTGATAGCCCGAGTAGAATACCCGTGATGCTGATGAGTAGACCAGTGATGTAAGAGATTGCCGAATTTGTGATCTCTTGAAGACCGGTGATATAGGCGATAGTTCCGAACATGGCGAGAGACGCAAGTATCAGTAGAATCATGGCAGTGTTATGCCAGGAGTTATTCGGGTTCCCAGGCTTCAGGCTCAGACTACTCGTCTGATGAAGTAGCTTCTCAGGCAGTGTTATTGGGCTTTTGCCAAGATACAATCTTCGCGCCTAACGAATAGTTTCATTCCTCCATTCACTTCTCTCTCTTGGATTAGACCTGGCCCAGGCTACGCCCGGCTTCGGGCTGCAGGGCTTGAAGCATACAGGCTGGATTCTCGATCTTTACCACAAAGCCGGCCAGATGGTCATATGGCTAAAGAAAACAGATGGTAGCTGTGTAAGACTCACTGATCCCTGGAAGCCCAAAATCCACATCGGCGGAAGTTATCGTGATCTCTTAGATCTCGCATGTCGTCCCGGTCTTGAAAACGCTATTTTCGTAGAGATGTACGAAAAAGCTGGCGACCGTGAACGATCAAGAGTTTTAGAGATAGAAGTCGATGGAGACCGAGAAGCAGTAGGGCTAGCGAGGAAACTCGAACAGTTCGGCCGATATTCCAAGTTCCGCTTCTACGACATCGACGTTCCCTCTCCGCAGATGTATCTGTATCGCAAAAGCCTCTTCCCACTCGCGCTTGTTGAAGCAGAAGAAACCAGTCGAGGAGTCAGCTGGACTCTCAAAGACTCAAGAGAATCCATTGACTATCAACTACCACCACTAAGAGAGATCGAACTTCAGATCAAGACCGAGAAGATCAGGAAAGCTCGCAGCTTCGACGATAAACTAGCCTCAGTCCACTTTGCACGCGACGAAGGGGAAATACTCACCGTAGATTCAGGCGATGAAATGGACAAGATCCTAGGATTAGTTGAGGCGTTCAGGGCCGAGGACCCTGACGTGATCGTAACCCACGGTGGCGATTCTTTCATCTTCCCGTATCTTGCTCGGAGAGCTCAAGAGCACGGAATTCTAGATCAATTGATCCTTGGCCGAGACATCTCGCCTCTTCGAGTCTATGAGGTTCAAGGCCACAGCTACTTCTCCTATGGAAAAATACTGTATCGTGAGACCGCTGCTCGGCTTTTGGGCCGTTTGCACGTAGACCAGAGAAACGCCTACGTGAGCGCCGACTGCGGCCTCGAGGGCCTGTTCGAGGTCTCAAGGACCTGCATCATGCCGATCCAGAGGGCCAGCCGTGCGACCATCGGCACCAACATGACAAGCCTCCAGCTGTACCACGCGGTAAAACGAGACGTTCTCATTCCATGGAACAAGAATCAGCCTGAAGAACTGAAGAACAGCGGAGAGCTGGTTATCGCCGATCGCGGGGGATTCATCTATCAGCCTGAGATCGGAATTCATGATCATGTTGGAGAGCTGGACTTTGCCAGCCTGTATCCAACACTCATGACCAAGATGAATCTCAGCGGCGAAACAGTCAACTGCACTTGCTGCCGCGACTCCACCAATCGTGTTCCAGAACTCGAGTTCAATATCTGCGAGCGATCGGCTGGCATCGTTCCTCTCTCCCTGAAAATCCTGCTCGACAAACGAGCCCGGTACAAGATCGCAAAGAAGACCGCTGTGGACAAAGAGTTGAAGACGCTTTATGATCGTCGGCAGGCTGCGCTCAAGTGGATCCTAGTCTGCTCATTCGGGTATCTTGGATTCAAGAATGCTCGTTTTGGAAAGATAGATGCTCACATAGCGACCTGTGCCTTCAGCAGACAGGTTCTGGGACAGGCTGCTGCTTTGGCCGAGGCTCGTGGTTTCACGCTTGTCCATGGAATAGTCGATTCGTTCTGGCTGCGCAAGCAGGAAGCGACAAGAAGCGAGTACGAGGACCTTTGTAGAGAGATCCGTGATAAGCTTAGGCTGCCGATCTCTTTTGAGGGAGTATACAGGTGGATTGTTTTTCTCAGTTCAAAGATGGACTCGAAGGTCGGAGTGCTAAACCGGTACTATGGTATTTTCGAAGATGGAACACTCAAGGTTCGCGGAATAGACCTTCGAAGACATGATACTCCCGATATCGTTCGACAATGCCAGACTGAGATGCTCGAGATCTTCATCAAAGCTCGTGATTCAAACGAGTTCAGACTACTCATTCCCCAGGCTCTCAAGGTCCTGGAAAAGTTCGTAGGATCACTGCGAGAAGGCAACGTTCCCCTAGAGGATCTAGTGATAGTCAGGAACTTGAGCAAGAATCCAGACGAATACACCCACCAGGTTCCCCAAGCGATAGCCGCGAGACAGCTTGTTGCACAGGGAGGCTCAGTACATGCGGGACAGCAGGTCAGCTACATCCTAACCAGAGACCAGACTCGCACGGCTGTACCGCCTGAGATTGTTAATGAAGGCACAGTCTATGATTCGGAGCGGTACGTGGACCTTCTCTGTTCGTCAGCAGCAAACCTCCTCTTACCTCTCGGATATGACGCGAAATATCTTCGATCCATGTTCAAAGGAACCGAGATGAAACGGCCTGCAGTCCCTCAAGAGCAGTTCATAGCGCCGCTCCTCCTGGGAAATCGCCAGAATAAGCCCTGATCTCGGTTCTAGGAGCCCTTCCCTACATTTCCTAGCAAACCGTTCGTGACGCCTCAACAAAACGCCATGCATCCAAGCCTGGACTGTGCCCTGAATCGCCGGTCTCGCCCATAATCACCGCCAGACAGCAAATATTCTCCGGAGGAGGGGGGTCTTAGCGATCGCATCTCGCGACGCAAGAGCGGTTGAGGGAACAACTTCTACAGGTTTTCCTGACAGCCGGTTTCTAGAGGTATCTTGTCAGTGTCTGGTTGTCCAGGGTAGCGATCTCCGTCTTGCCTGTAGGGAGGAATGGATGCCTGGTAACAGTCAGCTGTGTATGCGCTCCCTTATCCTGCAGTATAGCTGAGACATGAGCTGTTCTGGCTAGAACATCATCCATCGCCTGTCTTCTTGACTGCAAGTTCGTAACCACAATGATCATGTTTCTCTGCTCTGCTAGCGTGGCTAAAGAGCGGATATCTTTGGAGAAGAGATCGAATGCTTCCCTCTTCTCCTTGACATCCGGATCACAATAGAGAGCGGTAATATCCGACACGATAGCTAGCCTCGCATCGCACTCGTCAATCGCTCGCGCGAGCCTTTCAGTGATGAAACCGCTGAGCTGGTGATGGGTGAAGGCTCTGCTGAGATGAATCCGCAGTTTCGTCGTCTCCTGATCAAGCCTGAGGCAGAAAGCGTGCCGCGACACGGTGTACGCGTCGAAAACGTTTCCCCCATCAACAAACACGACATCACTATCCAACCCTGGTGGAAGAGGATAGACTGCTCGGACGCACAAGAGATGGCTGAGAGCATTGGACGCTTCGCCCTGAAGAGTGACAAGTTGGCCGAAGCGGAGAACAAGGGCTTCATCAAGCAGTTCAATTCCTGAAGGCAGATCCGACCTGACATCCCGGAGCAGCGTGCTTCCTCTGCTCAGCTGGGCCTCGAACGATTCATCAGTTTCGATCAGCTGTTCTGGGTCTTTGCAGGCCGGATTCGTGAGAAACCGTCTTCCCGGTAGAAGGGTTGATGTTTGTACTTTCAGTGTTTTGTCAAGTTCGAAGCTGCATCCTGGACAGGTGTTCGAGAAGGCGAGCTGGATCTTGCGTGGGTTGATGAATTGTTTAGAGAGGACGAGCACTTGTTCGCAGAGGCTGCAGCTGTACAGAAAGCCCTGGTCACTGGTCTGGTCCTGGTCTAGCTCCCAGGTTTTCGACTGTAGAGGTTCAGCGGTGTGTCTAGTCCCCATGATCGGCTCATTGTAAGGGTCCTATTCGTCGCGTTTGTTGCGGGCGACAGCGTCTTCCACACCCTTCTCGGTGATGCGGAAGTATGTCTCGGATTCTGGCAGATAGGGCGAGTCTATGACCTTGGCAACGCGCAGTCCCTGACTGGACTTTTTGAGCATGATACGATGGGTTGATGCGTGCGCCATGATATTCCCACCAGCAGGACGCATAGGGTCGCCGAAGAAAGCTTGCGGATTTGCCTGCACCTGATTGGTCACAACGACCGCAAGGTTGAGGGCTTGAGCTATCCGGAGGAGCTTGTGGAGATGACTGTTCAAACGCTGCTGTCGCTCGCTAAGAGACTCTCGACCAATATATTCGCCGCGGAAGTGTGAGAGAATAGAATCGACAACAAGCAGTTTGACGTTCTCTTCCTTGCAGATCTTGAAAGCGTGATCAACAGTCAATATCTGATGGTCACTATTGTAAACGCGACTGTAGATGATGCCATCAAGAATCTTGTCAGCATCCTGCCCGCTAGCCTGGGCCATCTGGAATACTCGTTGGGCCGCGAAGGTACCCTCAGTATCGATGAAGAGGACTTTTCCCTCCAGTCCGCCCTCTGCCGCGGGAAGCTGAGTCTGAATACTCAATTTCATAGAGATCTGCGATTTCCCTGCACCAAATTCACCGACAAACTCGGTGATGGCCTGCGTCTCAAGCCCACCACCCAACAACGTGTCGAGGTTGCTCGATCCGAAACTGAGCCGGAGCAGAGTCTTGCGACGCTCCCACAACTGTTTAGCAGTAACAAAATCCGTCTGGATGGTTTCGCGAGCAGCTTTACTGATCTTGTGAGCAACGCTACTCTCGAGACCGGCTTTTTCGACAAGCTCACGGATAGGGGCGATTGCGAGGGCCGAGATAGAATCATATCCTGCCTCGCGGAGCTTATTCGCCGTAACCGGCCCGACGCCGTCTAGGTCTTGAATATCTAACACTTCAGCGGTCATTACACATCTGCGTGGCTTGGCGCGCGGTTCCCTTATCTCTCACAGTGAGGGGTGAAAGTATTCCTGCTGATCAGTAGGCTCTCAGCCTATCAAAACCGTGTTCGTCTCAAGACCCTTTAGAAACTGGAGGCGAGTCCTTCCTATCCAGTTTGGACGACCACTGGCTCATTGTCTTAGATAACAACTCCCGGAACCGCTTCACGGCAGACGTAAGTCTCAAAAGCTCAGGAATATCCCGCGAACTATACGTGGCCGACGCGGCTGAGACAGGCAGGGAAGCGCCCATACCAGTCAAGGGCTGGTCCATCCGAACCCATCCATGACCCAGCTCCGAGAGTACAGGAAGAACGCTCGTATCTGTTTCGCCAGTCAGCTTGTAGAGACTCGGCTCCCGAACATCCAACCGCGAGAGCTTGCTGGTAAACGAAGCCTCTTTCGAGAACTTGAGATCAGCCTGAAACGCCCGAGCTAGCTGCTCCGTCAACGCTCGCACCTCCAAGAAACAGTCCGGCAACATGCCCAGGAGAAGATTCACACGAAGACTCTGCGACAAGGGATGAAGAACCCGAACAAGATAGTTCGGAATCGCATGACGAGAGAAAGTCTCTGAAAGATGACCCAGACCCATAACCCAAGATAAGTGCGACTTGAAATCCTCGCGCAAGCCTAAGACCTCGCTCCAGGCCTGACTTCCTTCCCCAGACTGACAGAAATCCAGATTTCGAGTCAAGGACATGTTCACCTGGCGAAGAACGTCCACATCGACCGGCGTGACCAATGGGTCCTGAGAGGGCAAGGATATCCAGCCCTTGACGGTCGGTCAAGGTGAGAGATAGGTAAAATGTTCCCATCGTACGGCCCTAGTCGTTCATGATTGGCAATTGAGCGAAATAGGGGGATTCGACTAGGAACCCTGTTAAGCTGCCGAGAGAACTTCTGTCTTCGTGAAGTCCGTCCTATCGATCAACGAAGAACAAGTAGGTAGGACTCTGACAGTCCAGAAATCGATCCAGCTTGCACGCAGAGCCTACATTCTGCGAGCAAAGAAAACGGTGCTCGAACCGCTCCGGACATGGTTCACAGTTCCAACTGGCGCTTCTTTCTATTTCATGCCGGCCCATGTATCCGGCCTCGGGACGGTATCCGTGAAGGTGGTCACCGTAACTCCTAGAAACCGCAACAGTTCTCTTCCCTCGACATCTGCTACAATCTACGTCTTCGATTCCAAAACCGGGTCCGAGCTGGCCCACATTGCCGGTAATAACTTGACCGCGATTAGGACCGCAGCCAGCTCGGGGTTAGCTACCGACATTCTGGCCTCCAAACAGACAGATTCCTTAGGAGTCATCGGAACCGGAAAACAAGCTCAAGCCCATCTCCCAGCGATGTTGGAAGTGAGAAGTGTTTCACAGGTCCGAGTCTATTCACGATCAAAAGCCCATCGCAAGAGGTTCGTGAGAATGGCATTCAAGAACACGGCGGTACGTGTAACTGCTACCGATTCAGCTGAAGAAGTGGCTCGAAGATCTGACCTTCTCGTCTTAGCTACCAGCTCTCGTAATCCACTATTCAGGGGCAATAGGGTGGCTCCCAGGAGCCATGTCAATGCAATAGGAGCCAGTCTTCCAAGCTCACGAGAGATGGACACAACTCTTGTGAAACGATCCATTCTTGTCGTTGATTCTCGAGAACAGGCTGTCGCAACATATGGAGACATCATGATCCCACTCAAGAGAAAGGCGATCACGAAATCGCATATTAGAGCCGAGCTGGGCGAGTTACTTCTCAATCCAAGCCTTATAGAGAGAGGAGAAAATGAAATTACTGTCTTCAAGGCTGGAGGGTTAGCAGTATTGGACGCGGTCTTTGCGGACTATGTGGTCTCACAGTCTTAGCTCTCTTTCGCAACACCATTCGACAGAACCAATTTAATAGTGGGTCTTAGGTTTCGCGGTCTCCGTGGGCCGGTAGATCAGCCTGGTACACAGCGCGTTAGGGCTGGCCGAAGATCGCCCGCTTGGCAGGTCATCCTCGACCCTGAATGCGGGAAGGCACTAACACTGCTCCGTAGGGCCGCGGGTTCAAATCCCGCCCGGTCCACCAAACACTTTTAGCTGGTCTTATAGGTGCCCACAAAACCAGCCTAGACCACTCGGGAGAATCCTATGATCAGTAGACAGCCAACCTGGTTCGAGACGGTCAACCCTGCCACAGGTAGGATCCTCAAACGATACAGATCGTCCACGAAAGCTGATGTTGACAAGGCGGTTACGAAAGGAAAGAAGGCGTTTGAGAAATGGCGCCAGCTCTCGCCTGCAAAGCGTGCAATCTATCTGGAGAGGACAGCGAAGACTCTTCGGGCCCAGAAAGAGAAGCTGGCCAGAATTATCACCCAGGAAATGGGAAAACCTATCAAAGAGTCGTTACCAGAAGTTGCAAAATGCGCGTGGGCGCTGGAGTACTATTCTGAGAATGGCCCGAAGTTTCTGAACCCTGAGATCATAAAGACAGACGCTACCGACAGCTACATATCATTTGAACCGCTTGGCGTCATCGGCTCTATCATGCCCTGGAACTTTCCGTTGTGGCAGTGCATCCGGTTCGCAGCACCTTCTTTAATGGTAGGCAACACGACCGTCTTCAAGCCCTCAAGCGTAACCCCCCAGTCAGGGCTGGCTCTCCAGAATGCCTTCGAGTCAACCGGGATGATACCGGGATGCTTCAGCATAGTTCTCGGAAGCGCTCAGGTAGCCAACCATCTGATCGAGTCAGATACCGTCGCCATCTCTTTCACTGGTAGTGTGAATGCCGGACGAATGGTAGCTCAATCCGCGAGCACTCAACTGAAGAAATTCGTCCTTGAACTCGGAGGTAGCGACCCTTTCATAGTTCTTGATGACGCAGACGTTGAGGCTGCCTCAAGCGGCGCGGTCGCGGGCCGTTTCATCAATAACGGCCAGAGCTGTATCGCCACCAAGAGAATCTTTGTCGTCAAGAAGGTTCTGGACGAGTTCCTGGAGAAATTCGTAAAGAAAACAAAGTCATTGAGAGTAGGAGACCCTCTTAGTCCCGAGACAGACATCGGACCCATGGTCAGGGAAGACGCCCTCAAGACACTGGACGGGCAGGTCAAAGACTCAGTCAGACAGGGAGCCAAACTGGAGCTCGGTGGCGAAAGACTCAGGCGCAAAGGATCGTTCTACGCTCCCACCATCCTCACAAATACTACACCGAAAATGAGGATTATGAAGGAAGAAACGTTCGGACCCGCCGCACCAGTCATGCGGGTCAAAGACGAAAATGAAGCGATACGACTAGCCAATAAGAGCGAGTTTGGCCTTGGAGCAAGTGTTTGGGGCACTGACACCAGGCGAGCTGAGAAGGTGGCGAGAGAAATCTCCGCCGGCCTAGTGACTGTCAACAATGTTGTTGTCTCGGACCCTCGGATGCCGTTCGGCGGCGTCCGGCATAGCGGGATTGGTCGTGAACTCTCAAAATACGGAATGCTGGAATTCGCGAACATTAAGTCGGTCCGGCTATACGAAAAGTCCCCGCTAGCCCACGCCCACGTAGAATAACAGGCAACTAGGGACGCTTCTTGGGAGGCAAAACGACTCTTGTCTACTCCGAGAGGTTTCTAGATTACAACCTCGGACCCCTGCACCCTCTCCGTCCAATAAGAGTCAAGCTAACCCATGACCTTATCCAATCGAAACGATTGCTCAACGGAGACACCGTCAAGATCACAACGCCCCGCGTAGCTTCTGAGGAAGAAATTCTTCTCTTCCATGAAAAACAGTACGTTCGCTTGGTTCAGAAGTATAGTGAGAGAGGTTCAGGACTCTTGGATGCAGGCGATACTCCTGCTTTCAAAGGGTGCTTCGAAGCCACCAGTCTGGTCATCGGCGCGTCCCTAGAGGGATGCGATGCCATAATGAAGGGAAAATTCGATCATGCCTTCAACCCGTCTGGAGGGTTGCACCACGCACATCCCGACCGAGCCTCAGGATTCTGCATCTTCAACGATGCAGCGATCAGCATCAACTACTTGAAAACGAAGTACAAGATCAAGAGACTAGTCTACTTGGACATCGACGCTCACCATGGTGATGGTGTAATGTACGGGTTCTACAATGATTCCTCAGTGTTAGACATAGACTTCCATGAAAGTGGAAAATATATCTTCCCTGGAACCGGATTCTCAGATGAGATCGGAGAGAATGAGGCGAAGGGGCTCAAGCTAAACATCCCGCTCCCGCCCGGCACAGGGGACCAAGCCTTCCTGAAAGCATTTCACAAACTTGTTCCAGATATCGTAAGAAGATTCCGACCTGAGATCATTCTCGTCCAGTGTGGCGCAGATGGCCACGCGGAGGATCGCCTCGCACATCTTCGACTTACCACAAACATGTACCGGGAAGTTGTTTCCGAGATGCACTCACTCGCTCACGAACTGTGCGAAGGCCGACTCTTGCTGTTTGGTGGAGGCGGATACACTCTTGCCAACGTCCCAAGGGTCTGGACGATCGCATTCGCGGCTCTTGCAGAGTTGAAACTGGACAATGTAATCCCGGAACCTTGGTCCAGAGAGTTCCACAACCTCTCGGGAGAGGAATCTCCGAGAGACCTGCAGGATGCGCCTACAAACGACGATTCGAAGACGACAGGCGAAGTCGATAACGTGCTCAGAGAGCTGATGTCATATCTCTCCGCTTGACTTAATGAAATGCAACGTTTATCTTTCAACGCACTAAGCTTCCGCGAAGAGCCATAGATGGGCAGCAAAGGAACCACATCTCTAGGAAAAGCTGGCGGAAAGGGAACTCACATCAGATGCCGGAGATGTGGCCGACACGCCTACCATGTTCGAAAGAAACGTTGCGCTGCATGTGGCTTCGGCGAGATCACCAAGCTTCGACGCTACTCTTGGCAGAACAAGAAGATTAACCGGACAAGAATCGTTTAGAAACGGCGGTTTTCCTTAACATCTCTATTGAGTATAGGCAAGGTCGTAGCTTAGCCTTTGACCCAGGTTGCGTGTCCGCGCTGCAACCGCACGATGCACTGGAACGGCCGGATGAAGATATTCATCTGCGACACAGACGGGTTCATACTAGGTCCAAACGACCCCTACGTGAAACGACTGGAATACGAAAATAGTCAAAGTGCTCCAGCCACGTCTAGTCATTGAAGTTGAGCCCGGACCCCGAGTAAACTTCGCTCGCCAGATTGGAAAATCACAAGTTCCTGACCCACTGCGTTGCACAAGGATTGTTTTCTAGTCCTGCAGAGTGTTTTCGTTGAGAATAGTTTCTCCTTCGTCTACACAATAACAGCCAAGAATGGAACCACCGATGAGAGACCAACGACAAATATTCCCGTTGTCGACGAGACCATATTGACGAATGAAGATTTCTGGTGGCTCATAGGATATCTAGGTTCTGTGATTCTGCTGAGTCTTCGGTTTGTTCGAGGACTCGGCTTGCTCTCATCGACTCTGGGGGATTACAGTCGTTGTCGGGTTCCCCTTCATTGCTTCACCTGA
>Ga0066658_10000260_pt1 | contig 19359 bp, 18 predicted proteins | sample GraSoiAngelo_107_FD_75174 | JGI IMG/M metagenome (GOLD analysis project Ga0066658, IMG submission 75174) | Grasslands soil microbial communities from the Angelo Coastal Reserve, California, USA - 14_0903_09_30cm | ecosystem: Environmental > Terrestrial > Soil > Grasslands | place: USA...
CACTCTTCGTCCTTTTCAACAGTTTGAGGAGGTTTGAGACGCTTAGACGAAGCTTCGTTGGAGCTGTGCACTCGTAAGTGTCGAAGGCTGTCTTGGGCCACTCGAAGTCGACCATGGCTATGTGCGAGGGATCCATAGATCGCAGCTTGATCCCGTCGGGCGAGGCGTTGAAGTCGGCTTCTTCGATGAGGCTTGAGATTGCTCCTATGAGGTTGCGGAATAGCCGAGCATCGTTCATTGTGGCTTTGAACATGGGGTTTGCGGGCTTTTCCTTCTTGGCCGATGTTTCCGCTATTGAACTTTCCAGCAATTCTAGCTATTCTCCCGCCATGTTGCTCCGCAATTGGTACATCTAAAGAATTGGGTCGAGGACTCGTCGCCGCCCCTTGTCTGGACGAGCCAGTAGAACGCCTCGTGATTGTTGCACTTTGGGCATTCAGCCTTTGTCTTGGGAAGGGTCCTTATTTTCTGTTCTTCCCGTCCTATCACGATGATCTTCTCTCTCTCATGGGCCAGCCTGCTAACTTGCTTGTCGCCGCGGCTGCTCGTGTAGCCGCACTTTCCGCAGGCCATGAATACTTTCTTCTCTCTCTTGGCGGGTAGGAGCGTGGACCCGCATTTAGGACAGAACTGCAAAACAGGTTCCGCTATCCAAGCTCCTAGGAGGCGAATTTATTTGTTGGCTTGGAAACGGGTGTTTTCGGGAAAATCGCGATCTAGCGAGTAAGTGGGCGATTCGCAGAGGCTCAGGAAGCATTCCCGTTGTCCAGGTTGTGGAAAGTATTTCTTGAAGGATCCTTCGAGGAAGGTAGCTTTTTACCTGCAATTGCTTCTGTCCAACCTTGTATGATTTGAACCCGTCTGATCGTCTCTTTCTTGTCGAGTTGACCGTGATGACCGGCAGTTTGGTCAATCTCTCGATCTCGTCGGGGTTGAGTTGCTTTTCTGGATCGTGTGTCATGATCAGTCTTAGCTCGGGAAAAAACCGCTTTCTGATGATCGCGGACGCGACCTGTATGCTCTCGAGCGTAGGCTTTGAGGGTAGGACGAGAACTCCGTCGAGGTAATCGCTACCTCGCGTGACAGCGCCCATCAGGCGTCGAGGGTTGCATAGGTCGAGCCCGAGAGTCCTGATCTCCTTCTTGACGGTAAGAGTGCGCGTCATGATTGTTTAAGCTTGGAGAGAGCTACTTCCACTAGGTCTGAGAAGTTCTTGCTAGGGTCAAGATTCTCCTTCTTGAGACAAAACACTATTTCTTCGAGAGTGATCATTTTCTGCAGCCACACATGTCCAAGCAATGCCTCCAAACTGTTAGCAACCTCTCCTCGGCCCACTCGTCTCGGGAGACGCTTTCTCAGTCCAGCTTTTGCGGCTGCATCTGCGAGGATCTTGTCCTGGACCTTTGTTCCTCTGGGTCGACCTGTGGTTTCTGTTAGGGCTATCGAGTAAGCGAAGTTCAGAAGAGAGTCTCCGAACTGGGCGAGATCGGTGTCTGTGAGAATCTTGCCAAGATCCTCGTCGTTCAACCAGGATCAGCCTGACAATAGTTTCATGAGCTATTGAAGGTGTTCATTTGAAGAGGATGGATTGTAACTCGTCTAGTGAGGTTATTATCGACTCGGCGCCCGCCTCTTCTAATTCTTCTCGTGAATAGAATCCCTGTGGCAGTCCTACTGTCTTGGTTCCGGCCCGTTTTCCGCCCAGCATGTCCACGGGTTCATCTCCGACGACAAAACACTCCCTTGGCTGGAGGTGGAACTCATCGATGGCTTTGAGGTAGGGTTGCGGTGATGGTTTGAATTCCGCAACTTGTTCAGGAGTAACCGCGCAGCGGAAATAGTCTCCTAGTTTCCACCTGTCCAAACGTGTGGTGAGCCGTGTTTTCCGTACGAAAGTCACTAAGCCCATGATGAACCCTTTCTGCCGGAGTTGTTCCAGGAGTCCGACTAGATCTTTTCCGGGTCCCGTCTCATCCATTTTGGCGTCTAGTTTCTCGAAGAATCTGGCGCGAACCTCCTCGTCGCGGTCGAGTCCTTGTTCTCGGGCAAGCGAGACGGCCAGTCCGCTTATCTTCAAGGTCTCTCGTGCTAGCCCAGTTTTGATGAGGTTTCGGGCCAGCTCGAGAGCTTCGTAAGCTGTGACTGCGAGGTTGAATTCTCTGAGGGTCTCTTCGATCAGCGAAATCCAGAGTCTCCAGTCTCCATAGAGTGTGCCATCGAAATCAAAGATGATGCCCCTCGATGGCAGAGGGCGGTCTCCGGCTAGCTTTCAGCTTCGGCTGTTACTGCGGCACTGAACTTTTCAATGAATTCCTCGGTGTCCGAGTGGACCTTTTTCGCAGCTCGCTCCAAGGCCTTCTCGGCGGAGGACTCGCCTTTCATTCTCAAGGTTATGACGGGTTTGGTGAAAAGTGGGTGTGGAAGGTCGTAGCCTGCCCAGTCCACTGTCTTGTCTTCAAGGAGCGCGTTCTGCATTAGATGGCCAAAGGTGTGTCCTTCTCCTTCCATCTCAACCTTGAGGAATCCCTTGGATTTCTTCAAGACGTTAACCTTCAACTGGGCACGTTGCCTCCGGCTTCAAAGTCCTCGGCCAGTCGTCTTCTCTCAACATTTAGACACAGCGTACAACGGAGAATTCTTCCTGACAGTACAAGCTCGCCTCCGCACCTTGAGCAGTAGGCTTTGATCACGCCCATGTCTCGTCCGACGGTTGTCAGCTTTGGGATTCGCTGGCTCACATCGATTACCTTTCCCCGGATAATGTCGTTTGGTTTGCAGACGTCACCCATGAACCGCTCGAATCTTGGGCTAGAGTTGGAGATGTGCAACATGCCTGTAAACGGTGGTTGCAGCTTATGCCCGTCAACTACGATGATGTTGATGATGGCCATTTTCTCCTGGACCTTCTCAACAACACCGATGATCGTAGACCCTTCCTCAGGGACGATCGGGGGTCCAGCGGAAGTTTTTACCGAAACTATATGGCGGTTGGAATCTACTGCGGCTACTCCGGTCTGAGACGAGAATACTGTTCCTTCCACCTCGACCGTTCCGCGACCCGGCATGAACTCTTCGACAACGCCAAGCTTTACCCCTGGAACAACGAATTGCCCATCCAGCTTCTTTATCATGGCTGTTCTGGTAACCTTTTCAGGAAGGCTCTATTCTGCCTGCCCGATTCTTATACTCTTGTCTTGAAACGAGATAACGTACCGTAGCCCTAACACGTTGGAACCGAGTGGGTGGCCTGGACTCGAGTCTAGTATCGTGTGGCCTATTGCATTTTTTGCCCGCATTCTGGACAGAATTTGGTCCCAGCGGCGACCGGTTTTCCGCAGTTGGGACAAGGTATCATAGTTTGCGCGGGAGGCGGTACGAACATGGTTGCTCCGCAGTTAGGGCAGAATCGGGCTCCTTGTTGAACACCGTTTCCGCACTTCGGGCATGCGACGAGTGCTGGCTGGGGTTGCACAGATGGCTGCATCTGCGCGTTCATGACTTGGGGTATAAGGACCATTCCTGCTCCGAAGCCCGCGCCTGGAGACGAGCCGATGCTTGATCCAATGTCCTTTGCCGTCTCCATCCTCAACACGTCTGAGGTAGCTGCTTTCTGTTTGATCCAGAAGAGTCTATCTCGGAACTGATCAGAGGTGTCGATGCCTTCGAACTTGAAATCAACAAGGTCGGTTCCTATTCTTTTCAGAGCATCATTGATATTGACTTTCACGGTAACCGATGCTTTGTCGAGTTGAGTGAATGCGGTTTGAAGATCGTATTTTGACATTTCATCGATGACTCTTTCGTTGATGAAGCCTCGGATGAAATCGTCCACTTGCTGAGTATTGTAGGCTCCTTGTCCCCCGACAACCTCGTTAACGAACAAGTTGGAGTCAGTTACCCTGAACCATGCTGTCCCGTGAACCATCAAGGGAGCCAGCTCTGTCGTCTGCGCCTTTGCGCCCCACTTGCCAGCGAACTGTTTCGTGGAGACGTATATGACGGTGGCTGTGAAGGGTGTCTTGCCGCCGAAGAATATTCGGTATGCCGAAGTTATGAGAGGCAGGTTGAGAGTTGTAAGAGTATGTCTCCCGGGAGGGAAGACGTCATATGCCTTGCCGTCTTTGAGAAAGACCGCCGTCTCATATTCATGCACGACTAACTGTGCGGCGTTCGTGATTTCTTCTACTGGGTATCGCCAGACGACATCGTCTGGGCCTGCTCCTCTCCACTCTATGACTTGTGGCATTACTGCTGAACCCCCAGGATTACATCTTTGCGGCCGTTATACGCGGTCTCGAGCGCGTCGACCGCTTTCATCGCGTCGGAGATCTTTCCTTTTGCATCTCGAACATGTCCATTGTCCACAGTATCTTTGAGACCTTGAATGGCCGTTGTTACGGTATCCGTCATCTGCAGGAGTTGCATGTCATAGTCCATCATTCGGTCCAAATCTGGCTCTTTGACCTTTGTAACATCAAAGAAGCCTGCGTATCCGTATTCTGAGTGGTTGATACGTTCGATAACCCTGTCGAGCCGCGCCATGAGATGATCCGTGTCATCCCACGTGTCGTTGATTCCCTGGTTGACTAGCGACCTGTAGGTGTCCTTCGCTTGTGCCTCGGCACTGGACAGTTTCTGGTAGATCTGGTTTCTGAGAAGCTTGTCTGACTCACGCCGGATCTCTCTCTCCTTGTATCCATGGAATCCCGGAATTAGAAGCATGATTTTCTCTTGTAGATTGGTCTGAGATTTGGCCCTTTCGTAAAATGAGTTGCTCGACTGGCTCAACTTCGAACCTTTCCCTTAACATTCAGATTTCACAGTCTATGTTACTTTTAAGGGTGTCAAAACCATTGAAGCCTAAATCCGGGACTACTGTCTTTCAAACTTTCATAATCAAACCTTTCGGATAGGCGGATCCCGTCGAAAAATGTTCATCCTTTTTAGATCAGCAATAGGTCACGGTCAGTCTTTCCGGGCGGGTTACAGAATGACTATGTTGAGATTCGCAGGTGGGAGGCGTTGCGCAGATGAGGACTGTCAACAGGGAAGAACCGGTTACACGAAGCCATTTCATCGACTGTCCCAGCTGTAAGACTCATACCATCAAGCTCAACGAATTGTCCAAGTCGGACGATGCAAGAGCTGCCCACGAGTCATACAAGATTGTAATAGTATACGTTAAGGAGGGAAAATCTAAGCCTGCGACGAAAACGCTGACTGCGTATCCGGCACCGAGTCCGGACGCAACATTGCCGTCTTGGCAGGTGCCTCCGACAGTTACAGTCTCTGAGACTTCGGTATATCCGTACCGAAAAACGGACGCCCGTGAAAGTTCTTGGGCCGGTTGTGTAACAGCTACCAGTGGTCGTAGTGGGTGGATTTTTCGACAGGCTTTCTTCGGGGACGACCGAGGCTGACAGCCGGATAGCCAAGATATACCAGGCAGGCAATCTTGACATGTTCCGGGACCCCGAGGACCTTTTTGACCTCTGGCTCACCTCTGGTCGAGGTAGAACCGTGAACTGTCAGGCATGTTCCAAGGCCCAACGCGTGAGCCGCCAGCATTAGGTTCTGGATCGCCGGATAGATGCTCGCATACCTGACCTCCTCACTCTTGCTGACACGGTTCAGATCGACGCAGCAATAGACTATTACAGGAACCTTCTCAGTGTGGCGAAGCATCTCCGTAGCCTCATCATATACGTCTCTCATACGAGGGGACATTCCTGAACCACCAGCGAGTCTCTCAAGCCATGCTCTGAGCATAGGTTCCTTGAGACGGGCCTTTACCTTTACATCACGAACCACGATAAACTCCCAGGGCTGACTGTTGCTTCCTGAGGCAGCCTTGGAAGCGGACTCTAGAATGATCCTGATCTTGTCGTCAGAAACCGGGTCGACCTTAAATTTTCGGACTGATCTAAGAGAGCTGATTCCATCCAGTAAAGAGATCTCCCTTGGCATACCAGCTTGTTGACCCGCTCAAGGTTAAAGACTCTCGCGGTCCAATTTGACTTTCGTCAATTGCATAGGTCTCAATCTGACCGCTTGAGAATTGCGGTCGATCTTGACGGGGTCTTAGCTGAGACAATGGAAGCATGGTGCAAACGCGCCAACGAGTTCCTTGGCACAAGCTTGAGGCTTGCCGATCTAGATACTTGGGCGTCCTGGCGCAAGCTCGGAATCAGCAGAGAACAGTTCTTCCAGTTTCTGGATGAGGCATGGGATGACTGGGAGAGCATACCTCCAACGGAACCAAGATTAGCGGAAAGAGTCCGGAATTTATCCCGATCCGGACGGATCGACATTGTGACCGGTCGCAGCAAGGAGAGCGTCAAAGCGGCAAAGAGCTGGCTCGCCGAGCACAAGATACCATATGAGCGATTTGTACGGGTCCCAGGCTGGAAGGACAAGATCTCTCTAAACTATGATGTGTATATTGACGATGCACCAGAGTTGATGCCTCTTATCTCGCGCAATCCCATGATGTGGGGAATACTATACAGCAGGCCATGGAACCGAACCGTCCCTGAACTACGCCATGTCTTCAGGGTCAAGAGTTGGACGGAAATCCCAAGACTCCTCGAGCAGATACAACAATAAGACGAGCGAGAAGGTCCAGGCCTTACAAATCATTCCCCAGAGATTTAGAAGGAAGAAACGCTGGCCCACGTCGGATCACGAATAGTCCTTCCTGGAATCTTTATACCGAAACGAACCATCACATAAATTCTGAGGGACCCACGTTGAAAGGCGATTACAAGGTTCCAGAAGATGTCTACTACACGAAAGAGCACGAATGGGTCCGGCTCGAAGGAGAGAGGTGCAGAGTAGGAGTAACCGACTACGCCCAGAACTCGCTGCACGAAGTCGTTTACGTCGACCTTCCAAAAATAGGTCTCAAAGTAGGCCAGATGCAAAGCATTGGCACAGTCGAATCAGTGAAGGCCGTCGCCGATGTCTACTCCCCTATCTCAGGCACAGTCCTCGAGGTCAACAACACGCTCTCAGATGCCCCCGAACTAGTCAACAAGAATCCGTACGGTGAAGGATGGATTACGATAATCCAGCCAGAAGATTTGAAGAGAGAACTGCCCGGTCTCATGAAAGCAGCTGACTACAAGAACCTCTTGAAGAAGATAACCGAGAAGAAATGAGAATCCTAAGGGACGACACTTTTGGTCGCCTAGGACGTTTATCTTCGAGAGTTTCCAATCCTGTCCACTGACTAGTGAAGTAAAATGGTCTCAGAAGCCTTCGCCCTCCTTTCTTCCCCACTGAAAGGATTGCTCCATGAGACAGGAATCTCAAAGCCAACGCCACCACAGGTCGAAGCCATTCCCTTGATAGCCCAGGGCGACAACGTGCTCATAATTGCCCCCACAGGTTCAGGCAAGACCGAGGCAGCACTGCTTCCATTGATCGATAGAATGATCCGGAGTCCGGACAGACAAGGCATCTCACTCGTCTACATAACACCACTCAGGGCGCTGAACCGAGACCTCCTCAAGCGACTCCAAACATGGTCGGACAAACTCGGTTTCTCGGTCGAAGTTCGACACGGGGATACGCCGGCCAAAGACAGAAGACGGATGACAGTCAAACCCCCCGACCTTCTCATCACAACACCGGAAACCCTCCAAGCTATATTGCCTGGCAAACGGATGAGGGATCATCTTCGTCACGTCAAATCTGTCGTAGTCGATGAGATCCACGAGCTGGCAGGCGACCGTAGAGGAGTTCAGTTGACCGTCGGTCTCGAGCGGCTCAGAGAGATCTGCGTCAACGGTTTCCAGAGAGTCGGACTCTCAGCCACGGTCGGCAACCCCGAAGAAATCGCACAATTCCTCGGAGCCAATCAGCCTGTCAAGACAGTACAGATTCCACTCAACAAGTCGACCAGATACAAGGTAGAGTATCCGGCACCAGGAGAGGAAGATCGAGACCTCGCTAGACGACTATACACCACGCCCGAGGCTGCTGCGAGACTTACACTTGTAGACGATCTGATAGAAGCTCACGATTCCACCCTAATCTTCGTCAACAGCCGAGTCAACGCCGAACTGCTCGGATCCAAGTTCAACATGATGAACCGAGAAATAATGGTCCACCACGGCTCACTCCCCAGAGAAGAAAGAGTCCGAGCCGAAGAAGCATTCAAGGCCGGAGAAGTCAAAGGTCTCGTATGTATACCAGAAGAGGAGCTGATCGTTACCTCACGGGGTGTGAGACACGCGAGAGAGATTACTGAAGGAGATAGTGTCGTCTCCTACGATCTTGACTCTTGCAAAACGGTTTTCAGGCCAGTTACAAGAAAGTTTTGGCAGACAGCTGACCGCCTGGTACACGTTAGGCATGAGCTAGGTCTCCTTAAGGTAACCCCCAACCATCCTGTGCTGTGCTTGGGACCGGGTGGCTTGGTGTGGAAAGCGGCCAGCGAGATTGTAGCTGGAGATGCTTTGGTCACGATTGGTCGAATACAAAAGCAGCCAGTTCTTACGCACACCTTGATTGATTATCCGAATCTTTTTGTCAAGAATTCTAGCATACGTTTACTCGGCTATGATCCGCCGGGAAACCCTGGTTCAGAGGTAAGTAGATTATCCCTTGTAAAGTTGGTCATGAGTCAGGATGACCTTGTCAAGATCAAAACTTTCAACACTACACAAACGACGTACACCATTCCGTCTTGGGCGGACAGTCGGCTCGGATACTTACTGGGGTTCCGCAAGTCGGATGGCGACAACCACATGCGATTCTTCAACACCGACCCAAAGAAGCTCGGCCAGGTAGAATCCTGTCTTTCGGGACTTTACGGGGGTTCAATGTATCACGCTGAGATTACGGAAAATCTTTCGAGTTTCCGAGGGAACAAGTCTCGAATGGTGCTGCAGGCTCATTCAAAGCCCATATCGAATCTTCTTGACAATCTTTGGAGCACTCTACCTCTCCCGAGGGATATTGTAAGCTCCTTCTTGGCAGGGTACTTGGATGGAGACGGATGCGCTGTTGTCAGGAATGGCAACCGGCTTGAGCAGCTTCAGTTTGTGACTTTCGATCCCGTCAACCGAGAGTACTTGATCTTCTCACTACTATCCCTTGGCATGAAGCCCAAGCTTTGGAAGGCGAATGGGGTTTCCGGTGAGGGTTTCACTGTCAGTGTGGTCTATAGCGACGATAAGTCTCGATTGCTCGAACTTGTGAAAGAACAATCCATTAAGGCCCGAGAACTGAACGCTCCTTCTCTTGGGAGAAAGCAAAGAACCTTCTACGGTCTTGGTTCATACATCAAGTCCAAGAGAATTGAGAGAGAAATATCCTCGTATACACTCTGGAAACTGATTGGCTATTCCACAAGATACGAGAACCCAAAAAGAGGGATGGCTGCAAACTTTCTATCTCGTCTGAACGAACTTCTCAGATCTCCGCTGCTCGACGGACTTATCAAAGGGAATTTCGGTATTTCGCAGGTTCGTTCAGTCCAGAATGTCGAAGGGAGAGTGGACGTTGTCAACTTTGAAGTCGAACATACTCAAACCTACGCAGTTGGAGGTATCGTAACTCATAACTGCACGAGTACCCTTGAGTTGGGAATAGACATTGGATCCGTTGACCTAGTCGTCCAATACATGTCTCCTAGACAGGTAAACAGTCTCGTTCAGCGTGTAGGCCGGTCAGGTCACACTCTCACTAGAACTTCTGAGGGAGTTTTAGTTTCAGTCTCGACCGAGGACATCCTGGAATCTATCGGAGTCATCGAGCTAGCGAAAGAGGGACGATTAGAACATACCAATATTCACTTTGGTGCGTTAGATGTGGTAGCGCATCAGATCGCGGGAGTACTGATGGACTCAGAGGGAAGCCTCGAGGTCTCACAAGCTAAGAGCATCATCAAGAGAGCCTACCCATACCGCGACCTAGAGGACGGCGCACTTGACAAGGTCATCGAATTCATGCGCAAGATGGGCTACCTCAAGAAAGACGAGAACACCCTATACCGCACTTCCAGGACTCGATTCTACTATTTCGAAAATCTGAGCATGATCCCCGACGAACGCCGCTACCTAGTAGTGGATCTCACGAGTCAGCAAAACGTTGGCATTCTCGGCGAAGAATTCATGATCACCAAAGCCCGCATCGGACTAAACTTCATCGTTAAAGGACGAGTCTGGCAGATCAAACAGATTACAGACGATGGGAAAGTCTACGTCCTTCCCATCAACGACCCCACGGCTGCTATCCCTGGATGGGATGGGCAAATGCTTCCTGTGCCTCGTGCACTGGCAACCAAGGTCGGCACCTACAGAGCCGTTGTGGATCAGCTACTGATTGAGCACGCTCCAAAGTCGACCGCTGTGGAGATCCTATCCGAGCGTTGGCCTTGCGAGCCCTACGGGCTGAGGCGACTGATTGAAGAGATTGAGGCCCATCAGGCAACAGGTGCACCCGTTCCAACCGATCAACGGGTCCTCATCGAGGGATTTGATCGGTATGTCATAATTCACACCCACCTCGGAGACATACTCAACTTCACCCTTGGAGAAATAATCGAGGAACTCTTCCGCCGCCAAGGTCTCGTCCGAATGTGGTGGTCGGACCCCTACAGGATACTCTTCGAAATGACAGCCGACACCTCCGACCTCGACTTGGAAACCCTATTCAGGAAAGAGGTCTTCGGAGTCGAAGAAGCTGTACTAGGCGGAGCATGCCACGGAGTCCTTCATCGCCACTTCCCATGGCAACTCCACATGAAACATGTTGCTGAAAGGTTCGGCGCACTAAACCGTGGACGGCTCATGTATGGAGATGCAATGAAAGAGCTGATGCTGAGATTTCGACTCACTCCCATTTATGACGAGACCATCCGGGAAGCACTAATGGAACATTCTGACTTCGATGGGGCCAAAGAGATATTCCGGCAGATCAAGGACGGATCTTTGAGAATCCAGTTTTTCCAGTCAAAAGACAAGCCTACGCCTCTCGCATATCACATTCTTTATCGACACGTGGACGTTCCTGAACTAATCGCTCCGGAGAATGTTGCCGCAGACAATCTCACGAGGCTCCGCATATCCATTGAGGGACGTGTAATAGACTTGCTATGCTTCGACTGCGGAGTACTAAACTCCGAAATCATGATTGCCGATCTTCCTGAACACCCGGAATGTACATCCTGTCGGTCAAAACTTCTAGCCCCGCTTTTCTGGTCCAGCAACTACGTAACAAGCATTCTCAGAAAAAAGCGCGAGAAAGAAATTCTTGACGAAAACGAAGGGAAAACACTAGTTAAGGCTAGAAGGTCAGCAGACCTGGTAATTTCCTATGGGAGACGCGCTGTCATCGCTCAGTCCGTTTATGGAATAGGACCGCAGACCGCCAGCAGAGTGCTCGCCGTAATGCAAGACAAAGACGAAGATTTCTACAAGGACATTCTCGACGCGAAGCTCCAATTCATAGCAACAAGGCCCTACTGGAACAACTAATCGATCCAGCCTCTCCACCCAACAAATTGTCAGCTGGAACCGCATTCACAAACCAGTCGAGTTCCCCGATCACTGAGAATCCCAGACTGATTATTGTCTAACCCTTGGGCTGAGAAACAGAAAGCTCTAGATCTCTTCAGATACGCTGAGTATTATTCCACCGGTGGGAATTTAGGAAGGTGTATCCATCAATATGACTTGCTGGGTGAGAAACACATGTCAGTCCGCCCGCCTCTGATCGCTCACCAGCGAATGAGCAAACGAGACCTCGCAACAACTGAGACTAGTTCACTAGGCGAGACGTTCCAAGGCCTGCCCCACTAAACGCCTCCGAAATGGAACCCTTAGCAAACATTCTCATCATACGAGCGTTTTGCTCGCTGTCGTCTTTGTTCTGCTCCGTAGCGATCCACTCAGCGCATGCTAATACCCACAACTTTGTGATAAAGTGGGGAACCCTGGGAGGGCCAATGCAACCCACGGATAACAGTTGAGTCTTCAGGCAACAGCTACGTCGCGGACTTTCACAACTCACAAGTCGAGAAATTTGCCGGCAACGGAATGCTGCTGACAGCTTGGGGGTCCAAAGGCTCCGGGTCAGGTCAGTTTATGCAACCTCAGGGAATTGCCCTGGACACCTCTGGGAACGTGTATGTAAGTGATTCAATAACTAACAACATTCAGGAAGTTCACTAACACTGGAGCTTTCTTGTTCTCTTGGGGAGGCGCGGGGTCAGGTCCGGGTCAGTTCCTGACTCCGAAAGACATAGCTGTAAACAAAACAGACTTTGTACATGCTGCTGACAAGGGTAACGCTCGCGTGCAGATCTTTCGAAGTACCGGGGCTTTTGTTTCCAGTTTTGACAGGCTCGGTTCTGGACAAGTCAATTTTTCCTTCCATCTCCGAATGGAGTGGCTGTCGACTTCTCGGGAAATGTGTCTGTGGTTGACAACGTCGACAATAGAGTAGACAAATTCTCCTCCATAGGCACCTTGCTCTTCAGCTTCGGGATTCGAGGAAGCGGGAACGGTCAGTTTACAATCCGACCGACGTTGTGGTTGATACATCAGGAACCATTTACGTAAGCGATTTTTACAATGATCGCGTCCAAAAGTTCTCGGCAAACGGAAGCTACCAGAGCAGCACTAGGTTCCTGGCACCGGCAGATTTGACGATCCCTACGCTGTCGCGCTGGACGGATTAGGACATCTCCGGTTTTGCGTATGTGAACAGATGTGTCAACCAACCTTGTCGAAAAATTTCCAGCGCTGGCGTTCTTGTCAAATCCTGGGGAATCGGACTGCTCAATGGCCCAGAAGATATCGCGATCGAATCGCAGGGCAGCGTCTACGTTGCCAACTACTTCAATAACCGCGTGGAGAAGTTCCTGGGAGATGGAACGTTCGTCGCGGCCTGGAGTTCGTTGGGCGATGAAAATGGTCAGCTCAGTGGGCCGGCAGGCGTTGTTGTCGACGGCACAGGCTACGTGTACCTAGCCGACAGTGGGAACAATCGGGTGCAAATATTCTCGCCGCTTCCTCCGAGTCCCCACACTGCCGGGGGCAGTGGTGGACGCTGCTATCTGCGATGGGGGAGAAGTGTCCGATCAAATTTTTCCCTTTGCGGCATCTTCCAGTGGTTCGGATCTTGAGAGAAGGGGGGTTAGAGGAGGCTAAAGTCCTCCTCTTAGTTTAGGCGTTGGCTATTAGGTCAGGTATCAGGTTGGCCACGTTGGGTGTGCCCCAACCGGAAGCTGGGTCCCATCCTGTGGCTGCGTTGTAGCCTGCTGTGTCTCCAGTCATCACGTTGTTGCCCGCGCTAATGTCGTGGAAGTCGTTGGCGTACAGTGTCGGGCTGTTTCCGATCTTGTAGATCGCCGGGTTGAGATTGCCTAGTGAGCGTCCTGCGGCCTGGTTGGCTAAGGCTGCAATAGCTGCCCATTGTGGCGACCCAGCACTGGTTCCGCCGACGAAGAAGAAGGCGTTGAATCCAAGGAAGGAGGTGAAGACAAGGACTCCGCCATCTATTGCAGCGTTATAGGATACGTCGGCGCTGTACCTACTGCTCAGTGCTGCTCCATTGTATGTTAGACCGGCTTGGTAAGATGGTACGCCAAAGAAGCGGCTGGGCGCTCCACCAGTGGTGGCACCCGGGTTGAAGTAGGCTTCGTTCCAGACTCGTTCTCCTCCGTACCCGGTTGGTGTGCACTGGGGCATGCCGAATGTCCGGCCTGAGTTGCATGGTCCGGTGACGCTTGCTAGTCCTGCGCTGCAGGTCGCTCCCGCCGCGCAACTTGAAACTGCACCAGGGACGATGTAGGGATTGCCCTCAGTTCCGGCTACAGCGGTGACGAGCGGGTCGGAAGCAGGGAATAGTGCGTTGGCGACGGGTCCACCGTTGGTTGCGCCAAAGTCACCGGCGGAGGCAAAGACCGTGATTCCCGCTGCCTGGGCTGCGGCATAGTTTCTGTCTGCTTGGTTCAGCTGGGCATTATTGTCGTGCACTACGTATTCGGGTATTCCGAAGCTTTGCGACATTATGCTCCCGGGGTAAAGTGTGATCGCGTTTTTCTCAGCTGCATTGATGGCGTTGCCTGATGAGGTAGATGCTACGACGAGCACTATGTTTGCGCCAGGCGCCATGGCATGTGCGTATTCAACGTCGAGACTCGTCTCGAATGCCCATCCGATCTCATTGTGCTTGACATCATTGGGATCGAAGACTGGGCATGAACCGTTGCCGCAGAACGTCGTAAATGAGGGAGGTGCAGAGATGTGGAAGAAGTTGTCGAAGAAAGCTAGATCATTCGCGATGGTTGGACTCCCAAAGGCGTCCACGATGAGGATTGTTTGACCTGATCCGTCAAGTGTTGATGGGAAGTTGTAGGCTTTTCTAATGTAGCTGGGGGTATAGCAGATAAGGGTGAGCCCGCTACCCGCCCGACAGAATGGAAGAGCGTCCGGGAGGGTTGTGTTGGGAGATAGTTGGACGGCTGTGTTAAGTGGGACGTAAAGAAAGTCATTGCCTGTGCTAGCATTGTTGAGTGTACTGGCGAATGCTGCTGGGGACATGAGCATTGTTACAGAGATTGCAACAGCCATAATACCGAGTATTTTCTTCATGAGTCGAAGATAATGCTACTATGCATTTAAGGACTTGGCTATCCATAGATAGCCACAGATTACCAGTGAAATCGACTTCCAGTTAGAACAAGAGGTCTTTTCGCGGACGAGTCAAGCTCACGATTGATTCTCGCTTCCCAGTATCGATTGCGCCCGTGTGCCTACCCAGACCTAGAAACCAAGCCCAGAATGAGACCAAGTCTCATCGCCGTAGCCTGCTAGGGGTCCTCCTCACTAATTTCATATCAAAGGACGATCTTTTTCGTGTTTGGACCGGAACATGCCACGAATTCACACTATGGTAGTTGGAAGGCTCCAAACGAACTGTTACATTTTTCAATCCCAAAATGAGGCAATAATAATTGACCCAGGAGACGAACCGGAGCGAATCCTACGGTTCGTCAAAGACCTAGGGGTAGCTCCAAGACTCATAGTTGCCACCCATGCTCACTTCGACCATGTTCTCGGCGTCGAACAAATTAGGAAGCAATTGAATCGTCCTTTCGCAATTAACAAAGACGACCTAGAGATTCTGCAGTTGATGCAAAGGCAAGTCAGACAGTTTATGGGCTTCAGTGCGCCTCCCCCACCCAAAGTGGACAGATTCCTCACAGACGGGCAAACGATAGACGTTGGGGATGATGCAGTGAGGGTCCTCCACACTCCTGGGCACTCCCCAGGGAGCATCAGCTTGTCAGGTGAAGGCTTTGTCTTTACCGGGGATGCATTGTTCAACCAGTCCATCGGGCGGACAGACCTTCCCGGCGGAAATTTCGATACGCTAGTCCGTTCCATAACGGACCGTTTGTTCGGGTTGGACGATAATACGATCGTTTACCCAGGTCATGGCCCAGAGACGAGCATAGGCGATGAAAAGATAGCTAACCCATTCGTAGGACGAATCTCCAAGCGCGCATCCTAGCTCCGAGAGCCATATCTTCCGTGCCGAATTATTGCAACAGAAACCTAAACAGCGATCGATAGTCAGGCAACAGAGATGCGAAGAACGATTAGGATATCTACCACAACTGCCCTCTAGTTAGTATGAAAAAAACCGAGGAAGAATGGAAGAAACAACTCGACAAGGAAACCTACCAGGTCTTAAGACAGAAAGCGACTGAGCGGCCCTTTACCGGAAAATACCTCCACAACAAAGAAAAGGGAATATATGTCTGTGCAGGATGTGGAGCGTCACTATTCTCTTCTGATACAAAGTTTGATTCGGGAACAGGTTGGCCAAGCTTCTGGTCTCCAGCCGAAAAGGAGAATGTAGAGGAGAAATCAGACCGCAGCCTTTTCATGAATAGAATTGAGATAGTATGCAAACGATGCGGTGGCCACCTCGGCCACGTTTTTGAGGACGGTCCGCAACCAACTGGACTTCGATACTGTGTCAACTCTCTCTCCCTAAACTTCACGAAAAGTGATGAGAAGAGCCAATCCACGACAAAAGACTTGCAAACCTGAGAATGCGCCCCCGGTTCAATATCCTTGGGATGAGACTTTGATTCGTGTAATCCACCGTTAGAGATATGAGCACGCAATAGGTCAGAAGACCTGAGAGCGGCCTGACGATAATCGGATGGGAAAAATATCTGGCTGGATTAGACGTTGTAATCATCGCATCATTCCTCTTAGCCTTCAAAGCCGTCTTGATAGAAGGGAGCGAGGTCGCCATCCTCTCTCTCGCCACAATAAAACAGATCGGCAAAAGGAACGTTCTACTCGGAGTTGTCCTGGGAGGTATCGGATCGATAGTTACGTTTCTGATTGTCGAACAAGCCTTCCTCCTGTTGAAAGCGGTTTCCGACGCCCTGATCAATCTGATACCGGGGGCAGTTATCCTCTACTTTTCCTACCGTTTTCTCCGAGGATTCGTGAAGTACTATTTCGGGGGCAAATCGTTCAGGGCAAAGATGGAAAAATGGAGAGACGAAGTCGTTGAGAGAGACCTCCAGCACGCGGGAGGTGTAAGAACTCCAGAAGGCCAGATCCCGTTTTCAATAGGAAACTCGCTACCTGTTTTCAGCATAACAATGACCGAAGGGTTTGAGGCAAGCCTCGTTCTCGCGGCGGCCGGAGCCTTCAACTTTGAATGGACCCTGGTAGGTGCTATAGCGAGCATTATTCTCTTGATCGTAGTGTGTGCCTTCTCCTATGATTACCTCATGCAAGTCCCGCGATGGCTCCTGGACCTGATCGCGGGAATCGTCCTCCTCTCCTTCGGCTCGTACTTCTTCATATCTGGGATATTGATCGCGACTGGCGCTATTTCTTGACAGGAACCTTGAGACCCTTCGACCGACCTCTGAGAAAGAATGGCCATTGAATCTTGCTCGCTACGAGCCGGCTGAATCTCCTAGCCTCAGTCCAAAGTCTGCCTAGAGACTTACGGCTCCTATTTCTGTCACTTTTCCTCTGGACCTTTGGCCTAGGACTTTACAACTACATCTGGCCACTGTATCTCCGGGACCTCCAGGCCTCCCCCGGCGACGTGGGCCTCGTTTTCTCTATCGGGTTCCTCGCACTTGCCCTCAGCATGATTCCTGGAGGAATACTTGCGAACAGGTACGAGCTGAAAGCGATACTGATCTTAGGCTGGGCAATGAGCATTCCACCGCCACTACTCTACTATTTTGCGAGAACTTGGACTGATGTGATTCCTGGAATCGTTCTTCTTCAAGTGTCCGGGTTCAATATTCCAGCTTTCAATGCATACATCGCAGGAGCTGCCGAGAGAACCAAGTCCGCGTCACACTTCGGAATAACTTGGGCATCAGCCCCTCTTGGAGTAGTCTTTTCACCACTGGTCGGAAGCGTTCTACTTAATTGGATCTCTGTAAGAGGCATCTTCATACTTACATTCGTGTTCTTCTCGATCTCAACCATAGTTCTATTCTTCATGAAGACACAACCCCCCCTCAAGAATGATGCCAAATCTCCCAGACTTGAATTTCCCAAGTCGCGCCGAGAAGGGACGCTTCTTCTCTATCTCGCCGGGGCTGCTCTGGCATGGAGTATTGCCGCGCCCTTCATACCTCTATACTTCCAAGATGCTCTCAATCTTGGCCCCTCAATCATACTGCTTCTCGGTGCACTGCAGTCTCTCGGTGCGGCCGTCTTCGCGATCCTCCTCGGTAGGCGAGCAGATACGAGTAGCCAAGGCGGGACAATGGCCATTGGCCTTGTCTTGTCCTCAACGGGCCTCATCGGAGTCCTCATTGCCAGAAACCCGTTGCTCTCTTTTCCGTTAGTCTTCCTCATCGGAAGCGCTAGGGCACCAAGCCTCGTCGCCTACTCCATCCTCTCGACAGTGCGGAAGGGAGCGTCGAGAGCGGGACAGTTCGGATTCTATCTGACACTTGAGAGCCTGGGGTTTGTATTTGGATCCTACCTAGGAGGTATTCTCTACACTCTGAACCCCGCAAGTATGTTCTACACAACTCCAACATCATTCATGGCACTTGCACTCCTTGCCTGGTTGAGCTTCAGGAACAAAGCATAATCCTACTAGCGCTTCTTTCCATAAACCGCGTACACGATTCCTTGCGTAAGAGGAACAGGTCTCGTATCCGGGAGTCCTTCCTCAACCATTAGGCTAGCAATCTGAGTGCCGGTCCGCGACTTTAGAATTGAACGGCCAAGGTATGATAGGGTTCTCCCCCACGCTTTCGAGACAATTCTTCCGAAGATGGGAAATAGTCCTAGAAGATAGTCATAGTAGAATAGTCGGAATATTCTGTTCGGGGGCCGCGCGAAGTCGAGCGATATCACGACACCGCCGGGGATTGTTGCTCGAGTCATCTCTCTGAAGGTCAGTCGTGCATCGGACACATTTCTAAGGGCTAGGCTTATCGATGCAGATCTGAAACAGCAGTCTCTAAATGGTAGGTTCTCAGCGCGGGCTAATACCCAGTCGGTTCTCTCAGCCAGGCCTCTCTGACTAAGTCTCTCCTTCGCCGTTTGAAGCATAGAGAGTGTTAGATCGACGCCAACCACTAGGCCCTTGTCGGCGATTGCTTTTGCAAAATCCGCTGCCAAAAGCCCGGTACCGGTGGCCACGTCGAGTACCACGCTGTCAGGTTGAGGCTCAGCCTGTTCGACTACGAAGGCTCGCCATTTTCTGTCTTGGCCGAAACTCAAAAGTCCTAAGAGCAAATCGTATTCTAGCGGAACCCTGGAGAATAGACTGCGGACGTAGAGGGCTTTGGAATCGTAGGCAACGTCACGTCTTCGGTTGGTGAGTTGCAATTAGTTTTCGTCATCTCTGTTGGATATCTGCTAGGGACATGCTATTTTTGTTACGCGGTCGTCGCATGAACCTGTCGCGATGGAATGAGGGGAGTAACTCCGACCACGTGACAGGTCAGAAATGGAATATAGCCAGTTGCTTGGCCACCGTAAAATCCCTGCCTGGCAACAGGCCAAGCTACCACGCTACAGGCGTGAGGGGGCGGTTGAGGTTCGACCGTTCACTGCCAAGACGGAGCTACGTGCTTCTGAGGCGCAAGGGCTCTCAGCTGAAGTAATGAAGGGGAACCCGACGACGACTGTAATCCCCAGAGTCGATGAGAGCAAGCCAAATCAAAAACCACCGAAGACTGCGCAGAACAGGCAGAACCCACGTTCTATGCGACTTTCGAGGGAGCTTTCCTGGACTCAGCTCGGGTTAGAGCATAGCCGACAGCGCCTATGCCGATAACCACTATGACGACCAGTATGACAGCTGGAACCAGGTATAGGGAGAAGG
>Ga0066658_10000266_pt1 | contig 19109 bp, 10 predicted proteins | sample GraSoiAngelo_107_FD_75174 | JGI IMG/M metagenome (GOLD analysis project Ga0066658, IMG submission 75174) | Grasslands soil microbial communities from the Angelo Coastal Reserve, California, USA - 14_0903_09_30cm | ecosystem: Environmental > Terrestrial > Soil > Grasslands | place: USA...
CGATCAAAGGGTTGTACGTGAATGCCTGGGCGTTCGGATCGCCGAAGCTGTGGCACCTCGTGCGGCTGGCCGACGAGACCGAGATCAATGCCTTCGTCGTGGACGTGAAGGACGACACCGGCTGCCTGCTGTATCCATCGGCGGTTCCCACCGCCCAGCAGATCGGCGCGAACGCGTGCACCCGCGCCAAGGACGCGAAGGCGCGGCTCGACACGCTGGCGGCCCACGGGATCTACGCGATCGCCCGCATCGTGGTCGCGAAGGACCCGTTGCTCGCGGAGCGCAAGCCCAGCTGGTCGGTGAAGGATCGCACCACCGGTGGGCTGTGGCGCGACCGGATCCACAGCGCCTGGGTGGATGCGTACAACGATTCCGTGTGGATCTACTCGGCCCAGTTGGCCGCGGAAGCCGTGCGGTTGGGGTTCAGCGAGGTGCAGTTCGATTACGTACGCTTCCCCGACGAGCCGCGCGAGCGTATGGCGACGGCGATCTTTCCGGCCCACCATGGAGAAACGCAGCGCGAGGCGGTGCGCGAGCACATCACGCTGCTCCGGAACCGCCTCAGGCCGCTCGGCGTCCCGGTCACGTTCGACATCTTCGGCCTCACCGCCTCGGCGACGACCGGCGACCTCGGCATCGGCCAGGTGTGGGAAGATTTCATCAACGTCGCGGACGTGGTGCTGCCGATGGTCTATCCCAGTCACTACTATCGCGGCGCCTTCGGCCTGGCGTGGCCCAACGGCGAGCCTTATCGCGTCGTCCGATACGCCTTGAGCGACGCCCTCCAGCGCTCGCGGCCGCACCCCGCCGCCGCGGAGATCCGGCCGTTCTTGCAGGCGTTCACGCTCGGCCGCCGGCTGCCTCGCTACGCGCCATCACAAATCCGCGATCAGATCCGCGCGGCGGAAGACTTGGGCATCACGTCGTGGGTGCTGTGGAACCCGCGCAGCGTGTACCAGCGCGAGTCGCTTCGTCCCAAGCACAGCGGCGAGCGGTCCGCCGGCCGGGACCTCTCCAGCACGACCGGCGGTCGTTAGCCCCGGCCATTAGCCCCAGCCGTTAGGCCGGGGAGTTCACTCGACAGGAGCCAGCGCCATCCCGGGCTGCCACTCGGTGATGTAACCGGTGATGGCAGACGCCGCGACGCTGTACGGGTTGGCGAGGTAGAGCTGCCCCGGACCCGAGCGGCCGGGAAAGTTTCGGTTGATCGCGCTGATGGTCACTTCGTCCCGCGTTTTCGACACGCCGGGCCCCGCGTTGATACAGGCGCCGCACGAGGGCTCGAGGAACGTCGCTCCGACCTTCTGGAACAGCTCGAGGTAGCCCCGCTCCTCGCAGTAGCGCTTCACGTCCTGCGATCCGCACTGAATGTAGAACCGCACCCACGGGGCGACGCGCGCCCCTCGCTCCGCCGCCTCCGCCAGCACCCGGGCATACATGTCCATGTCTTCCTTCTTGCCCGCGGTGCACGAGCCGGCGTACGCGATGTCCACGCGGATCCGCGCCGCGGCGTCGATGTACTGGCCGTTCCCGGGATCGCCGGGGAGCGCCATCATCGGCCGAATCGCGGCGGCGTCGATCTCGATGACCTCGCAATACTCGGCGCCGGCGTCGCTCGCCAAACCGGCACACAACCGCTCGGCCTCGCCGCGCGGCATGCCGCGATATGCCACGAGATACTCAACCGTCTTCCCGTCCGGAGCCACGTAGCCGGTAAAACCTCCTACCTCCGCTGTCATGTTGGTCATGGTGGCGCGCTCGTCTACTGACAGCGATTCGACAGCATCCCCACAGTATTCCACCAGCTTGCCGATGGCGCGGCCGCTCTTCACGTACGGCTGGCGCAACACTTCGAGCATGAAGTCCTTGGCCGTCACGTTGTCCGGCTTCCTGCCGCGCACCACGATCCTCACGGTTTCAGGAACGGTGAGCCGCACGTCCTTCGTGATCCAGGAATTGAAGATCGCGGTCGTTCCCACGCCGAATGCGACACACCCGACCGCACCGGCATGGGGCGTGTGCGAGTCCGAGCCGATAATCACCATGCCGGGCTCCGCATGTCCCTCGAGGATCTTGGAGTGGCAGATCGCCTCCGAGCCCCGTGCGCCACCATGGTGGCCGAGGCGTAGCTCGCCGTACAGCTTGATTCCCTGTTTCTGGGCGAAGGCGCGCTGCTTCTTTTCGAGCTGCAGCGCTACCTCGAGCAGCCCCTCCTTAACGCGCTCGGGGGTCATCGCTTCGGGAAGGAACGTGAGGTGATCGCGAAACATGAGGATGGAGCCGGGATCGACCACCTGCTCCTCGTGGCCCACGAGTTGCTCGAAGAAGATCGCCGCCATCGGGGTCACGTATTCGTGGCTGAACCGGATGTCGGTGACCACGAATCCTTCGTCTCCCGGCTTGACGGCGGGCACGCCGATCTTGCCGCGCGCGGGGTCGACCACCCAGTGGCGCGCGATGATCTTTTCGCCGAGCGTCATGGGCCGCCCGGCTGTCCGGGGCGGCGCGAGCACGACCTTGCCCTGGAGCCGGGCGACGTTGAAGTTGAACAGCCCCCCGTACTCGATGATACCACGTGTGATCTCACCCTCACCCTGGGTGAAGGCCGCGAGCGGGATCGCCTCGCCCCGCCGCACCCGGTCGATGATCGAGAAGTCGGTGGTCGTGAGGACGCCCAGGTTCTGGCAGTTCTCCCGGTAGATCCGCTCGATGTTCTCGGCCACCACCAGCTTGATGCCGGCGCACATCTCGGCGTAGGGAGACTGCTCGCGCGACGAGCCCTTGCCCCGTCGTTGGCCGCTGACCGAGGCGACGAAGCCGCCGCGCTTCACCGACCCCCGGGCGATCGGGAACTCTTCGCCGCACTTCAAGCCGAGGTAGGGGAAGTCGCCGAGGGTTTCGTCGTAGTAGTAGCAGATGTAGGCAGGTGTGATCTCGTCGGTCGAGATGTTGTCGCGTAGCTTGCTGGCGGGGGTCCAGTCCAGGTCTTGCCCGTCGAGTTGGGTGCGGACGAGCGCAGGTTCTTCAGTCAGAAACAGGATGCGGCCCTGGAGCCGGACGAGATCGGGGAGTCGCTCGACCCGGCGGGACTGCAACGCTTGCAACATGAGCGAAAATTGCACCGCTCGCTCGGTGCCGAGCAAGGCGAATCAGGAGAAACGCGATGCTGTCCACGACATGTCGACTTGCTGTCACGATGCTGCTCGTCACGTGGGAGGCCCCGCTCTGGGGGCAGCGACCCGCCACTGCGCCGCCATCCCTGCCACCGGTGAGCGGGGCGGCGATGGACGCGCACATCCGTTACCTCGCCGACGACTTGCTCGAGGGACGCGCCCCCGGCACGCGGGGCGGCCGGCTCGCCGCCCGATACATCGCCGCGCAGTTCGCGACGCTCGGGCTCGAGCCTGCCGGCCCCGACAGCTCGTACTTTCAGCCGGTCGCCCTCCTCGGTTTGACGTCTCATCCCTCTCTGGTGTGGGGTCCGAGCGGCGCACCGCAGTCCCTCAAGTATCTCGACGACGTTGTCGCGTGGGCCGAGCGACCGGACCCCGAGATCACCGCCGACGGTGAAGTGGTGTTCGTGGGTTATGGCATCCGCGCGCCCGAATGGCGGTGGGACGACTATAAAGACACCGGCGTGCGCGGCAAGGTCGTGCTCATGCTCGTGAACGACCCTGGGCTGCAAGACTCGACCGTGTTCAACGGCCGCGCGCTGACCTACTACGGCCGCTGGACCTACAAACTCGAGGAGGCGGCGCGACGCGGTGCGCTGGGCGCGCTGCTGATCCACACCACCGAGAGCGCGACGTATCCGTGGGAAGTGGTACGGGGGTCGTGGTCGGTGGAGCAGTTCAAGCTCGACCGCCCGGCGGCGCAGAGCCTCGCGTTCGCCGGGTGGGTCACCGCCGACGCGGCGCAAGCGGCGCTCGCGCGCGCGGGCTTGAGCCTCGATTCTCTGACACGCACTGCTGCGTGGCGCGACTTCCGACCGGTCGCTACGGGTCTGCACGTCGCCGTGAACATCGTCAGCGGCGTGCGCCGGGTCAGCTCGGAGAACGTGGTCGCGAAGCTCCCGGGGAGCGACCCCACACTCGCGAAACAAGTCGTGCTGTTCACCGCGCATTGGGACCACAAAGGGATCGGCCCCGTGATTCATGGCGACTCGATCTACAACGGCGCCGAAGACAACGCGTCCGGCGTGGCCGCGCTGCTGGCGGCAGCGCAGGCGCTCACTCAGGTGGCCCCGCGACCGCGACGCACGCTGCTGTTCGTCGCGACGACGGCCGAAGAGAGTGGGTTGCTCGGGAGCGAGGCGTACGTCGCGAGCCCGCTGGTACCGCTCGAGCGCACGGCCGCCGTGCTCAACCTCGACGTCGCCAACGTACGCGGCGCCACCCGGGACATCGATGCGCTCGGGATCGACCGTTCCACGCTCGGGGCAATGTTCCAGGCTGCCGCGAAGCTCGAATCGCTCACCGTTATTCACGAACCCGACGTCCGCGGGTCGTTCTACCGCTCGGATCATTTCCCGTTTGCGCGGGCCGGCGTGCCCGCGCTGTCGATCCATCCGGGACGAGACTTCGTGGGACGGCCCGCCGGATGGGGGAATGAGCAGGACGAGCTCTACAACCGCACGCGCTATCACCAGCCGAGCGATGAGTACCGCGCAACGTTCAGCTACGCAGGGCTAGCGCAGGAAGTCCGTGTCACCATGCGCCTGGCCCTGGCGGTCGCGAACGCCCCGGAGCTGCCGCGCTGGCTCCCGAGCTCCGAGTTCCAACGCCAAACCAGCCGAGTGGTGCCCTGAGTGCAAGCCGTTGCAGCGCGTCTAGTGCACGGTGACAAAAGCAGTTATTGATGGCGGGCTGGTCAGCGCCCGAGGGCCTCTGGCCGATTGGGACGCCGCCGACTAGGTTTGCGCCGCTTTTTGACAGCCGGGTCTGCCGCACTCGTCACCGCGGAGCGAGCACCCTGGAACTCCCGACGTCGCATCGGTTCCCCTTGTCCTGGCTGCTCGAGGCCGCGAGCCCACCGCTTCAGTATCGGGCGTATGCCGAAGTTGTGCGCGAGAGCGACCGCGATCCGGAGCGACTCGCGGCGCTGCGCCAAGCGGTGGTCGAGTACAAGGTCGCCCAGGCGATCGCGCGGAAGCAGAAGCCCACGGGGCTGTGGGGAGGCAACCTGCTCGGGCCCGTGGCCTCGAAAGCGCACGGCTGGAGCGAGCCGGGCACGGTCTATCAGTACCGGCGCTTGATCGAGCTGGGCTGGCCCCCGACCGAGCGGCCGTTCCGACTGGCGGACCGCTTGTTATTCCAGCTGCTGTCACGCATCGAGCCGGACGACCCCGACCGTGGAGTCGCGCAACGGGCGCAGGAGCTGCTGATCGAGTATCAGAAGCCAGCCAAGTCCGACGCGGGGCTGGGGCGCTGGGCGCGGCGGCTGGGCCGGGAAGCGGCGGCATGCGCCCTCGCGCGGGCCGGCCACATCGACGACCCGCGCGTGCGCGGGACCGCGCACACGATCGCCAGCAACATCTCCCAGTACCTGCGGAGCGAGCTAGCGGTCAAGCCCTTCAAGAAGGCGCAAGGCAGGACGGTGCTCGAGCCCGCGGCCTACCCACCCACGGTCTTCGCCGTCGAGATGCTCGCCTTCCTCCCGCCGGTGCAGCGGGAGCGTGCGGGATTCATCGAGCGGCTCGGGCAATACTTCTCCACCCCGGCGCCCCGCCGTGCGTTTTTCATCCTGGCCGGCAAGAAGCTGTTCAAGCCGATCTTCGAGCTGCTGGGCGACCCGCTGCGCTCGGACGCCCAGGGCCACATCAGCGACGTTCCGTTCGCCCTGTACTGGCTCGAGCTTCTGACCCGGCTCGGGCTGGTACGCAATATCCCGAGCGCCGGCCGCGTGCTGGCGCGGCTCTTCAATGAGTGCGACGAGCAGGGGATCTGGAGCCCCAAGAGCCTGCGGGCGTTGCCGAAGGCGATCAGTCCCGTCTCGGCCCATTACTTCCCGCTGGAGGGGCCGGGCAAGAGCCCCGCGCAGCGGCAGACCGACGTCACGTTCCGGCTGGCGCTGATCGCCCGGTTGATGGGCCTTCCCGTCGAGATTGCCTGAGCACGGCCGCAGTAGGCAGCGCCATCTTGCGGTAGCAGCCGGGATTACGTAGTAGTAATTACTACTACTGTATGGCGACCGTCGACCTCACCCCGTTCAGATTCACGGCTACCGAGTCGGTCGTGTATTCGGCGTTGCTTCGCCTCGGCCCCGCGACCGGGTACGGCGTCGGCCGGGTCACGCGGCTCGCCCGAGCGAACGCGTACGCGGCGCTCGAGGGTCTGGTCAGCCGGGGGGCCGCGCAGCGCGCAGCCGGGCGCCCGGCCCGTTACCGGCCCGCCGACCCCGGCGCATTGCTCGCCCGGCTCGCCGCCGAGCAGGGAGAAGCGCTCGACCGGCTGAGCCGCGCGCTCCAGGACGCGAGCCACCCCGCTGAGCCCGAGACCCGGATCGTGGCCGGCGCCCGGGCCGTGGCGAACGTGGTGCAACAGCTCGTCGCCCGGGCGACCGGGAGCGTCCAGGGCATTCTCAGCGCCGAGTTGTGGCGCCCCACCCTCCCTGCGTGGCGGCGCGCAGCAACGCGGGCCGCGATCGACGTCCGGCTCGCGGGCGAGTCCGCGGAAACGGAGGGCATCGTGAAAGGCACGGTCGTGGCGGCCACCCCCACCGTACTGTTGATCGATGACTCCCAGCTCCTGACCGCCGCGGGCGCGGGCGAGCAGATTACGGCGCTGTGGAGCTCCCATCCACTGCTCATCACGCTCGCCCAGGTCGCGTTGCGCAACCTCGCGTGAGCAGCCGTCACACCGCGGTCGCCCTTCTAGTGACGCTCGGAGTCGCGTGCCGCGCCGCCCCGATTCCAGACGGCCAACGGTTCCCCACGGGAACGCCGTTCACGGCCCACTTCGCGCGGATCGACGATCTCAGGATCCGCTACATCGATGCCGGCGCAGGAACGCCGGTACTCTTCATCCACGGTCTCGGTGCGTCGATGTACGCCTGGCGTAAGAACCTCGCCCCGGTCATGGCGGCCGGGTTCCGGGTCGTCGCGCTCGACCTGCTGGGATTCGGCTCCTCCGACAAGCCGGCGCACGGTTACACCAACGCGGCCTACGCCCACCTCGTCGTCGCGCTGATGGACTCCCTGCACCTCCCCGACGCCGTGCTGGTCGGCCACTCCATGGGAGGCGAGATCGCTGCGGAAGTCGCGATCGCGTTCCCGACGCGCGTGCGCGGACTCGTCCTGATGGCGGCGGCGGGGCTCGGCACCCGCGAGCCGCTGCTGTTCCGAGTCGGTCGCTGGCCCGTGGTCGGCCCGTTGATGCTCGCATTCCGGGGTCGGGCCCTGGCAGCCCGGCTCCTCAGGTCGACGTACGCCGACCCCCGCAAGGTGACAGAGTCCGACGTCGATCAGTATTACGCGCCGGTGGCCGAGGCCGCCTACGGCCGCGCGCTGCGGGGCGTGTTGCGCGAGTTCCGTTTCGGTGGGCTGGAGGGGCGCCTCGACGCCATCGGCGCGCCCACCCTGGTGCTGTGGGGTGAGGCTGACCGGTGGATCCCCATCGCCTTGGGCCGGGCGCTGGCGGCTCAGCTCAATCGGTCGGCGTTCCTTTCGGTGCGGCACGCCGGGCACTCGGTGCAGGAAGAAGTGCCCGACGAGGTGAATCGGCTGGTGATCAAGTTCCTCGAGGAGGGCTTGCCCCGGGTTCCGGGGAACCTCGCGTGGGCGGGGTGGCGCCCCCATGACGGGAAGTGTAGATTTCATCAACCATATGGTTGAGAAAATGACGCCCTGAAACCTAAGCTCAGCAACCCCAGAGCATTACGGATCATCACCGCTGCCCAAGACGAGTTCGCGAGACGCGGCTTCGACGGCGCGCGGGTAGACGACATTGCCCGGCGGGCCGGCGTCAACAAGCAGCTGTTGTTCTACTACTTTCACTCCAAGCGCGGGCTGTTCAATGCCGTGCTAACGCGTGGCGCCGCCCAGCTGGAGCAGGCGCTCGGCTCGCTCGCCATCGCCGGGGACGGCCCGCTCGATCGCATTGCCGGCGCCCTGGCGGCGCAGTTCGACTTCCTCGCCGCCCATCCCGACCTCGTCACGCTGCTCACGCAAGCCGGCCGATCCGACGCGCGCCCGTTCGCGCCGGCGATCAAGCGCTTGGTCATCCTGCTCGCGGAAGGTCAGGGGCGGGGTCAGGTGCGGGACGACGTGGACCCTCACCTAGCGGCGGCGCAAGCGCTGGTGCTGATGGTCGCATACCTCGGCCTCGAGTCCCTGATAGCGGCGAGCGCGCCGCCGCTCGGCGCGGACGAGCCCGCGCTGCGCGAGCGCTGGAAGGAAGCCGCCGTGAAGCTGGTGCTGGAGGGGGTGGCCGCCCGCTAAGCGCGTATCACCAGTTCAGCCAGTAGGACGCCTTCACGAGGAAGGTGTTATTGGGGTGGAGCGTGAAGAGGTCGCCGAAATCACCGGCGAGCGACCGCGGCCCCGTCGCCCCGAGGAAGTCGCGCCGCCCTTGCGTCCAGACGACGAACAGAGTCGAGCCGGGCCGATATTCCCATCGCAGCACGACGTTGGAATTGAACTGCTTGAAGTTGAACCCGCTCTGGAGCGTGCCGGTGTACGGCTTGAACCGGTCGTCGTACGCCGCGGCGCGCGGAGCAGCGAGCTCGCGCGCGTTCGAATAGTTGCCCTTGCTCACGAACGGCTGTGCATAGACCTGGAGTGTGAGGTCGGGCGTTATCGTGTAGTCCACCCGGCCTGTCAGTGACAGGGTCTTTTGGTTCAGGTGGGCCACGGGATAGTGCCTGGCGCCGGTGGAGTCGGTGACGGGGTCGAAGGGCTGGGTGTTGTCGATATTGTGGGTGGCGCTCACCCCGATCGTCGTGTTGAACTGCGACGCGATGCGGACCGATACCTGCGAGCCCAGGTTGACCGACTCGGACCGGCCGCCGTCCCCGCGCCAATAATTCGTCCACAGTGCGGGCACTACAACCGGCCGGCTGTCGCCATCCCACTCCGCCCAGGAAGAGACGATCGGATCGACCCGCACGGCCGGGCCCCCCCGAGCCCGGCGGTCGTCGAGGGTCGTGCCGAGGTGGCCCAGTGTCGTGCCGGCGTGCAGCCACCAGCGGTTGTTGAGCTGGACGTGGACATTGGTGTTGGCGGCGCGCTCGACCGGCAGCCCGGCGCCCGTCCAGAATTGCCACCAGTTGAAGTTCCAGAACGCGGTCTGATACAGAGAGCTCGGATGGAGCGACTGCACTCCGAACCAGGTATTCCAGCTCTGCTGGTCGGCGCGCAGCAGGAAGCCCAAGTCGTTCACCTCGAAGCCCGGGGACCGGCGCTGATAGCTCGTCTCGAACCGGGTAATCCCTCCACCCACTTTGCCGAACAGCAGCTCTTCCGCGTCCCCCGCCAGTGAGGTCCTGGTCGAGTCGAACGGCAGGCCGGCATCGGGCCGCTGGTAGTAGTGCACCGCGTCGCGCTGCGTCGCGGTGATGGCCGCCGCCGTGCCCGTCACCCGGCTCAAGTCGAGCGAGCCCGAGACCTGATAGCGGCTTCCCAGGAACCGGTGCCGGAAGTCCACCGCGCCGACGTACGCGTTGTGGCGCAGCCCGCCCTCCGTCAGCGGGTCGAGGCTGCGGTTCACTGCCGTGAACATCATGCCGACGCCGCTTTGGCCCTTGCGGAAATCCTGCTGCCCGCGCAGCACCGCGTAGTTGGTGGCGGGCTCGGTGGTGCGATCGGAGCTGCCCGTGGCGCGCTGCGTGATGGCGTCGAGCACACCCACGGTCTGACCACCTGGCAACCGGCCGGTCACCTTCGCTGCGCCGTAGATGGTGGTGGCGATGGGCGAGCTTGGGTCGTTCCCGGGGAGCTGCGGCGCCCGCCCGATGCGGCGCGAATAAAACAGCCGCTCCCCGTTGCAATTCACCTGGCTACAATTGACGTCGAAGCGAAACACGCCCGTTCCCGCGACGAAGAACGGGCGCCGTTCCTGGAAGAACGTCTCGAAGGCCGTGAGGTTTAAGACCGCGGGATCCGCCTCCACCTGCCCGAAGTCGGGGTTGACCGTGGCGTCGAGTGTCACGTTGGACGTGAGCCCATACTTCAAGTCGGCGCCCGCGGTGAGCTTCTGTGAACGGTCGAAAGCGGGGCCCACGGGAACGGAGACGTTCTTCGTCACCATGTACGGCGCGACTTCCAGCCGACGCGGCGCCGGCAGTCCCACGAGGCCCGTCACATCCCCGAGCTGGGACGCGAAACCCGACTGGGACTGCCGGTATACCGGCCAGCTGACCCGCTCGGTGTAGCGCTGAATGTCACGCCACACGGCGAAGCCGAAGGTGTTGGTGTCGGCGTGAGCGTACCGCAGCTGCGACAGCGGAATCCGGAACTCCGCTGTCCAACCGAGTGAGTCAACTGTCGCCGCCACCTCCCACACGCCGTCCCAGGCATCGTCCTCGTTATTGTCGTTGTAGATCGCATAATCGCGCTTCACCCCGGCGGGGTTGACCGCGAACTCGTACCCGGTGCGGCGGTCGTGGTAGGAGTCGATGACGATCTTGAGCTGGTCGGTCGGAGCGCGGACGTCGCGGCGGGCGAGAATCTTCAGGATGCTGTCGGGATGCGGATCGAAGGCGCGAATGAAGGCGTAGAAGTTGTGATCGTCATAGGCGACTTTGGCTTCCGTGGGGAATCGGGGGGGGCCGTCCTCGCGCGGCGAGAACTCGCGAAACGCCGTGATCGCCGGTGCCTCGCGCCACACCTCGTCGTCGTCCTTGCCGTCGATGACGACCGCGCGCACGGCCCGCCGGGCGGCGACGCTGTTGGACGTGGGGGGAGGCGTCCGGGCCGGCGGGGTCTCGGCGCCGGAGCTGCCGTTCGCCTGCACGACGATCATGAGGGCGAGCATGGGAACAGCCACCGGCATACCGGGACCTTTGGTCTGGGATACCGGGATTTAGACGCGCGCCCCCCGGAAAAGGTTGCACAAACGTCAGGGCCCCCGGGGAACTCCCGGGGGCCCTGCTCCGACCGGCGCAGCGGCTAGTTTTGCTTCGCCACGAGACTGGGCTCGATCGGCACGGGTCCCTCGAATACCAGGTGGCCCGCTTCGAACCGGGCGCCGCGCAGCGCCAGGCTCAGCACCTCGCCCAAATCCTCAACCAGGTGCACCTCGAGCGACTTCCGCACATCCTCGGGGAGGTCCTCCAGGTCGGCCGCGTTCTCCTTAGGGAGCACGATGGTCCGAAGGCCCGCGCGGACCGCGCCCAGCACCTTCTCCTTGACGCCTCCGATGGGCAGCACCCGGCCGCGCAGCGTGATTTCGCCGGTCATCGCCACGTCGTGGCGCGCCGGCCGCCGCGACAGCGCGGACACCAGCGCCGTGGCCATCGTCACGCCCGCGGACGGACCGTCCTTCGGGATCGCGCCGGCGGGGACGTGGATATGCACGTCCGTTTCGGCGAGCGCCTCCTCCGGAATGCCGAGCTGATCGGCGTGGCTCTTCGCGTACGTCAGCGCCGCGCGCGCCGATTCCTTCATCACGTCTCCCAGCTGGCCGGTGAGCACCAGTTCGCCCTTGCCCCGCATCACGCTCGCCTCGACGAACATGATGTCGCCTCCGACCGGCGTGTAGTACATGCCGGTCGCGACGCCCAAGTCGTCCTCGCGCGCCATGCGCTCCGGATGCACCTTGGGCCGCCCGATCAAGTCGTCGACATCAGACGCGTCCACGGCGAGGCGCTCCACCTCTCCCACCGCCACCCTACGCGCCACCTTGCGGGCCAGCTTGCCGATCTCGCGCTCCAGCTGGCGCACGCCCGCTTCGCGCGTGTAGCTCGTGATGATCTTGCTCAGCGCGGCGTCGTCCACGGTCAGCTGCCCCGGGGCCAGGCCGTTCTCCTGCAGCTGGCGCGTCAGCAAGTAGCGCTTCGCGATCTCGAGCTTCTCGCGCTCGGTGTAGCCGGCGAAGTTGACGGTCTCGAGCCGGTCGAGCAGCGGTGCCGGGATGTACTGCAGGAAGTTCGCCGTCGCGACGAACAACACCTCCGAGAGGTCGAACGGCACCCCGAGGTAGTGATCGGTGAACGAGTCGTTCTGCGCCGGGTCGAGCACCTCCAGCAGCGCGGCCGCCGGGTCGCCTTGGAACGAGACGCCCAGCTTGTCGACTTCGTCGAGCAGGAACACGGGGTTCTTGGCGCCGGCCTGCTTCATTCCCTGAATGATGCGGCCCGGCATCGCTCCGACGTAGGTGCGGCGATGGCCGCGGATGTCGGCCTCGTCCCGGGCGCCGCCCAGCGAGATGCGGACGTACGGCCGGCCCATCGCCCGGGCGATCGACTTCGCGATCGACGTCTTACCCACGCCCGGCGGCCCGACGAACAGCAAGATCGATCCCTTGGACTGCTTATCGTCGTCGTTACCGCGCGCGTCGCCTTCCGGCGTACGCTGACGCAGCTGCCGGACCGACAGGAACTCGAGCACCTCGTCCTTGACGTCCTGCAGGCCGTAGTGGTCCTCGTCGAGGATGGCGGCCGCCCGCTTCAGGTCGAGCGACTCTTCGGCCCGTTTGTTCCACGGGAGCTCGGCCACAGTCTCGAGATACGTGCGGATGACCTGAGCTTCCATCGAGTCCCGGGCCGCCCGCTCGAGCCGCGCCAGCTCGCGCTCCACTTCCTTCTGGGCGGCGTCGGGGAGCTGGAGCGCCGCGAGGCGCTTGCGCAGCTCCTCGACGTCACTTGTCTCGTCCCCCTCGCCCAGCTCCTTGCGGATCGCCTTCATCTGCTCGCGCAGGAACAGCTCCCGCTGGCGCTCGCCCAGCTCCTCCTGAACCTGCGACTTGATGTGCTCCTGAGCGTCGAGCACGCCGATCTGACGCTGCACGTGCACCAGCACCCGGCGCAGCCGCTCCTCGACCTCGAGGGTTTCGAGCAACGCCTGGCGCTCGGCCGGGTCGATCTCTAGGTAGCCGGCCACGAGGTCGGCGAGACGCCCGGGATCGGAGACGCCCTCGAGCACCTGTCGAACGACCTCTTCCGGCAACCCGGACTTCTGCCCCAGCTCCGCGGCACGCTCGCGCGCCTCCCGGTGCAGCCCCACGAACGCCGGATCGTCGGGGCGCAATGGCGGCAGGTCCTCTACTTCCCGCACCACGGCCTCGAGGTGCCCCTGGTTCTCGACATAATGCACCGCCGCGCCGCGCTTCTCGCCGTGCAACAGCAGCTGCACGCCACCCAGCCCGCGCTGAATCTGGCTGATCTTGGCGATCGTCCCGGTCGTGTACAGCACGGCCGGCGTGACATGGTCGACGTTCTCGCGCTGCGACACGCCGAAGATCAGGCGAGAGTCGCCCTTCAACGCCGCCTCGATGGCGCGCAAAGTCGTTGGACGGCCCGCGCCGATCGGCGTGGACACGCCCGGAAACAGTACGATCTCCCGGAGCGGCAGCACCGGGAGCGTCAGGCGTTCAGACATAGGTTCTTCCAGTTGAGAGTTGACAACAGCCTCACGGCCGGACTGCCTTAGCATCGTCCGTGCCACCAAACAACGCTTGGACGAACACGTCCGTTCCTCTCGGAGCGGTCAATAAGGCAGACGCTGCCGTTTAGCCACCGGCGATCGGGCGCCGGGCGGCCAGCTTGGCGCCAGAGACCAAGGGGTCGAAACGTAAGTGCAAATCATTTGGCTGGTTGCAGGGCGGGCCTCGTGCGGCTAAATCTATGCGGCGCTCACTGGCCGGACCCTGATGAATGACGCCGACAAGTCGCTCGCCGGACGCCTGATCCAAGCGCTGGGACGCTCCTACACCGTCGAGGGGGAGCTCGGTCGCGGCGGCATGGGGGTCGTCTACAAGGCCCGGGACGAGCGCCTGAAGCGTCAAGTGGCGATCAAGGTCCTGCCTCCCGAGCTTGCCTTTCGCGAGGAGATCCGCATCCGGTTCCTGCGCGAGGCGGAGACCGCGGCGCGGTTGTCCCACCCCCACATCGTGCCGATCCATTCGGTGGGCGAAGGGCCCGACGGGCTCGTCTACTTCGTCATGGCGTACGTGGACGGCGAGTCGGTGGCGGCGAAGTTGAAGCGGCGCGGCCGGCTGCCCTCGGAGGAGGCGCGCCGCATCATGCTCGAGACGTCCGATGCGCTCGGCGCGGCGCACGCGCTCGGCATCATCCACCGGGACGTGAAGCCGGACAACATTCTGCTCGAGGGAAGCCGGGGCCGCGTCGTAGTGACGGACTTCGGGATCGCCAAGGCCCTCTCCTCGACCACCGGCTCGGCCACACTGACCGCCACGGGCGTGGCGATCGGGACGCCGCACTACATGAGCCCGGAGCAAGCCGCGGGAGACCGTGAAATCGACGGCCGCTCGGACATCTACAGCCTGGGAGTGGTGAGCTATCAGATGCTGACGGGGGAGCTGCCGTTCCAAGCGCCCACCGTGCCGGGCATCCTCATGAAGCACATCACGGAGCGGGCACCGCTCGTCACGGAGCGGTGCAACGATTGCCCCGACGATCTGGCGGCGTGCGTGATGCGCTCGCTCGAGAAAGACCCGGAAGACCGCTGGCCCACGGCGGACGCATTGCGGCGGGCGCTGGAAGCGCGCACCGCAACCATGTACCGGTCGCGCCGCCCCTCGGCCGGGGCGGCAGCGCGGGCTTCACGGTTCCCGCCGCCGCCCTCCCTCCCGGCCCCTCGCAGCCCGTTCGACGTGGGGGGCGGGCGTGGGCGGCGCCCGACGCGCCCGCAGCGCGAGGCGGTGCAGCTCACGGCGGGGGGCGGCGGGGGGGGGGAAGCCGACGTCGTCCGCAAGATGCGGTCGAGCTTCGTGTCCTGGGCGTCGGTGGCAGGCGGCTGCTTGCTATTCGACGCGGCGACGGGGTGGCACGGGTGGTCGTTGTTCGTGGCGGTACCGTGGGGCGCGTTCGGCCTGCTGCCGATGTACATGAAGCTTTGGAGCGCGGGCTATTCGTGGCGCGACGTGCTGCGCCGGCCGGCCGCGCCCGAGTCGGCCGAGGCGCAGCTCGCTGCGGCGGGGTCACGCCCCCTGGACCTCCCGGCCGCCACGGTGGAGGAGTTCGGCCGCCTCGCGACGGCGGTACAGCAGGCGCGGAACGACCGCAAGGCGATCCTCAAGATCATGGAGCGCGTGCCCAAGTCCGAACGGAAGCTGCTCCCGGACGTGATCGTCACGGTGGACGGACTGCTGAAGCGCGCCGAGGACCTGGCGCGTGCCGCGCACGCCATGAGCGGCGACGTGGATCAGAGGGCGCTCGCGCGCCTCGACGAGAAGCTCGCGCTGACCAAGCGGGAGCCGGAGAGCGCGGAGCGCGACCGCCAGCTCAACCTGCTCCAGCGGCAGCGGCAGACCCTCGCGGACCTGATCACGCGCCGGCAGCTCGTCGAGGATCAGATCGAATCGTGCGTGCTCGCGATGCAGAACGTGCGGTTCGATCTGCTGCGGCTCCGATCGGCGGGGGTGGCGGCGGTGCTCGACGATCTGACGCACGCCACGCAGCAGGCCCGAGCCTTGTCCCGCGACGTCGACCACGCGATCGCCGCGGCGGGCGAGATCCGGGAAGTGCTGGGAGAGCAGACCGGCGCCTAAAGCGCTTCGCCCCGCCGGCAGCGCGCGACGAGCGGCGGTCCGTCGTCGCGCTCGATTCCAAACTCGAGCAGCAAAATGAACTGCTGCACCGCGTCTTCGCAGCGTCCCGCCCGCAAGGCCGCGACGGCGAGGAGCTCGTGCAGCTTCGACCAGCCGTCGCGCCCGGCCACCGCCGCCCGCATCAGGCTGTCGGCGACGCGCGGCGGTCCCTCCAGGGCGAAGTGCGTGAGTGCGTCCCCCAGCCATTCCCGGGGATAGGGGTGCCGCAACGTGCCGCGGGCAGCGGCCAACGCCGCCCGCGCGTGCACCGCCGCCCGGGGCCAATCCTTCGCGCGTGCCGCGACCACCGCGAGACCGGCGTGCGCCTCCGCGCTGTCGGCCCCCGCCGCGAGCGCCCCGGACAACAGGGCAGCCGCGCGCGCGCCTTGCTCACGCCGGGTCGCGACGAGGCCGGAGAGCAGCCACGCACCGGGGTCGCGCCCTGTCTGCACAAGCCGGCCGAGCGCCGTGTCGGCCAGCGTCGAATCACCGAGCCCCAGCAGGATTGCGGCGGCGTGGACGGTCCAGAGGGGCTCGCCGGGCCGCGCCCGGCGTGCGGCGTCGATGTAGCGCAGGGCGGCGGGATCACCGCGCCGCACGGTCAGCGCCTTGGCGAAGAGGAACGGCGACGCGCCGTCCGCCGCTTGCGTCGCCGCGCGCATCCCGACCAGCGAGTCGAACACGCCCTCGGTGCCTCGGCTGTCGAGGAAGCGGCGTGCCGCGACGAACTCGAGACGCGGCAGGTCGTCGCGATGGGCGACGCTGGGGCGCTTCAGCAGCTCGGCGACGCCGGTCGGCCCGAGGAGCAGGTGCCCGAAGTAGTCGGCGGGCTGGTCCACGCCGAGGTACTCCCGGCCGAGTTCGCCGAGCGCGCCGTGCGGGCCGACCAGTCGCCCGAGCCACGCAGGATCGTACGCCAGCGGGCGCGCCGAGCCGAGCAGCATCACGTCGCCCGGCGAGCTGAACCAGATCTCGACGTGTGGGAACACGGCGGTGAAGTTCCGGACGATGCCCGCCACGACCGATACCGGCAGCTGGTAGAGCTGCACCCATTGGCAGAAGACGCCATCGTCCGCGAGTCGCCCGCGCACGATGCGAAAGAACTCGGGGGTGTAGAGCGTGGCGACCCCGGCCAGCCAGGGGTTCGAAGGCTCGGAGACCATCACGTCGTAGCGCGCGGTGTCGATCTGGAGTGCGCTGCGGGCGTCGTCGACCGCCACCGATACGTTCGATCGGGCGAGGACGGTGTCGTTCACGTGCAGGAAAAAGCGGCTCATCGCCAGCACGGCGGGCTCGATCTCGACCACGCGCACGCGCTCCATCCCGGGGACGCCGGCGAGCACGCGCGTGGTCACACCGCTGCCGTAGCCGATCACCAGTGCCCTGGCTGCGCCGGGGCGCGCCGCCGCCGGCGCGAGGCCGAGCAAGATCTCGGTGTCCATGTCGCCGTGGTCGGAAGCGTCGGCCTTGCCGTTGATCTTGAGCGTGCGCCCGGGGCCGCTCTCCCACACGGAGACAGTCGCGTCCCACCCTTCCTTGAAAGCGAGCTGGCGTACGCCGCGATGCGCGAGGAAGTCCTCCACGGCGGCGGCGTTCATCGGCTGCCGAGCATAGATGCTCGGCCCCAGATCGATGAGCCGGGTGCTCCAGCGCGGCGCGGCGAGCGCGACGGCGAGCCCCACACTCGCGAGGCTGCCGGCGCCGAGCACCCGCAGCCGCAGCCGGCGGTGCTGCGCCGAGCCCTCCGCGACGCCCCGCGCCGCCAGCACGGCGAGCGTCAGGGCGGCGGCCGCGTTGATCGCCACTCCGATGCGCAGGGTCAGATCCGTGCCGAGCATCACGACCAGGACGAATCCGGTGAGCACGGCGCCCGCGATGCTGCCCAGCGTGTTGAGCGCATAGGCGCGCCCGACGTCGGCGCCGCGCGCCACGTTCCGCGGGGCCACGAGATCCGTGAGCAGGGGGAACGTCATCCCCATGCCGAGTGCGGGGATCAGGACGACCGCCCCGACGGCAAACCCCATCGCGAGCAGCCGTTCGGTCGCGCCGAGCGATTGCGCCTGAAACACGGTGATGATGTAGCGCGGCAGCACCCCGAAGACCACGAAGAGAACGCCGGCGCCGGCCGCGGTCACTGCCTGCGCGACGGCGGCGTCCGCCGCCGTCTCGGACGCCGGCGCGCTGCGGCGCGCGACCACGGCGCTACCGGCGCCGATCCCGAGCAGGAAGACGAGCAGCACCAGGGTGAAGGCGTAGGTCGACCCGCCGACGATCATCACGAGCACGCGGGTCCAGGCGATCTCGTCGAGCAGCGACGCGAACGCCGTGAGCGCGAGCAGGATCAGGGCGATGCGCCGCAGCAGCGGCGCGCTGGGGTGCACCTCGGGCTCGCTCACCGGGCCGGCGGGCGATCCGGCCGCCCCGGGATCGGGCAGGCGCAGCGCGCTCGCGCCGATGAGCAGGTTGACGAGCGCGGTGCCCCAGAGGCTCGCCCGGATGCCGACCCACTCGATGAGGAAGAATCCCGCGAGCGCCGTCCCCAGCACGGCGCCCAGGGTGTTGAGGCCGTACAGCCGGCCCAGCGAGTGCTTCAGCGCTGCGCGGTCCGCGCCCATGAACGCGCGCGTGAGCACGGGCAGCGTCCCTCCCATCAGCGTAGTCGGGATCAGCAACGCGAGGCCCGCGAGGTCGAACCGGAGGGCGACGCTGGCGCCGCCGCTCAGATGCCACGCAGCCGCGGCCGCGACGTACCCCCGGTGCACGAGCGCGAGGACGAGCGGCGAAACGAGGCCGAACCCCCCGATGGCGATCTCGAGCCGACCATACAGCGCCGCCGGGCGCGGGTGGCGGTCGGCGCGGCGGCCCAGCAGCCAGGCGCCGAGCCCGAGGCCTCCCATGTACGCGGCGACGACCGTCGTCACCGACTGGATCGTGGACCCGAACCCCTGGTACAGCAGGCGCACCCAGAGGAGCTCGTAGACGAGGCCCGTGGCGCCCGACAGGAAAAACAGGAAAGCGAAGGCGCGCGCTGCGCTAGAACGCATGCAACTCGCGCATCGCCTGCGCGAGATCCTCCACCTGCGGCAGGATGAAGTCTTCCAGGGCGGGCGCGTAGCCGACGAACGTGTCGGTCGAAGCCACGCGCTTCACCGGTGCGTCCAGCCAGGAAAAGTGTTCGCCCGCGATCTGCGCAGCGATCTCGGCGCCATAGCCCCAGGAGAGCGCGTCTTCGTACGCCACGAGCACGCGGCTGGTCTTGCGCACGGATGCGCCGATGGCATCCCAGTCCACCGGCGACAGGCTGCGCAGATCGATCACCTCGACGCTCACCCCGTCCTTCTCCTCGAGCTCCTTGGCCGCGACCAGGGCGCGCTGCACCACGGCGCCGTACGTCACCACGGTCAG
>Ga0066658_10000273_pt1 | contig 18950 bp, 14 predicted proteins | sample GraSoiAngelo_107_FD_75174 | JGI IMG/M metagenome (GOLD analysis project Ga0066658, IMG submission 75174) | Grasslands soil microbial communities from the Angelo Coastal Reserve, California, USA - 14_0903_09_30cm | ecosystem: Environmental > Terrestrial > Soil > Grasslands | place: USA...
CGAACAGTGCGATGCGGCAAGTGGAAGGAAGAAAATACCGGAAGGTAGTGGGGTCGTTCGAATGTACAAAAACGTGCTTACCCTCGGCTTTTTCCTCCAGCCGTGCAAATAGAACCACAATCCAGCCCAGATCACCGGAATCAAATTTCTCCGGCGGGCCATACGGGGCGGGAGCCGCTGCTGTGGTCGCCAGGCTGGAAGTCGTGAGCCGGTCATTTAAGTGCTCTGCCATGGCACTCTGGAACGTGGCACTGAACTCTTCTGCCGGAATATAGGGCTTAGCATGAGGTGGGATACCGGAACCTATTGACGTAGTAGCGTGTTGCTGCGCGTCCCTCATGGATTCGTCAATCTCTTGCAGCAGTTTCGACTTCTTCGCATTCCAGTCACCGTCACTGGCCAGTCCGAACTTCTTCATCGCAAGGCTTTTCACCCTTGGATCGTCGGAGGCGATCAGCTGGCGTGTCCCTCGCATCCAGTCGAGAACTGTCCCAACATCGCGGACCTCGGACTGCATATCGTTGTACCCCCGTGAGTGTCATTCACCTGCCGGCCGCAGAGCCAGCCACAGGTTGGCAAAATTCTTTTTTGTCTCGTTCGCAACCTCTCTTCATTTGACGTCTTTCTCTATGGAGCGAAGCCGCGTTCATCTGGTATCTCAATTGATTGACGCTGCTACAGGGGCGCGTTCAAAGACGTTCACCGTGATCTCGGCAGTTGGTGTGAGCCCGGTTACTTTAACCTTGATCTCCTCGCTGGCAGATGTAGCACCAATTTCCCCCAATTAGGGAGAAGGTCCCAACCTTCAGGGACGGGCGCTTGTGGCGGCAGCGGATTCCAAAGGCACTTCTTTAAGTATGGAGACTGTCGATCCAACCAATTTTACCTTTCGTCCGCATCGTCTCCCCGATGCATTAAACATCGCCAGAAGGCCCCACGGTCTGTCGAATTCTTCCTTTGTCGTAGCTGCCACAGACCGGAGGTGAGCTGCAAGATCATTTCTAAGCTTCTTAAAATCGTCGTTCTCGTCATCAACGGTGGGGTGGGTCGCAAGAAACCGGAGCATGGCCGCAAGCTTCGTCCCTGTACTGTTCATGGCTTCGGACCACCAGCGAATCACCGTGTAATCAGAGACGATGGCTGCAACCACGGGTTCAGCGACATCCTTAAACAAAGTGGGTATGCTCGGCTGACCGAGGTTCTTCATCTGTTGCCATAAACTCGGGTTGTCAGCTGGTCGGAGTCTGGCTTCATCGACGTCGCCCCGGTGGACAATGGACTTCAACGCTGCTAGTCCCGCACTCTCAAAAAACTCCGCAGACCTGACCCGATCGCCATCCAAGAAGAGCTGGCTTGAAAGCGCACTGTCATAGGTGGTCGCTGCGTGGAACAGAGTACGCCCGAATTCTGGCGCTGAGTCGACGATGTGCGCTTGTTCGCCACTCTCCATCAAACCGAGGCCAACGTTCACGTCCAGTTCGTCTCGTAGGGTCTCTGGAGATGTGTGCTCGTTCAGAGCGAAAAACGAGTGAGCGCTTGTGAGGGACGGCTGAAGGCCTGAGGCTTTGGCTCCACGGTAGGCGATAGTGATCAGAAAATTCTCTGCCATGACCCGGCGGAGTTTTTCGGCGTCAGCGACGCCGATGTTCATGATGGTAGTACCGATTCGAGACGCCGTAGCCGTATCAGCGATGACGAGCTGGCCAGTACTGGGGTCATAAAGCGTTTTGCCGGCAAGGACCAGTTTGGAAATCCAACCATAATTCACAATGCCCAGCAGATTAATGCTGAAGGAGTGCTTAGATTCCCTCAGGCTAGCAAAGATGTCGCGTATCGCCCGTATCCCGGATAGCGTCAAACCCGCATCCTCGGTCAATGCTCCCAAGTCGCCATTGAGAGCGCGATGAAGCGCAGTGCGAGAGATCGGGGAAAGAGAACTGACGTTGATGTCATACAGAAACGCAGCCGTTTCCTGCTCGGTGCTCCCAAGCTCAGCCGAGATTGCCACTTCAATCGTCCGTGAAATAGAAGCTGTGATGGAGTCCTGAATGCCTTGGATCTGGTTCGGTGTTAGTCGTGCTTTCTGTAGCTGATCTGTGTCTGCCTTCCCATCAGAGCTGATCGCGGAGATCAGTTTCCCGAGAATGTCACCCTCGCCAACATTTGCCGAGACTCCGGCCGACGCTGTGGCCTTGATGCTGAAAGCCGTTCCTGACTTGCGATAGAAGCCCAGCCTTACTTGCTGCGGTCCCGATTTAGTCAGCCTTACCTGATACTCGCCACTAAGTTGAACAGCCACGCCCACAGAAATAGATCCGCCGGCTTTCAATGCGACTGGCGGCAGCGGCGCTGGAAGCGACGCCGAGGCCAGCGGGTTCACGGCTGTCAGCAGGTTGGCCGTGGCAGAGAATTTCAGGGATCCGGTCCCATTAATCGTGACGACAGAGCCAACCGGTGAGGCCTCGAAATCCTCGATATCAGCGGGAATAACAAACCCGGCAATGGTGGATTGGATGGCGTCAACCAACTCTGGCGGAGACGGTTTTGTCGCGAATCGGCGGTAGTTGGCGATGCTGGCTGAAGCTCCCGCGGAGAAGCCGAAGTTCAGATCGCCTGCCCCAACTGTCGCCGCGGGGTTGACCGTGGCGGTAAAACCGAACGAGACGTAACGGTCATCCGCAGCAACCGGTATCGGATCTCCGTAGGGATCCGGATCGAACAGTTGGGACCCGGTCGCATCGGGTTTGAAGATGCCGAGCGAGCCGTTCACGCCAGCACCGACTTCAAGGTCTACCTGATCGGTCCCAACGCCGACAGGCTCGATGAATGTGACACCGGCTGATACAGTCTTGACCACAGGATCGTCCAGACTCATGGCTCTTCGCAACGCAAGGACGGTGCCGTCAATCGACAAGTCCGAGAGGTCCTTGAAGTATTTGATTAAGGCAGAATTTGGGTTTGGGGTGATATCGACGACTGCGTTAGCCCCATCACTGATTCTTACAGACGGCATTTAGGCCACTGCTCCTTCGAACATCTACCAAATGAATCACAAGGCAATTGCTCCTCTATGATCATGCGGTTTTGATCTGCGCAGACTCAGCAATCGTTTTTCATTCCCCGTTGCCGATTGGAGTAGAGCGGCTGAAATGTCTTTTAGCGTCGTAGGTAGCTTGTATTCACGTCACGTTTGTGCAACTTTTTCAAGCAAAACAGCCCGGCGCCGAACTGCCTTCAGACACTCTATTCCTGCGACCAAGGCGCGCTTTCCGCTTCGCCGAAGACAATAAAGGCGAGCGGAAATGGCACACGTGTCCAGTCCGCCGTCGTTTGCCAATCGCCCCCGCGCGGATGAACCACCTTCTCGATAGCATAGTAGTCGTAGGTAAATAGTCCGTGAAGCAATCTCGAAGAACTTGGCCCGCCCGGGGAAGACGCAGATGCTCCCAGCCAAGCATCCATGGCAGAGGGAGCCAGGGTGTAAATTTTCAGGGTGGCAGTTGTTTGTCCATCAGCTGTGACTCGTGCAATCGCGGAATGACCGCCTGAGATACTACGAATCCAGCTGGGGTTCACGGCGTCAACTTCGACGATGGCGAAGTTACCGCATCGGCCCCCAGTTTCGCGAAAAACATACTGCTGGCTATTGCTGTCAAAACGTACTTCGAGCTGCCGGTCGGCTATGCAGGACGCTGCGGTAGCAGGTGAAATCGCGCGCATCCCGGGAAGAGCGGTTAAGAAGTTTTGAAACGAAATCCTTTGGTCGCCGCACCCGATGGACAATGCAGGGTGAATCTCGAAAACGTGATTGGGGTTGGAAGCACCTCCAGCACCACTCGCGTGCTCAGTAAAAATCCGTGGGAAGCCTGTGACTTGGCACTTCTGTCCTGCCAAATCGTCGAAGGTCGCCAACCACGCAGAAGTGTCCCCTCCTTCACTTCCTTGCGGGTCGAAGTGACAAAGATTGGGTGGCTCAACCACAACCGCGTTCGGCCAGCCGAACTCGGTTCCCTCCGGTGTGCCCGCCACATGCATCTCACAGTCCGACAGTAGGTTGTGTATGGCTGAGTGCTCCCCAAGTGTTAAACTTACAGCTGGGCTAATCGAGTTTCCACCCTCTAGCTTCTCCAAGAACGATCTGGAAATCGCAAAATCGAATACACCTTCCGGAGCGGCGCCTCCTGGTTCGCCCATAACCGCATGCGCCCCGCCAGTAGCCAAGGTCGGACGCGTACCGGTGCGAACGCTGAGCTGCCATACAGGATGTAGTTCCCAGATGGTGCCAACCGCCGACGTTCCATGACCATGTCCTCTCTTGGGATTAGAGCGCGAATAATGGAATGCATCAAAAAAAGCGAACCCCGTGACCTGAATGGGAAGCGGCTGAGATAAGTCCAGACTCTTTGAATTACGTAGGTCACCTTCTCCAGCATTCATCAGAGCATCAATCAGGAGGTTACGAATCTGGGTAAAGGCCGGCCCTTGGGCAACCTCCACGATCACTCGATCCGCGCTACTGCTGTCGCCTGGACCAGAGACTTCAAGATGAAAATCGCAGTCATTGCCCTCAATCTTGACATGCCAAAGATCGCCATTCAGGGTGAATGCCTGGGTTTCCCGAGTATCAATGGGCGAGCCTGAGATCTTGACGATCTTTGTAGGATTGGGCCAGTTGAGCATCTCGGGGACGGAAGTCTGGTTCACCGATACGTTGCGCAGGCCCGGAGCGCGATGCTTCATATCGGTCCTGCTCTGGTTTGAAACGGGAGTAGTTGGGGTGCAGGTGACATCGGCAAAGCTGAAACCGCACAGCAGCAGGATTACAAACCCAGGACGTCGCAAGCTTCCCCTTTTGAGCCACACCGGATTTGTCATGGCTACCTCCCAACCCAGCATTTTGACGAAGAACCCGGGCCCGAATCCAAAAAACTCGAATGTCTCGCAATCTGCAGGGACAAAGCTTCTCGTTGCCGAGATGACGTCAGCATCGAGCCATTCGATTGAGCGCTCCCACTATGGCTGGGAGATACAGGCCTTCCTTTTGTCCTTTTTGCTCAACTTAGAGTTTGTTTTCACTGCACCCAGATTGGCTGAGCACGCAAGATGTTAAGACCGGCCGGACCGGTCACGACAGTTCATTCACTTTGCAACCTCGTCAAAATCGTCAAATCAGCGTTGAGCCTCAGCGATTATTCAAGTCGGTGCTTCCCTTAAGACCTGATAGAGATGTTAACGCACGAAGAGTGACGTTCCGCGCAACGGCGGGTTGCTCCTCAGGACTGGCGCTGGGCCTGTCGCCCCTGTCGGAGATGGCTGCGGGAGCTGCAAATAAAGCGTCCAACTCTGCCCAATCTCGAGAATTCTGATCGCAAGCACCGGCCTTCGCAGCACAAACCTGAAATCGGACCACGGGATGGAGCTCCCAAACCGAGTAGCGCCAGCACAGTTTACGATCGCTGTCCGTTTTCGCACGGAAACAATTCTGTGACGAAACATCGTGTTCATTATCCAACATTAGCTGGCCCGCGACTCTGACCTGCTTGCCCAGTGCTGCGTTGACGTTCCCGAACTTCCATACCTTATTCTCGTAGAGACTACGGTAGTGGGGTGTCATCTCGACGACCACGCTATTTATCTTCAGGGAGTGGTTGAACGCCGCTCGATCTGTCGCAGAGAGCTTGCTCACCGTGGCCATGCCTTCCGCGAGCTTTGGGTCAAAACCAATCCCAATGTGATAGTCGACGTTGGCCCCTTCCGGTGGTTGTCCGCTTAACTCACAATTTGACGTCTCAGGCCCTTCCTCTTTTACGTAGTAGAGGTAGCCGATCAGCTCCCTCAGTTCACGCTCGCCGGCCTTGTCGAGTTCTGCCTTGTAATTAATGTGATTCCCTTTGCTGAGTCCGTCGGGAGTCGCGTTGTTTAGTGTGTCGTAGGTGGCCAAGCTGGTATAGGTCACGATGGATTGGTTGGGGAGTGGCGGGGAAATGAGTTGGTTTTTCAGGAGGTTGGTGTAGGCGTCATACTTGCTCGGCCCACAACCCGCTGGATAGCGGGTATGGCAATCCTCGAAATCGGTGACCTGGTCGCACGGCACAGGTGTCAAGGTGACGCCTGCCGCAGTCTCCGAAACCCCTTCCACGCCAGAGAGCGATCCTGCGCCAGTCCCCCCCGGAATGACCGCCCCCATCACCAGCGCGAGAGCGAGCGGTGCAAAAGGAGTTGCGGTGTGAGCCAGGGTCTTCTTCCCGGGCTGTGCGCTGGCCATATAGCCTCCATCCGATCCGATTTGCGGGGTTCAGCCAAGAGAATGACGGGAGCTTCCCTTTGCCTTCCTGTCATCCCTTTGCGTGCTTACTTATCGGCCTTGGCCTTATCACCCTTGTCCTTATCCGCCGTCTGCCCGGCACCAGCGCTGCTCGCGATGCTCTTGCTCACACCGTAAGTGGTGGCGCTGATGCCCAGTAAAGTGAGAACCCCAGCATTCACCTCGGGGAATCCTGTCCCTTTGGCTACCAGAAGGAAGAAGCTCAAGGCAATTACGAAGGTAAAGATGAGCAACTGGAAGCGGGACATACTTGCCCCCCCGGTATCGTCCTCCAGCAATTCTGTGAGATCGATGGCGCCCGTCGCCATCAGCACCAGGATGATCACACCAGTGAAGAAGACGATCAGCAGCAGGAGGTATCCAGTTGCGACCTGCAATTTTCCCGGGTCTGAAGGTGCGAAGCGGAAAATCACGATCGCCCCGATGACTAGGATGATTAAGCTAACCCACGGCAACCACGTCGGGCTTTTTCTAACATCCTCGGTCATGACATCCCTCCTTGCGATTTTGCACCATGTTTGAACAACACGATACGTGCTTTGCCACCAAGATAAACTCCATGGCTCGCCCCCAATGCGGCCAACCACGATTGTGGCAGTTCCGGAAACGCCGTACCTAGCTGAATCACTCGCATCAGATATTGCATCGCCACCAGCAATGTAACCATGAGCATTTGTGCTCTTGCCGGACTAAAACCCTCATCGTCTGCTTGCAGCAGGCCCGCGAGACTGATCTGTCGGGTCAAGAGACGCCAGAAGATGATCCCGAAGAAGCCGCCCAACAGAACAAGGCCTTGCCAATACGCCAGCGTCGCTACCGACGTCATCGTCTGTCCTGATTCGCCAATGTCAATCCAAAACTTGCCAGGTTACGAATTCCGAATGGGATGCTTCGCTTTTACACTCCAGACTGCCGAAACGATAAAACTCCATTCGACTTCATCCCCAATGATTCTCATAGCATAGAGTAGACAGCGAGTAGAAACTAACCTCAATCTCGAAAGTCCTCATCCTCCTGTTGGCATCCCCTCTGGGACAGCCTAATTACTGTCACTTCAATACTAGTGTTAGAGCCCGGAAATAATATGTTCCACGATGCGTTCGGAAAGGGCTGAGATTGTCAAAAAGGGGTTCACACCCAAAGCGGTCCGCACAATGGAACCGTCGGCGACATAAAGGCCGGAGTGGACTTCGCCGCCGCGTCCCTGAAAAACACGGCCGAGATGATCGACTGTTCCGTCTGATCCATCTTCACCCATAGGACATCCGCCGAGAGGATGGGCCGTAATTAAGGTCTGCCATGGGGAAGCCTTCCAGAGCGGGTCTTCAATGAAGCAGGAACCAAGAGCCGTGGCGTGGGCCAGGCACTCCTGGTTTATCCGCTTGAAGATAGGCTCCACGCCTGCATCGGGCCAGTCGATATGGATATTGCCAAGTGCGTCGAGGGACAGAGTCCCGCCAGAATCATCCTGTGCCATGCAGAGATAAAGCATGGAGCTGTTCAGTGCACCCTTTGGATCGGCACCGAGAGCATCGTTATCGAGTCGTTCCTGCGCCTGAGCGGGGTCCTGGTTGCCTGCGACAGCGCCCGGCAGGACACGAAAGGCCAAAGCGGCAGCGTCCCGATAACCTCGCGGGATGGAAAGATCTTCAATGACGAAGCGCCTGTCGGGGGGGGCCTGGTCGTTATATCGCACCAACCCCACAATGCTGGGACCGGCGCGGACGACCTGTGCGCTCGGATCCTTGCGGTGATTGCCCCAGCCGAGGATATCGGTAACCTGGTTTGAGTTATAAGCCAGGCCAAAAAAGTCACCGTTACCGCCAAAACGACTGCCTAACGCGGGGCTGAGGAGAAGACCATTGTCACGCGATTGCAGCAAGGTTTTGGGCGACCCCAATGCTCCCGCTGCCAAGATTACAGTCCTGGCGCTGATCGTTGTCTCGTCTGATGAGAGAGGATCGTCGCGATGCGTTACGTGGACACTCCACCGCCCATCGTTCCCTTTCTCGACATAATCGACCTCCGCCTGGGTAAAAATGTGTGCGCCGCCGCTCTTCGCGAGCGGCAGGTAGTTCATGTACAGCGTGTTTTTTGCACCGACATTGCAACCGGTAACGCAATCGCCACAGTCGATGCATTTGTGTTTGACAATACTCTTGCCGTTGCCCCTGTAGACTTCGACACCTTCCTTCTGGAAATTGACGGCAAGGGGGAGAGTCTCAACCGGTTGGCCCAATTCCGCAGCGCGTTTCTCAAGAGCCTGGAATTTTTTTAGACTGCTTCCGGTTGAGTGGGGAGAGACGTCCAGCGTCTGTTCCGCGCGCTTGTAATAGTTCCACAACGAGCCGGGCTTGGTCTCGCCGATCTGAGCGGCCTGCCTTAAGGCGGACGGCCACGTCGCAAAAACGTCCGGCTCAGGGCGAAGCGCCACGTTTGCGTTCACCAGGGACGTACCGCCGAGGCCGCTTCCCTTGATGACTGCAATGTCGGGAAACACATCGAACTCATAGAGTCCCAGCGGATTCAAAGCGGAGTAAGCATTGCCGAGAATGTCTCCTAGATTGTCGGGAAATTCGCCGACTGGCCATTCTTGACCTCGCTCCAAAATGCAAACCGATAGCTTGGGGCTTACGGCTGCGTTGGCGAGACGGGCAGCCGTGATGGCGCCGCCATACCCTGAGCCGACCACGACGGCATCATATCCATCGGGCCTTCTCTCACTCCACGAATTCGCCAGAATTGAATCCATGGTGTTCCCCGAGCTCCGTTATTGGACCGGCTCATCATACGCTAGGAACGTCTCAGTGGTAGATTTATTTGTCATTTTTCCTGACTGCAGATTTGTACAAGTTAAAATTTTACTTGTAACTCGCTCTCGGTTTTGTCTTACAATTCCCTTTCGATCCTACGACGCCGGGATCCAACAGCGAGAACGGATCATTCATTCCACGATTACTCGGAAACGATGCTGATCCGGGGGATGTCTTCACCTAGAAGGCTAGATACCTCGTTTGCAAGCTCATAAACTCAACGTTTCAGAATAGCTGGAACAGCATGAAGTGTTACTCAGATAAGGAGATTCCTTATGAGCGCCTTAACCGCTAACATCGCATTAGTGTCCGAAACGCCCGTGGTTGATTTTTCCCAGGTTTCAATCGTGGCGGCGGCCCTGAACAAGCAGGTCACCCGCGATTTCGGTCCACTCTGGGAGGTTGACGCCACGGTCAGCGCCTTTGACCAACTGGAATCCGTTCCAGTCGATTACTGGCCCGTGATCATTCGCGACGACATCAATCAACCCGGAGCAGCTGGCTTTCACACGGACGATAACGGGCAACCCTTTTCACTTGTCCAGGCCGATGACACTTGGACCCTGACATCGAGCCACGAGGTTCTCGAGATGTTGGCCGACCCTTTCGGGAACAGAACCATTGCCGGGTCTCCTCCTCCGGATTCGCCTGATCCGGTTTCGGGATTCGAGCGGGTGATCTACCTCGTGGAGGTCTGCGATCCATGCGAGAGCGACCAGTTAGCCTATACCGTGAACGGAGTGAAAGTATCGGACTTTATCACGGCACATTATTACGACCCGAATGGCTCAACCGGAGCTCTATACAGCTTCCGAGGCAGTATCGAAGCACCGCACACGGTGCTGGATGGTGGCTACGTGAGCCTCGGCAATCCAGTGGACAATCACTGGTATCAGCTCGTCGTCAGGAACGGCGAAACCGGGTTGCGTGATCTGGGTGTCATCCAGTCGACCAACGGCCGGAGCTTGCGTGAATTGGTGGATCTTGCCGTCCGAAAGGACAGGCAAAAAGAGCTCTACCGCATTAAGCCTGCGATGACCAGGGCAATGGCTGCGGCCGTTGGGTCTCCTCTGGTGAAGGCCAGTACGGCCCGCGCGAAGACATTGCGAAATTACGTGCAAAAGCTGAAGCGGCGCGATGTAGCATAAAGGAATGGATGGGGCCACCTTTCGGGGTGGCTCCTTTTGAAAAAGAGGTTTTCTTCATGCCGGAAGATCAACAACCCCATATCGAGCAGGGACAAGTTGAGCGGGCAAAAAGGCTGCGCGATCACATTGATCGTTTGAAGCGGGGACAACCCGAACCAGCCGATCCAAAGAAAGGAAAGTCGCTGAAAGAACAAATTGCGGAACGCGCTGATGAGCGAGAGAAATAGGGGCCCGAGCCTGTGGGCGAGAAGTATTTTCGCGGGAATGATCATAATGGAGGAGTCCGAGGTCGCAACTCTGCGAGAACCAAGGCAAACACGATCCCGTTCTGGCCGCTCATGCGACAGGATCGAGTCTGCATGCGGTCGGATCGACGTGAGGCATTGTTGAAGCCGGTTTTGTAAGTGGGTGGCGACCGGCTGCCCGCAACAATAGAGTCGTCAGAGAACTGCGTTACATTGTTTTCAACAACTCTGGTGGCGCCTCTTGAGATTGCAGAACAAGCGCTGATTTGATGTTCGACCCTTGACGAACCGATCAAGTATTACTAAATTCTGGAGATCGTCGGTCCACCCATGGAAACCCTGCCACAGTTAAAGTGCATTGAATGTCAAGCACCTCTGCCGCAAGGGCGCACGCGGTTTTGCTCGAATTTCTGCCTCGCGAAATACAAGCGAGCGCAATCCCAGTCGCAATACGGTCACCGCCACAAATATCATCGTCTAGAATGCGGCCACGAATTGCACTTAGGACGCCACAGGAAGGACTCCGAGATAACTCCTCTCGAGAGTCAATGGGGATGCTTGCGATCTAACATCCGTGGATCGTCGTAAGGGACGTAAAAAACGAGCCTCCCGGCTTGATCTCCATCTATTCGGGAAGCGATCTGTGAGTTCATGGAGGCACGAAAATGACGACGCTTGCATTTCAAGGGGATAGTCAGGCGTTGTCGCGCACTGGCTTGGACAGCGTGGCCAACCGAGTGGGCGTCCAAGCAGCCGAAATTTGGACCGTGCTGGCGGTCGAAACCTCCGGCTGCGGATACCTCTCGGATCGTCGTCCGACCATTCTTTTTGAGCGCCACATCTTTCATCGCCTCACTAACGGCCAGTACGACGACGGCGATATCAGCGATCCCGAACCTGGCGGGTACGGCCCGCGCGGAACACACCAGTACGATCGGCTGGACCTCGCCATAAGCAAGGACCGCATCGCCGCCTTACAGAGCGCTTCTTGGGGTATCGGTCAGGTTATGGGCATGAACCACGCGATAGCCGGATTCCAGGATGTGGAAGATATGGTGGCTGCTATGTCCGCGTCCGAGGACAAGCAGCTTCTCGCCGTTGCGAACTTTCTTCGCACTAAAAAGCTTGACCTCGCCTTGCAGGCTCATGACTGGCAATCGTTTGCTCTCGGTTATAACGGCAAGGACTATAAGGGCAACCAGTATGACAGCAAGCTAGACGCCGCCTTCCAGAAATACTCGGCAGGAAGTCTGCCCGATTTAGATGTGCGTGCCTCGCAGCTTTACTTGACCTATTTGGGATACAAACCGGGCGCAATCGACGGCGTCGTGGGACCGCGCACGCTGTCCGCATTGGCCGCGTTCCAATTAGATCGCGGCCTGGGTCGCAGTGACACGATCGATGAAAACTGTGTTGCCCAGATTTCGGCTGCGTTGACCGCCACGCAACCAGCTAACGCATAGCCGTGCCTGCGGCAGTTAGGCCCAACTGGCGGCACAGCGCGGGAGGTTAGGTCCCATCGGCGGAATCGAAGGGTAGGAACTGGAGTTGGCAAGAAATGCTAAGGGTTTACTGGACCTGAGCGACTGAGGCATCTATGACGAAAAACATAGTGATCTGCTGTGATGGCACCGGCAACGAGTTCGGTGAGCGAAACTCGAATGTCGTCACGCTTTACAAAATGCTGGTCTCGAACGCGGAGCAGATTGCGTATTATCACCCCTGGCGTCGACACCATGGGTGCACGTAATGCGCTGACTCGGCCAGGCAAATGGTGGACGCGCTTGATCGGTCTCGCCTTTGGCTAGGGATCTCAGACAACGTGGCAGACGCCTACCAGTTTCTCATGAAGACATTTGAAACCGGAGACCGCGTTATGTCTTCGGGTTCAGCCGGGGCGCCTACACGGCGCGAGCCCTCTGTGGGATGCTCCATGCCGTCGGACTTCTCACGGAAGGCAATGACGGCCTCATTCCCTATATGCCATCCGTATGCTTAAGCGGCAGCCGATCGATTTTGAGGTGGCGGCCGATCTCAGAAAAACGTTCCCCGAGAATGCAAGCCGCATTTCGTAGGTCTGTGGGACACCGTGAGTTCGGTTGGCTGGGTATACGATGCCGTTCGTTTTCCGTTCACGACAGCCACCCACAATCCCGACTTCGGGATCGTACGGCACGCAATCTCCATAGATGAACATCGTGCGTTTTTTCGCCAAAACCTTTTCGGTCCACCGGCCACTTCTCAGCAGGACGTGCGTGACGTCTGGTTCGCCGGCGTGCATTCCGACGTGGGAGGAAGCTACCGGAATCGGAGAGCCAACTGTCGCAGATTGTGTTGCGCTGGATGGTATCGCAGTCGGAACTGGCCGCGCTAATGGTCGATCAAAGCAGAAAATCAGACATGCTCGGAGGCAAAGCTCCCCACGTCGCTCCTGACCCGTTCACGTCGAATCAGCACCAATCCCTGCACGGCGCATGGTGGCTTGCCGAACTTTGGCCGAAAGTTGTTCACACGCAAACGCCCGAGGGGGCCTGGCGGAGAGCCTTGCGCTTGAACCTAGCACGCCGTCGGTGGATTGCGCCGAACTCCTTAGTTCAAGATGTGAACTTTTTGCTACTAAAGGCACAGCGTTTGGCAGCCACTAAGACCGAATTTATTGCTTTTCGGAGAGCCGCGTAGAGTGCACAATCTTACAGATTCTTGTGCAGAACCATTAATCACGAGTAACGGCCAAGCCCATCGATTGGAACGGCTAACTCGACGCTCTCGTCTCTTTCGTGGCTGGCTATGGCAAACCGGCAGCCACGGCATCATCCGTGTAGTTTCAGCGTTCTTGCAACGAAATTGGAGGGAATTGAGAGGTCTACTTCCCGTAGCGCTTGCGAAGCATTTCATACAGGCGCCTCTCCTGAGCTTCGGTCATCCTAAATCCGAGGTGGAGACGTTTACTGTTTTTCCCAGTGTGAATAAAAACCAAGGCTCCCTCAGTCTTGATGTGCCTTCGGCGTTCCTTGATAGAGGTATCTTTAATAGCCATGCAGTGAATTGTAAACCAGCTGAGGTGACGATGGGAGGGTGTATAAGGGCGCCCTTTGATTAGGTCCTCTGCTCCGTCCGCCCACGAAGCCGCCTGATGGGGCTGCCTAATTGTTTGCAAAGCCTTGTTGGCCTAAACAGCCGAGCAGCCCCCTCTGCTGCGCTATTTCCCTTCACACCGAAATGCTTAGGCTTCGTCCAGGGTACACCGAGACGTTAGAAGCCTGTACAATCCTGCAAATACGGGAAACCCTAAATCAGTTCGCCCTCCGCTCTTGCGCTGGTCGAATGATTTCGTTACGCATCTGCGGGCCGAGCAGATCATGAGGGAGATTGACAAGCGTTGGCACACGACGGCATCTCTACGAGAGAGATATCTTCTGGGCGACTTGAAGGAATAGTCCTGCACGTGTAAGGCTACAGCTTGGTGAAGGGGTTCGGATGGGGCCGAAATGCCGGTCCCCCCGCGGGTGTGACTTTATCGCGTTTGGCACGAATGACAATCCGGATTTACCGGCCTACCACATGACCATAGGGAGATCAAAAATGCCACCTCGTCGCCGCCGACAATTAAGCTCGACCGTCGGGCAAGGCCGGCAGCCCAGCGACAATGCCCTCAAGGATTCGCTTCTCTCCAAGATCATCGACGCCTTGCACCGGCCTCCCTACGTTCTCATTTTCGGCCTTTGTGTTCTGTTCGTCTTGTTTGGCGGTGTCTCCACCTCCTACGGCTTGAAGCAGGATCGAACTCTGCCCCTCGTTCTCGGTTTTTCCAGTCTCCTTGTAGCCCTCATCTCCGGTATCATCGTCATTCGTTTCGTGGAGGCTCCCGGAACTTCTCGGGCTCCCGCGCACACGAATGAAGCGGTTCTCGTCCATGAAAAAGTCGTGTACATCAAAGTTGTGCATCTCTCGAAAATGGAAGACGGCAAGCCACCCATCTACAGTCGCATCATCGAGCGCCTCGGTAAGGAAGTCCCCGTTTATGACGAGCTGCTCTACTACTCCTTGAGCGTTTTTTCGAAGCGCCAGGCCGATCTCACGTTCACGTTCCGTTCCACTGGTGTTGCCGACCCGCGCCCTGTACACCCCTGGATCGACAAAGTGGAATTCTCCGACAAAGACTCACAGATCATTCATAACATGGTGCAAGCCAATGTGAACGAGGCGTCCCACAGCTACGCTCTCGTGTCTTACCACGTCAACGGCCTTCAACAGGGCCACGAAGACGTTGCCGCAAGAATGGATCGCGACACCCAATACGCCCGGCTGGTGTTGGACTTCTCCTCGATTCCCGGCGCTGGTTCCCTTTTCAAGGTCCGTCCCAAGGCCTCTCTCTGTACCGGTGATACTTCCGAGTGCATAGGCATTGAAGAGTATTCCCCGGAAATTTTCTCTGTCGCCCGCAACGACCTTAGGGAAGGCCAGGTCTTGCGTATCGAGTTCGCTCTCGATTGGTCGAAGCTTTAGGGGCCCAGCATCGCCCCCGTTTTGAACAACTAGCAGATTCTTATACTGGAGTCATGGCCCGAGACAATGAAGGGTTTTATCTTAAACGGCGCGACATGCATTGGGAATACTTCTATGACGATTTCGGAGTTCTGCTGATCCGCCTCTATCGCCGACTAGCAGAGTTGCGACGATCTAGGGTAGCGCGCCGAGAACCGCAAGTGTTACGATCCCCCGAAGCCCGTTTGTGGCCCCTGTAACGGTGGCACTTGGGCGTCTCCCGCCATGACTGCATCGACGGTCGCAGCGAAAGAATTGCCCGCCCGAGTTCGACCGCGAGTGAAAAATCCGGCTCTGATTTCTGGGCGATGCACAGGACCCGAAGGTAGCTTAACGACGCGAAGAAAAGCGAAGACATGACACGACAGAGGTCCAGGGTTCGAGTCCCCACGCGCTCACCATACTTTCCTAACCCTTTTGCGTAACGATGTAAGATCGTAGCTGTTTTCCAGCTCGTGGTTGGCCTCTTAGGATAGTGGACTGAATGTCGAGCACCAGCCAGTCCTGGCCTTGTCACGAGCGATTCGGTCCCCGGTCTTAGAGGTTGATCGAACATGCCGAGAAATATCGTAGTCTGCTGTGACGGAACCGGGAACCAGTACGGGTCTGCAAACTCGAATGTTGTAAAGCTGTACTGGACATTATCAGCACAGGATAAGCAGATCGCCTACTATCACCCCGGTGTCGGGACGATGGGGGCAAGAAACGCTCTCACTGCCGTTGGAAAGTGGTGGACTCAGGTGCGGGGCCTGGCCTTCGGCTATGGCTTCTCTGACCACATCGCGGACGTTTATGCGTTCCTGATGAGAGAGTATAACCCCGGCGACCAAGTCTTCATCTTCGGTTTTAGTCGCGGTGCTTTTACGGCTCGCGCCCTCTGCGGGCTCTTGCATATGTGCGGGTTGCTCACGCCGGGGAACGAGGGGCTCATTCCGTATGCCCTCCGACTGTACAAGCGAAACGATGCCAACAAGTTCGAGGTTGCTGCCGGTTTCAGAACAACGTTCAGTATTCCCTGCAAACCACATTTTCTGGGATTGTGGGACACGGTCAGCTCGGTTGGATGGATTCTCGATCCCATTCAGACGAAAGGCGGGCACTTACCCTATACCGCGACGCTGCCTGATGTTCCTGTCGTGCGGCACGCGGTATCAATTGATGAGCGCCGCGCATTTTTCCGTCAGAACCTGATCCATGAACCCGCGGCTGCAAATCAGAATGTAAAACAGGTGTGGTTCGCGGGCGTTCACTCCGATGTCGGTGGCAGTTATTCCGAAGCTGAGAGCGGCCTGTCAAAAATCGCACTCCGATGGATGTTGTGCGAGGCGCAATCCGCCGGATTGGGGCTCGATCCACAGAAGGTGATTGATGTGTTGGGCGGGAAATTTCCGTACGTCCCGCCCAACCCAATGGCGACGCTGCACAAATCGCTGCGTGGCTTCTGGTGGCTGGGGGAAGTCTGGCCGAAGCTTTATCACTATCCCGTTCCCGTGCCGGGGCAAGCGACGCCAAAGTGGAAGAGCCGTATTAGGCTCAACTTCGCGTGCCCGAGGTTAATTCAAAACGGCGTTCATATCCACCAGAGCGTTCTTGACCGGATGCGCGACGAGCCGAAATACCGGCCAAAGAATCTGCCGCGACAATACTTGACGGAACAGGAAAACGCGTGCGAACTGGCGCCGCGGCCAGTGATCGAACAGCAGGCAACTGCTCTTCCAAGGCAGCCCGTACTGAAACGTCCGAGCGTGATTGCTGCGCTGGCGTTGGTCGGTTTGTTTGCCCTGTGCGCGGCAGTAACTGCAATCTTCGCCATACACAACAGCTTGGAAGTGCCAAAGATCCAAAGGCCCAGGGAAGTCGCGTGGCTGTGGCAGAACTGGACCGAAGAGCAGCGGAACCGTTATTACCATACGGCACAGGGAAGTGAGCTCTTGCCCTATGCTTGGTTTCTCGCGCTCGAGCAGCCGCGTTTCACCATCAAGGGAGCACCTCTGTTCAAGGATGACTCCTACATGCAGGGCTTCGGCTTTATTCCGGATTACACTTACGAGCAAAATCCGGACGGCCTGGCGGTTGGGTTCGCGCGCGACGATCGTTTCGTGGATCCATACACTGGGCAGAAATCTGTGGTTCTCGGTCTAACTTGCGCGGCCTGCCATACGGGCGAATTATTCTATGGCGGAAAGGCGATCCGGATCGAGGCTGGGCCGTCCTTGATCGATCTGCAGAAGTTTACTGAGGCGATCGGGCTCGCAGTCACGTGGACCTACTACGACCCTTTGCGTTTCCGCAGATTTGCAGACAGAGTGCTCGGACCGAACCACTCGCACGCCGATCAAGTTCTGTTGCGTACGGCACTTAAGTACTATCTGGATACCAGCTTCACTGAGTTCAAAGCGACACTCCATCTCTTCCCGACTCCCGAGGGTTACGGCCGCACCGACGCGCTGGCTCGGATCGGCAACTTCGTTTTTGGAACTGAGCTGAGCAATAACAAGAACCTGATGGTTGGCGATGGCCCTGTGAATTACCCGCCGATCTGGGATTCATCCTGGATGGACTGGGTGCAGTACAACGGCTCCATTCAGCAGCCGATGGGGAGAAATGTTGGCGAGGCGCTAGGCGTGCGGTCACCCATCAATCTTCTAGGTTATCCCGGAGTTCAGTTCCAAAACACCATCCGAGTCGAGAATCTCCATGAGATTGAACTTTTGCTCGGGGGCTCCGAGGCTGGGAAAGGCGTTTGGTCGCCAAAGTGGCCTGGAGATATCCTGGGGAAGATTGAACTTGAGAAGGCGGCCAAGGGCGAAAAGCTCTACAACGAACTATGCCTGCATTGCCACCAGCCGCCCATGTTTTCCGACGAGGGTCGCAAGCCAGAGCATTGGACAAGCAACACGAACAGCGGAGGAAGGCAATTCTTCAAGGTAACTATGATTCCGCTGGCTGAGATCGGGACCGATCCGAAAGAAGCGCAGAACTTTTATAACCGGACCGCCGATAGCGGACCGCTGGGAAAAGGAATCATATCTGCCCGCGACGGACTTAAGTATATTACGCAAAAGCTGATCGATCAGGCATACACCGAGCTCAGGCTGTCACCGGAACAGCGGGAAGAGTGGAATGGCTACCGGAAGAACGAACTTCTAACACCGCTGGCGTACAAGGCACGGCCCCACAACGGTATCTGGGCTACGCCTCCTTACCTTCACAACGGTTCCGTTCCCAACCTGTTTGCGTTGCTTTCGCCGGTTTCTGAGCGGCCAAAAGTTTTTTATCTGGGGAACAAGCAATACGACCCCGTCAAGCTGGGTCTTAACACCGACCCCCTCAAAGGCGCCTCTGAGTTTCGCACCGATCTCCCGGGCAATTCGAACGCGGGACACGAGTTCAACGACGGTCCTAAGGGCAAGGGCGTGATCGGTCGCAAGCTATCCGAAGAAGAACGGATGCAGATTATCGAATACCTGAAGACACTATAGCGGTCCGTCGAGGTACCAGAGTCCTGGCTCGCGACCCGCCGTGGTGGGACACTTCTGCCGCAAGGAACCTCTCAGCGGCCTCGGCAACATATTTAGAACTTGCGCTTGCAGCAGCTCGCGGTACCGATCCGTCCCGGAGCACCACGTCGTGAAGATCCCGCACGTCCGACTTCGGGCCCTATTGCTGTTCGGCTTGCTTGCGCGCCTCCATGATCTTGAGCTGCCCCATCTTGTACGCAAGGGCCTGTCCGGGCCAACAGATGTAGCGGTCCTGTGGCTCGCCGAAATGTCATCTGCCGAGAGTGGCATCGATTCTTTCTCGCCCAAGCGGGAACTTTGAGCCTGCATTTGACCAAGCGTTTGGATAACGCGCACGTGCCCTTAACCCAGCC
>Ga0066658_10000276_pt1 | contig 18910 bp, 19 predicted proteins | sample GraSoiAngelo_107_FD_75174 | JGI IMG/M metagenome (GOLD analysis project Ga0066658, IMG submission 75174) | Grasslands soil microbial communities from the Angelo Coastal Reserve, California, USA - 14_0903_09_30cm | ecosystem: Environmental > Terrestrial > Soil > Grasslands | place: USA...
ACTCGGTAGACGCATCCGCTGGAGGAGCCGGTTCATAGTCCGGTCCTCTGGCGAGCTCCGCTTCAATCTCTTCTTCGCCAGCCGGCGGTGGAATGACGCTCTCATTGACAATTTCCGCAAGCTGCTCGACCGCGTCTTGAATCGGGATCATTCGCTTGTCGTCGGCTCGCGGCGCTTCTCGCGATGGCGTCGGGAAAGAGCCCTGGCCCGGCCTGCCGGTTCTATTTCCGAATCCACGGTCGAACGCCGGAGCACGGCCCCGGTCCCGTTGGGGTTCTTCGGTCTGCTCACGTACATCCGAGACGTCTTCTTCTTCCATCAACTCCGCGAAATCGGAGACGTATAGAAAAGCATCGCGTTCAAGTCCGATGTCGACAAAGGCTGATTGCATACCGGGTAGTACCTTCATTACCCGGCCCTTGTAGAGATTTCCCACGACCCCCTGATTTTCATCGCCGCGCTCGACGTAAAACTCAGTCACCAGCCCGTCTTCCAGGATAGCAACTTTTTTCTCGTGCACATTTGCACTTATGATCAACTCTCTCGTCATTTCTTCTCCTCTTCTCGTGCGCGCTCTTGAAGCGCGATTGAGGATCGGCAGGCTGGATGGTATGGCGTCGGTCTCGACGATATCGAGGCAGTCGAGTGGTGGAATGCGAGATGTTCCGTCCGCGCAAAGGAACCAGCATTAGCTGGCACGAAACGCCGAATGACTGGGCGAAAAACGTGCGGGGCAATGGGCCGAGGAATTTCGACCTTGCCTCCGACAGGCTGAAGCTATTCCAGCTCCGATGCCTGTTAACACGCGCTCAGTTGAACGATAATGCACTCTACGCGCCTGCTCTAGTTGAGCAGTAGCCAACCTTTTCCGTGCTTTCCTCAAGCACACGACTTTCAAAAATCTTAAACTGCCGCGGCTCACCGCGGTTTTAGTTCCTGCGTTCAGCCGCAAATTTGTGATTGCGGCACACAAATGCTCGAGGCCAATAGCCTTTCTCAAGCAACTCCGTTGATCTGGCCATATGCGTTGCTGCTGCCGCCGGCCGCGGGAGCGATGCTTGAAACAGACTGTTCGGCGTCGAAAAAGAGACGAACTCGGCGAATTCGTGAAGGCAACGTAGTCATCTCCTGACTTGTCAATTGATAGATGGCTGCGACTACTTCCGCCGGTTTTATTCCTCCGTTAGGCGATATGACCGTGACAATTCTCAGGTGATTCGAAGTTTCGTCCACCTCGGCGCGGATTGTGTAGCGCCTTACGTCGACGCGCTGGACCTTATTCCGATGCGACCGCTCCAGAACAAAAGAGTCAGTGCTCAAGAACGCGTCGATGAGGTGTTTGTGAAGCGAAGAAGATAGCGGCTCGGACCCGATCATCCGTCGCGATGCGGCCAGAATCTCTTCCGCGTCGAGCTGGACAATATATTCAGCCCGGTTGACCGTCTTAATCAGCGAGGGCGCGCCCGCGGTAAGCTTCTCGAGCGCGTTGAATCTAAGCCCCGGCGGCAGCACCGAGTTCATTCTCTTGAGAAAGTCCGGTTCAGCGAGCTCGTCAGGGGACTCAAAATCGATGAGCTCGTTTTCACCAATCAGACCGACGCCCAACGCCGGTCCGTACTGAATCAACGGCATCGGATGGAAGCCCTGGCTGTAGCCGAGCTCAACGGCGGCACGCCGGAACGCTCTCGGAAGCGCGCGAGTTAGATCGAGATGAGACAGATATTTCACTTGATCGAGCTTCGCAAAGACGGCACGGTACTTCCGCAGCGCATTTCTTTCTTGACTCGTCGGCTTGTCGGCTGATGTCTTGCCCGATCCGGAGGCCTTCTGAATCTGAATAAGCGGGCTTGTCTCTTGTTTGAGCGCGGCTGTTCGCTCCGCGTAAGTTCTTACCTCGACATGCATCGAATACGCTTTCTCGAGGTGTTCCCTTGAAAGCGTCAGATCGCACTCAAGGCCGCAGTTGTAACAAAGGAGCGGCTGCGAGGCCACTCTTTCGAATTCATCGCTGGACGGAGCAATAGCCGTGGGGCGACCGTCGATGACCTTCATAGGCAGCTCGCACGGCGGAGATATCCTGGCCTTTATGCCTTTGATGTACTCGCGAGCATTGAACTCCCGTTTGACCAGGGTGTCGATATGATCCCACGGTAACTGGACAAGCGGGCTCGACGTGGAAGCGGACTCCTTTACCGGGAACTCTTTTAAATAAGGTCCGATCTCGACCCCTTCAATTCGAAAAGCCTCCATCCACTTGTCGAAGTCGAAATGCTCGGTCCATCCATCGAATCGGCATCCCAGCCGCCATGCTCGCTCGATTACCTTGCAGAGATTGCGGTCGCCGCGCGAGATGACGCCCTCGAGCAGAGAAGTCTCGGCGTGATGGACCTTGACGTCGATGCGATATTGCCTCCCGAGTTCTCTGAGAAGCCGCTGCTTTTGTTTAATAGATTCGATGTCTTCCTGCTCGCACCATTGAAAAGGCGTATGCGGTTTTGGAACGAAGTACGACGCCGAGCAGGTGACCTTCACCGCCTTATTGAATTCGCGCCGGCCCAGCTCGCGGACTTTGCGACCAAGCTCGGCTATGCCGCGCACGTCTTCTTCGGTTTCGGTGGGCAGGCCGATCATGAAATACATTTTGATTGCCGACCAGCCTTCGGAGAAGGCGACCGAACAGGACCGCATCACGTCGTTCTCGGTAATGTTTTTGTTGATGACGTCGCGCATTCGCTGAGTTCCGGCTTCGGGCGCGATTGTGAATCCGGTCTTACGGACTCGCGCGATCTCGCGAGCCAGCGATTCGGTTACACCGGAGGCGCGGAGCGAGGACACCGAGAAGCTGACCTTGCGCCGCTCCAGCTCTTCGCCAAGGTGTTTAACAAGCGGCTCCAGGCAGGTGTAATCGGCGGTCGAAAGCGAGGTCAGGCTCGTTTCGTCATACCCGCCGCTTTCGATTCCATTGAGAATCGTCTTCACGATCTCTTTCGGATCGCGTTCGCGCACCGGCCTGTAGATGGTGCCCGCCTGACAGAACCTGCATCCGTCGACGCATCCCCGAGCGATCTCGATCGAGACCCTATCGTGTACGGTCTCGATGGCGGGAACTGGAGAGTCTGATGGAAAAGGATACTTGTTGATGTCGACAACGCGGCGACGAACCGGAAACGGAATCGTCTTGTCCTCAGGTTCGTCCACAACGAGCAGTCCGTGATGCGGGCTTTTAGAGGCGGTGTACAGCGCCGGAACGTACATACCTTCGATTTTCGCGAGCTGCCTTAATACGTCGTCTCGAGAAAGATCTCCAGAGTCTTTTAGCTCCGTGTATCGCGAGACCAATTCAGGAAATGTTTCCTCTCCGTCGCCGATCACCACTACGTCTATGAAATCGGCGATTGGCTCGGATGAGTAAACGGTTGGTCCTCCCGCGATCACGAGCGGGTCACGGAGCGTCCGTTCGGCGGAACGCAGCGGGATCCCGCCAACGTCCAGCATCGTGAGCAAATTCGTGTAGGTTAATTCGTATTGAAGCGAGAATCCGACTATATCGAATTCGTTGAGAGGCGTGAAGGACTCAAGCGACAAGAGAGGGATGCCGCGTTCGCGCAGCCGCGCTTCCATATCGGGCCAGGGAGCATACACGCGTTCGGCCGCCCATCCATCCGGTTTGTTGAGGAGTTTGTAGAGGATCTTGAGCCCGAGATGGCTCATCCCGATTTCGTATACATCGGGGAAGCACAGGGCGATACGCGTGTGAACGTTCTCTTTCTGAACCGCATTCCACTCGCCGCCAACATAGCGCGCGGGTTTTTCGACAGAGGGCAGGATCGCATCCATTGCCGCTCTATAATCGATTTGTTTCATCACCTAGTTCACGAACCTCCGCAGCCGCACGCTCAAGGCGAGGCCTATGCAAGCAAACACGGAGATTATAGACGTGCCGCCCAAACTCATCAACGGTAATGGGATTCCCATAATCGGCATTAAGCCGACCACCATGCCGAGGTTACATGCGATGTGAAACATGAAAAGGCCTACGAACCCCATCACCATGAGCGCTCCCGCACGATCGCGGGAGCCGAGCGCAATAAGGCAGAGCCGCCAAATGAAAACGGAATATAGCGCCAGTATGAAGAGGATACCGATGAGGCCGGTCTCTTCGGCAAGCGAAGCGCCTATGAAATCGGAATAAGCATAAGGGAGAAATCCGAGCCGGCCCTGTGTACCGTGCGTTATGCCCTTGCCCAGAACACCGCCTGATCCTACCGCGATCACGGATTGCATCGTCTGATAGCCGTATCCGCGAGGGTTCGCTTTCGAGGGATCGATGATGACGATGATGCGTTCCTTTTGATAGGGCTTCAGGTGCGGATAAACCGCCAGGAGACCGACGACGCCGGCGGCAATACTTGCCGCTACAAGCGCCTTGCGCATTCCGCCGAGAAAGAGGAACACGCCGAGTATCGGAATATAAGTCAGCGCCGTGCCTGTGTCCTTCTCGAGAATGATCAACACGACCGGCAGAATAACGATGGCTCCAAGAATGATGATGTCCTTAAGACTCAGCCCCTGCTCCCGCTTCTGTGAGATGTACCGGGCCAGCATCAAGATCGTAGCCACTTTTGCGAGCTCGCTTGGTTGTAAGCTGGTTCCGGGGAGTCTGAGCCATGCCCGATTTCCGTTGATGGTCGCGCCAAGAGGCGTCAACACCAGGATTAATAAAAAGAGCGAGCCTGCGTAGAGAAACGGCGAGACCTCGACCATTATCTTTCGATAATCGGTGAATGCGAATACGCAGGCGCCTATCACGCCGAGCGTGAGCGCTACGAGCTGCTTCTTCCAGAAATCAGTTCCAGGAGCCGAGCTGAAGATACCGAGACAGCCGAACAACGTGAGCGCAATGGGAGCGATCAGCACCGGCCAGTCTAGGTCTCTCAGAGTTTTTCTATTCAGTTCAACCACCTATGAAAATCGCGCTTTGCTATCTAGTTATTTGCGCCGGCTGATCATTACGAGCAAGGAAATCGCGAACGACGGGATGGCCGAGCTTCTTGGAGTAGTAGCTGGCAAATATCATCTTGGTCTTAGGAGCGGAAGTTCTTCCGCCCTGGCCGCCATGTTCAGTCAGCACGACCATCGCGATCTCAGGCTTTTCTTCCGTATGGACCGGGGCGAAGCTGATGAACCATCCGTGATCCTGATGTTCCTTGGTTCTGACCTTTTCTTTTGCTATTACCTGGGCGGTTCCGGTCTTGCCTCCGATGTTGAAGCCGGGCAGCGCGGCCGCGGTTCCCGTGCCTCCTTCGTTGACTACGCCCCAGACCGCGTAGCTGACCGTATCGATAGTCGTCTTCGATAATTTTAGATGAACCGGTTTGTCTTCGTATTCTCGCTCCGGAGCTTTTTCGGTCGAAAGCACCTTCTTCATCAAATGAGGAGTGTGGAATTCGCCGCCCATTATGATTCCCGCCTCTGCTCGCAAAAGCTGAATAGGCGTGACCGCAACTGAGCCCTGTCCTACCGAAGCCAACACCGTATCGAAGTCTTTCCAGTTCGGCTTAGTCGCGCGGTCGGGAATGAATCCCTTCTGTTCGTGAGGCAAATCGATCCCGGTTCTCTGGCCCATCCCGAAGCGAACAACCCAGTCGTGGATCAGGTCGACACCCATTTTCAAGCCGAGCCTGTAGAAATATCCGTCGCAGGAATGAACGACCGCATAATGGATTTCCGGCGAGCCATGGCTGCCCATGCAATGAACGAAGCGATTGCCTACCTGGATGCCGCCGCCGCACGCAAATCGGGAACTGGAAGGAGTGATTATTCCTTCTTCCATCGCGGCGGTTGTCATCATCACTTTCCAGGTCGAACCAGTCGGATAGATCTCCTGAATTGCTTTATTGAGCAGAGGCTTGGTTGGATTATTGGTAATCGCGCGGACCTCATCGCGGTTTTCAGCGGAGATGACGTGTTCAGCAAAGACGTTCGGATCGAATGACGGCTTGGAGACCATTGCCAGCACCTCGCCGTTCTGCGGATTCATCACGACGGCTATGCCGGTCTGATTCGCTGCATCGAATTGCTCCTCGGCTGTTTGCTGAATATCGAGATCCAGCGTCGTGACGATGTCCTGGCCTTTGATGGGCTCGACCCGTTGCAACTCGCGTATGGTGCGTCCGCGGCTATCCACCACCACGATGCGTTTGCCGTTCTTTCCGCGAAGTATTTGATCGTAGGTTCGCTCGAGACCGGCCTGGCCGATGATGTCTCCCGGGCGATAGCCGAACTCCTGGAACTTCGGTTCCTCGAGTTGAGTGGAGCTGATCTGCCCGATGTAACCGAGCACCTGCGAAGCCAGCTTGCCGTATTTATAGACGCGCTGCGGTTGTTCTTCCGCGGAGATCTCGGGATGTTCGTATTCGTGCGCGCTTACCCATTGGCGATTGGCTCGCGTTGCGTTTTGCTTCACTAGAACAGGCTGAGACTTGGGCCGCTTGAGATCGCTGAGCTGGGCAACCGCTTCGGTGCGGTCGATGTTCAGTTCTTCGACGAGCACTTTCACCGTCTCATCGAGACTGGTCATCAGATCGGGCGAAACGACGATGTTAAAAGCAGGCGTGTTATCGACGAGAGGTTTACTGTAAGAGTCCAGTATGGCGCCGCGGGGCGCTATGATCGGTATCTCGCGGATACGGTTGTTCTCGGCCTGCTGCTGATATGACTGATAATGAGAGACCTGAAGGACCCAGAACCGGATGGCGAGCGCCGCAAGCATCGCCAGGATCAGATAAAGCAGCGAGCGCAGCCGCAATTCGAAATTGAAGGGCTCGTCTCTGAGGCTCGACTTACTCATAGAACCTCCGCTTTATCGTCGTGCTGCCGGTGCGTGGAAATATTCGGTCAAGAAGGATAAACAAGATCAGCCCCGCTGCCGTGTCCCCGATTGCTTTATAGAGGGCGAGCTTGAGCAGTTCGTCCGGACCGTTCGTCAGGACGTTTTTCTCAAGTACTTTGCATAATCCCACGAACAACACAGTGTTAGCAATGGAAGCCACCGCGGTCACCAGAATGCGAACCGGCTTCTGTTCGAGCGAGAACCTTATACTGCCCATCGCGATTACATATCCAAGCAAAGTAAATGAAAAGCCGCGCACTCCGATTGCGTCCCCGCCGCTTACTATATCGAGCCCGAGCCCGGCCGCCATGCCAACGAACATCCCCTGGATCGGCGAGCGCTGCAAACTGAAGAACACGGTTATGACCAGCGGCAGCTCTACGTACTGAAAGAAGCTGAACCTCTTTGCAAAAAGAATCTGGAGAAGTAGCGCGACAACGATGCTCGCGGCGATCTTAAATGTCTGCACCCTTCGGATTTCCTCGCGATTCGAGTATCGGCATTATTTGAATGCTTCCAGCGCCTTCAGATCCTTTGGTTCAATGAGCAAAACAAACACGTGTTCGACCCGATCAACGGGCGCCGACGGTTTGACCAGTATCTTTTTCCAGGGAGCGTTTGCGTCGTTCTCGACCGATTCGACGGTTCCTACGGGAAGCCCTTTCGGGTAAATTCCGTCAAGCCCCGTCGTGATTATTTTATCGCCGACCTGCACGTCAACGCTGGCCGCGACGGCTTTCATCTCACAGCGGGAGTTTTCTTGTCCGCGAATCTCGCCCATTTCGCGCGATTGCTGAAGCATCGCGCCTACACCGGCGTATCGGTCAGTTATCAATTGTACGAAAGAGGAATTAGGGCCGACCTCGATCACGCGGCCGACGATCCCGGATGAAGTCAATACGGGCATGTCTTTCTTGATGCCGTCCATGCTTCCCCGGTCTATCGTAAGGCGTCGAAACCACACGGCGATGTTGCGCGAGACCACACTGGCCGCGAGGCTCCTGAATCGAGGAAGAAGGCGGAGACCAAGCTCGGCTTCGAGATTATTTTTTACGGCGGCTTTTTCGACTGCCTCGTCCCTTTCCTGCGTGAGCCGTTCAATTTCGATCTTAAGTTGAACGTTCTCATCCCGGGCGTGCCGCAATTCAGCGAATCCATCGAAAAAGCCGGTTACTCTGTCTATGGTCCATCCCGTGCCCTTGGCCACGGGCGTGATCACCGCCATCACCCATGCTCGCAAGACGGACTGATCTCCCGCCTGGGTTCTCGCATTCCAGGACATTAGAAGCACCTGCAAGAGCAACAAGAGGCCGAGGAGCAAAGGTGCCTTGTGCTGCGCCGTGTTGGTACTCATAGAATTGCGCTTATAGATCGGGCCGCCGTCGCATCGCGATTGCTAACGGATTCCGCACCAGAACACAGTTGACTGTGGTAATTGCGGGTGGAGGGGTAAGACTGGGCCGAAATTCAAGATCATCGATAAAATCGCCGAATATGAAAAATTGCCGGAGTTTTATGCCTTGCCAAATTGCGCATCGCCGCTTCGGCCGCCTCAAATTCTTCATAGCCCGTGATGAATGATCGTATTCTCCCAGCCGACGCGGCTCAATAGTCCGAAGTCGGCAAGCATCTTGCCTGCTCCAAGCGCAACCGACGACAACGGATTTTCGGCAAGCGAAACAGGCACGCCGGTTTCGTGCATCAACCTTCTGTCCAATCCTTTCAGGAGAGCGCCGCCGCCGGTCAGCACGATGCCGCGCTCGGCTATGTCGGCGGAGAGTTCGGGGGGAGTTCGCTCGAGCGCGACGCGAACCGCGTTGACGATGGTTGTGATCGGGTCGGCGAGCGCTTCCCGCACCTCTTCGTCGGTGATCGCGATCGTTCGAGGCACGCCTTCAATCAGGTTGCGCCCTTTGATCTCCATCTGCAGCTCTTCGTCGATGGGAAAGGCGGAGCCGAGCTCCATCTTGATCGATTCCGCGGTTCTTTCGCCGATCAGGAGATTGTACTTCCTCTTTATGTATTGAATGATGGCTTCGTCGAGCTCGTTTCCAGCGACCCGAACGGCTCGTGAATAGACGATTCCCGAAAGAGAGATGACGGCGATGTCGGTGGTGCCGCCTCCTATATCTACGATCATGTTTCCGTAAGGCTCCGTGATCGGAAGACCGGCTCCAATCGCGGCTGCCATCGCTTCCGCCACCAGATAGACCTTCGAGGCTTTGGCTCTGTAGGCGGCGTCCTCCACCGCCCGGCGCTCAACCTGCGTGATCTCGCCGGGAACTCCGATGACGACGCGCGGCGACACCCAGGACCGTCCATTATGAGCCTTCTTGATGAAATGCTGGAGCATCTTCTCGGTTACTTCGAAGTCGGCGATCACTCCGTCTTTCATAGGCCTGATCGCCACGATGTTGCCGGGGGTTCGGCCGAGCATCTCCTTTGCTTCTTTTCCGACGGCTTCTACTTTATTAGTGACTTTATTGATTGCGACGATTGATGGCTCGCTTACGACAATGCCTTTGCCCTTGGCATAAACAAGAGTGTTTGCTGTTCCGAGGTCTATAGCAAGATCGCTTGAGAAGGGATTAAAAAGGTTTCGCATCCTCATCAGGTTTTATTCTATTGACTCCTTCTGAACGGTCGGTTGCCGCCCGGCCGCTTTGCGCACGCCGTAGTTCGTACTTCATATTGGATAAGCTGAGCAGGCGAATAAGACAAATTACCAGGGCCCGAACAAAACAACTGTTGAGATTCGAATGCTGTCATTCACCAATCGCGACTAACACGGCCTGAAGCACGCAACAGTCCCTAAATCCGGATGCGCTCCCACTCTGCTGACCCGCGAGCCTTCGGCTTCTTTCTCTCGCGCCGTCCGCAGTTCGCACTCGGCTAGCTCGAATTATCACTGAATTACCAAGGTACAAAATCTATCACGCGGTCTCCGAAACAATCAAGAAAATTCAACGAATTCGGGCGGTTAGAAGCATAAATTGCGGACTCAACGGCCTGCCGTCGGGAGGTGAAAGGTTAGGTTTGACAGTTCCGTTTTTAAGCCCGTATAATCACAAACTTTCTCTACATAGCTTTTTCCAACGGAGGGCAGATTCGTGACTTTTGCAGTGATAGAGAGCGGCGGCAAACAGTTTAAGGTCATCCAGGGCGAGATCGTCAATGTGCCTTCGATAGACCGGCCGATCGGCCAGTCAGTTGAATTTTCCGTTCTGGCATACGGTGACGCTGACGGTACACAGATCGGTTCTCCAGCACTTGAGGCGATAAAAGTGACCGGCGCCATAAACGGGCACGGGCGCGATCGCAAAGTAATCGTCTTCAAGAAAAAGCGACGCAAACAATATAAGAAAACCCACGGACACCGGCAGAATTTCACATCTGTACGGATTGAGTCCATCGGCTAGAAACGCCGGCGCGTGCGGCGCCGCATCGGCTGTTTGTCGTCAGTTTTGTCCGATACTAGTAAGGCCACACAAGAGAGGGATTATGGCTCATAAGAAAGGCGTGGGGAGTTCACGCAACGGAAGAGACTCCAATGCACAGAGGCTGGGCGTGAAGCGGTTTGGCGGCGAATCCGTATTAGGAGGCGCGATTTTGGTGAGGCAGCGCGGCACCAAATTTAAACCGGGTTTCAACGTGGGGCGGGGCTCCGATGACACCTTGTTTGCTATGGGCGCCGGTATCGTGAAATTCGAAGAGAAGGGACGGAAAGGAAAATTCATCAGCGTCTATCCGAAGGTATAGCTCGCAAGGTGAATTCGAGACCGTATTCTCACCGTCGATTATTCCTACCGCTGAGCCTCTCTTCAAAGCACCGGCCTGCTCAATCTTTTTATCCTGGCTGAGTCTTCAAGACTCAGCCTTTGTCAATTGTCTATAATGGAACAATGCAGTTTTTAGATCGAGCCAAAATCACAGCTAAGGCGGGACGCGGCGGAAACGGCGTTACGGCGTTTCGAAGAGAGAAGTTTGTCCCCAGGGGAGGACCTTCAGGCGGGGACGGCGGGGACGGCGGCTCGGTTTTCATGGAAGCAACGAATCAGTTGAACACACTCTTACAATTCAGGCTCAACCCTGAGTTCCGGGCCGGCAATGGATCGCACGGCGAAGGCAGTAATCGTCACGGACAGAACGGCGAGGACGTGATGATTCCGGTACCGGTCGGCACACTTGTAATCAATCACGAAACTCAGGAGACGCTCTACGATTTAGTCGAACCTGGACAGCGCGTGGTGATTGCTCGCGGCGGCAGAGGCGGGCGAGGCAATGCGCGATTCGCAACCTCCATCAATCGAGCGCCGCGCTATCATCAGGACGGCGAGCCCGGTGATGTAATTAGTCTACAGTTAGAACTGAGATTGATCGCGGATGTGGGGTTGGTCGGATTTCCAAACGCCGGTAAGTCGACATTGCTGTCACGGATTTCCGCGGCGCGCCCGAAAATAGCGGACTACCCCTTCACTACGCTTGAACCGAATCTGGGAGTGGTGAGTTGGGACGATGAAAAGACATTCGTCGTCGCCGATATTCCGGGTCTTATCGAAGGAGCCCACGAGGGCGCCGGATTGGGATTGGATTTTCTCAGACATATCGAGCGAACGTCTATTCTCGCGCACGTCATTGACATTTCGTCAGTTTCGGGAAGAGATGCAGTTGAAGATTTTCTGATCATCGAAAATGAGCTTAACCAATACAAGGCCGAATTGGGCGAGAAGCCGCGCGTCATCGTAGCTTCGAAGATGGACGCGCTTGACGATGAGTCGAGACTGGATCGATTAAGGAGCTTTTGCCAGGAGAGGGGCCTCGAGCTGATCGAAGTCTCTTCGGTCACCGGCAAAGGCATCTCGACGCTGAAACGCAACCTTGGCAAAAGGATCGAAAACGCCGCGGCTTTAAATCGATCCAATAACACCGTCATCCCCGAAAGCGCGGACCCGGCTGGCGCGGTTTCGAGGTGAATTGCGGCGACTATGCATTCCAATTCGAAGCGAATCGGCGTATACGGCGGCACATTCGATCCGATTCACAACGCTCATATCAAGGTAATTCATTCAGTTTTGAAACAATTCGCGCTGGATGAGCTTCTGATTGTGCCGAGCCTTCAGCCGCCTCACAAAAGACCGGACGCCGTGCTTGATTCCTATCACAGATATGCAATGGCGGTGCTGGCAACGGCTGACCTGCCGCAGGCCCTTGTATCGACGATGGAGCTTGATGAGCCGAGCAGGCCATATACTTTTGAGACCATTCAAAGGCTCAGAAAATTGGCGGGACGGGAAGCTTCGATATTCTTCATAATGGGAATGGACTCATATCTCGAGTTTCCCGATTGGAAGAATCCGGGTTTAATTCTTCTGGAATCAAACTTGATAGTCGTGACGAGGGGCGCGGAGCTCAGTATTGCACTCCAAAATCGTCGATTACCGGCGTTTTCCAATACCGGAGTGATCGATTTAAGGGCAGATTCAAGTACGCCGAATCTTGACAATGAAAGAAGCGGGGCTGTCTTCTTGACGGATTACGGCACAGGAGTTCTTTCCTCAACCGAGATAAGAAGCCGCATTCGAGCCGCGGCGGGGGTTGATGATCTGGTTCCCGCGCAGGTTGTGAGCTACATCAAAAAGTATCGTCTTTATATTGATAAAGCATCGTAACCGAACTGCTGGTGGAGAAGAGATGAGTATTGATTCGAACAAGAGCGCGATCGATGAAGAAGACGAAGCGTACCTGACGGCGTTGAACGCGGCATGCGATAAGAAGGCAAAGGACCCGGTCGTACTTGACCTCCGAAAAGTCGCGTCATTCACCGACTACTTTCTTATCACAACCGGGGCCAGCACGAAGCAGGTGCAGACAATTTCGGACGCGGTGGAGCAGGCGATGCGGGCCGAAGGACGGCGGCCGATGCACAGTGAAGGCTATAGCAACGGAGAGTGGATTCTGCTAGACTACGGCGATTTGATTGTGCATACGTTCGTTGAGTCCACGCGAAAATTCTACGATCTGGAGCGTCTGTGGAGAGATGCGGAGCGCATTAAACTGGATCTCGACGAACTCAGGCGAGAGTAACCTCAGTATCCACGCGATTGCTTTGAGGGTCCATTGACATGCAGCTCGTAACCAACTCCGCGGTGATGAAGAACGTATCCGATCTCATCGACCGCGTTGCAGGCACCGACGCGAACGTCCTGGTGATAGGAGAGTCGGGAACGGGCAAGGATCTGGTCGCGCAGGCCATTCACGACCGGAGCCATCGCAGAGATCGTCCCCTAACAAAAATAGACTGCGCGTCACTTCCCGAAGACTTGTTCGAATCCGAGTTGTTCGGCTACGAGAAGGGCGCTTTCACCGGCGCCTCTGAAAGCAAGCCGGGCCGTTTTGAAACCGCGAACGGCGGAAGCCTTGTGCTCGATGAGATAGCCGGCGTCAGCCCGTCGTCCCAGGCCAAGCTCCTGCGCGTGATCGAAGAGCGGATCTTCGAACGCCTCGGAGGAAAGCAATCCATTTCAATTGATGTGCGAATAATCGCGCTTGCCAACGTGGATTTGAAAGAGGCGGTCAGAGCGCGGGCTTTCCGGGACGATCTTTATTATCGGTTGAACGTAGTAACCGTGGCTCTGCCGCGGCTTGTCGAGCGTACCGAAGACATACCTTCGCTTGCCGATCAATTCGCAAAACACTTCTCATCCCGCGGCGGCCACAATGGAATTCGAATCTCGGGCGACGCGTTGAAATCGCTCGAGGAATACGAGTATCCCGGCAACGTCCGCGAGCTTAGAAACATCATCGAACAGGCCGTGATGTCCGCTTATGGCGATACCATCGGCCTTTCCAATCTGCCGGAGTACCTGCGGTCGGCAGCGCGGCTTATTCAATCAAAGCAGCGCAAGCCCTCGCTGGCGGAACTCGAGGCCGTGTACATTCGAGAGGTGCTCGAGTTCACCCGTGGGAACAAGACAAGATCCGCCGAAATATTGGGCATCAGCAGAAAAAATCTTTATGAAAAAATGCGAAGGTACGAGATAGGACAGCTCAGGTCCCGCAAGGCTGATGAGCAGTTATGAAACTGCGTTTTGTGTGGGTAGGAAAGACCAAAAGCCAGCCGCTGAAACTTTTGATCGATGATTATTCGGAGCGGCTACGGCGATTTTCCCGAATTGAGATCGTCGAGATACGAGACGGCAATGGCGGGGAGGAAACGGCGCTCTCTACGGAGGCGGAAGATATTTGCAAACGACTGGAGGGCGATCCCTTTGTAGTTCTGTTGGACGAGTGTGGACGCGCGCTTGCATCGGTGGAATTCGCCGCATTTCTCCAGGAGAAAATGACGAAGGGGTACAAGCAGATTTCCTTTGTGCTCGGGAGCCATTCCGGTGTCGGCGAACGCGTGAGGCAACGGGCCGACATGCTGCTGTCGCTGTCTCGCATGACCTTGACGCACGAGATGGCGCGGCTGATTTTACTCGAACAGGTTTACCGGGCGAATACCATAATCCAAGGCTTGAAATATCAGAAATGAGCGGTTGAGAGAAACCGAGGAACACATTAGAATCTACCCTTTGTGACTACGGACTGATTTCATCAGGAGCTATTGATGGACAAACGAAAAATAAAACAGTTGGAAGCAAAGCTTCAGGGCCAACGCGACCTTTTGCTCGGAATGGTCGAGCGGACCGAAGACTACGGTCGCGAGGCGAATCGCGACATCAGCCAGGATCCCGCCGATCAGGCATCGAATTCATACACCAAGGAATTATTGTTTTCTCAAAGTACAAACGAGCGAAACATCTTACGCCTGATCGAGGAAGCGCTCGATCGAATCAGCGAAGGTAGTTATGGCGAATGTGTAAATTGTGGGGAGGATATTCAGGCGAAACGTCTTGAAGCTCTTCCCTGGGCTCGCTACTGCATAAAGTGCCAGGAACTACAGGAACAGGGTTCTCTCGTCGAAGAAGAGGTCTGACCGCCGCTCGTATTTACGAGCCTTCTAAACCGTCCGCGATAGACAAAACCCGGTGCAGCCTGCCTCTGAAAGGCACAGTATAGAAAGAGACGCCTCACTGCTCGTTCGAGGGCTCGGCCGAATCCGCGATGCTGTAGTATCGCTCGCTTATCCCGCCGATTGTCGGGTCTGTGGAGAGTCTCTGCAGAATTGGCACGACGGAGTCTGCTGCGCTCAATGCTGGACAAACCCGGAAATCACAAGATTCTTCGATCGCGAGACATCGTGCGCCAGATGCGGAGCGCCGCTTACGCGGACGCATGCGAGCAGTGAAATCAAACCCGCGGATTCAACACGGCCTTCCTGCGGAAGGTGCGTGACAATGCCTTTGGACGCCGCCCGAGCTGTCGGCGAGTATGGCGGTGCGATTGAAGCGTCCATTATCTTCCTCAAGCAACATCCATATCTCTGCAAAAGACTCCGCCGGTTATTAGTAGATGCTTATCAGCGTTTTCGGCCGGATCTCGCGAGCGATCTCATCATTCCAATACCGCTGCATCGACTACGCGAGAAAGAGCGGGGCTTCAATCAGGCCGATGTCATCGCCCGAGTTCTCGCAAGCGAATTGGCGATTCCGGTTGGCAAGAATATTTTGAGTCGAGTTAGGGCTACGGCGCGGCATCGCCTTGGAATGGATGCTCACGATCGATCCAGATCCGTTGAGGGCGCTTTTGAAATCGCGAAAGCCGGCGCCCTTCTCGGCGCTCGCGTGCTTTTAGTCGATGATCTCTTCACGACAGGAAGCACTATTTGCGCAGCCGCCCTCTGTCTGCGTGAAGCCGGAGCCGAAGCCGTATCGGCGCTGACAATCGGAAGAGTATTGCTGCATTGAACGAAATTCAATTGAGTCGCTTTTCAGGAACACACTGGCAGTTCGAGGCCCCTGGCTTCATTTCTTGACTGTGTCTCGGGGGTCGGGGAGAATCCCGGAATGACTCGCAAAGAGATACTGGATAAGCTTGCGCGGAGCGCGGCCGATATAAAGAATCAGATTGAATACATGCGTGATATCGGTGTCGGCAATCTGCCTTCACCCTCGACATCTTCGAGCAGCGATCGAACGATTCAATCAACGACAACTTCTCCCATCTCGAAAGCACCCTCAGGGCCGCCAAACAAGAGTGAGCCGCCTCGGCCGAGCGCTAATCAGAACGCTCTGTTCTCTGCAATTTCTGACGCGGCAGGGCAGGCCGATATCTCACTAGAGGCGATTAGGACCGACATTGGCGATTGCACCCGATGCAAGCTGAGCGAATGCCGAACCAACATAGTTTTCGGGGAAGGGAATCCAAACGCCGAGCTGATGTTCGTAGGCGAGGGGCCCGGGGCCGATGAAGATAGAACGGGACGTCCGTTCGTCGGCAGAGCGGGTCAACTGCTGGATAGAATGATAGAGGCGATGAAGCTCAAGCGCGAGGACGTGTATATAGCGAACGTGGTGAAGTGCCGTCCGCCCGGAAACCGCACTCCAGAACGTGACGAAACGGCTACCTGCGAACCCTTTCTCTTCCGTCAGATTGCGCTTATCAAGCCGTCGGTTATCGTCACCCTGGGCCTTCCCGCCTTCCAATGCCTGTTGAAAACGAACGAGTCGATGTCGAGATCCCGTGGAGTATGGAGAGAGTGGAACGGTATCAAAGTAATGCCTACCTTTCATCCGGCATACCTGCTTAGGTCACCGGACAAAAAGCGCGAGACCTGGGAAGACCTGATGAAGGTAATGGAAGCTCTTAATATTTCAGTGTAATGGAATTCCGGGCTGCGGCAGCAAGAATCAGAGCCTCCGCGGAAGCTGAAACCTGATGCAGAACTACTTACCGCCCTCTGCATCACTCTCGCTGAAGGGACAAAGGAGAGATTCGCCGCGTCTTATAAATGAGGATGAGGCTGAATCCTCGAGGCGCGCATCTTTAAAAAGCAGTCCCGACAATAGACCGGTCGTCCCTGACTCGGTTTAAAGGGAACCGTCGTCTCGACTCCGCACAAGGCGCATTGAACAATTACGACAACGCGCTCTCGTGAGGTATGGTTTCCTACTGTCCCCGTGCTCGCAGCTATTCGTTCGTTCTTTTTCTGTTTGCAGAGCTTGCATCTCTTCGGGTCGTTCTTCAATCCTTTGTCAGCGAAGAAAAGCTGCTCGCCTGCAGTAAAAACGAATTCTTCACCGCAGTCGATACACCTCAACACCCTATCCAAATACTCGTACACTGTGGGCCTCCGTCGTCCGCTCGACTAATTCAAACTAGAGTGATAATGCCTGTGTGGATCAATGAAGGTGTGCGCACACAGTAAGGGCGTATTCCACTAACACGAAAACAGAGACTCATTCGGACGACCTACCTCCTAGGAGTCGGACTCACGAACCTCAGTACATTCTCTTTTTAAATCTTTTAGCGGCGTTTTAAGAGACCAGCCTGCCATTATCGCCTTATTTCAATTCGTGTCAAGCAGTTTGTGAGAATAATTGCTAAGCGGTAACCCAATCAGGCCAGCGCGCTGGTGATTTGTTTCACAAAGAGCCGTTCGTTGTTAAATATCAATACCGAGATCATGCCTGCAGAGACATTCAGTTGGAACTACGCAGTATCAGAGCACGGCGATTAAATCTAGGCGTTGCTGAAGTCCTTTTTGTCAGGCCTCTTTATTATGATGAGATGCGAACTTGAGTCTTGTCCCATTGACGAGCAACCCTCTCAAGGCTACTGTTCGTTTCGTATATTCAGACGAGGAGCCAAATGTCGCATCGCGGTGACCTGACAGAACGAATGGTATTGATTCCCTTGCTTCTGGCGGAGCGGCCGAGGACGCAAAAAGAATTGACTAAGGCGTTCGGCGTGAACCGCAAAACGGTCAAGCGCGATATAGATATATTGTCTCTTCACTATCCGATCGAAGAGGAGGTCCACGGGCGCGAGGTCCAATACTGTTTCAGTGATGGTTACCGCTTCAAGCCGCCGCCGCTTACGCCTTCGGAGCTTGCGCCGTTGTTGCTGGCGCAAGAGTCGATCGCGGCGACCGGGCTGACCGCTTTCGGATCGCCGTTCGCCGAGTTTATCAATTCAATGCTGGTGAAGGTGAGGGCCTCGCTTCCTCAGTCGCTGCGTGACCGACTCGATCGTCTTGCATCGATCTTCGGAAGCGCCTCCGCGCCGGCGAAAGACTTTGGCCCGCACGCGGAGACGATCGAGCGACTGACCAACGCCGCCATTGAACAACGACGCGTATTGTTGCGCTATTACTCGATAAACGAGGATAAGGTCAGTGATCGCGAGGTTGATCCGTATTCCGTCTACTTCGATCCTGATGGCGCTACACTGAAGCTCATCGCCTACGATCATCGCCGCAATGCAATAGCCCCTCTTGCCATCGATCATATTAGATCCCTGCGGGAAACCGGCGACTCCTTTGAACGCCCAGAGGGATTCAATCTGCGTGAGTTTCTGGCGGACAACTGCTTCAACGGAATTCATGGCAAGCCGATGCTGGTTCGGCTCAAGGCCTATGGAGTTACAGCGCGCGTCTTTGCCGAGCGTACCTTTCATCGTTCACAGAAACTGATCGAACGGAAGGCGAGAACATCTGAAGAGGACGAGTCAACTACGATCGAGCTTCGAGTCGCGCGAGGCCGGGGTTTGGTGCGTTTCATTTTGAGTTGGTCTCCCGATATCGAAGTTCTGACTCCGGAGGAATTGAAGCAAGAAGTAGCAGAAGCGCACCGAAGTTCGCTTGTTCGATTAGACGCACAGAGTTAGTCTCGCCGCCCTCCTCCTCAATTTCGGCTCACAATAAAAAAAATCTACCCCCCTTATCGACCTGTCCCCGTACCTGACCGCAGTCGATAGTAATCTCACTACCGCGGGCACGACAGAGTCGGGAATGACCGGGCCGAAAGGGCCGAGCGGAGCCGGGCCGGGCTGGAAGAGCCGGAAGGATCGAAAGGCCTTGACGGAGAGAATTGGCAGAAAAAGGTCTGGGAAGAAAAAGTTGGTAGAAAGAAGTTC
>Ga0066658_10000344_pt1 | contig 17134 bp, 3 predicted proteins | sample GraSoiAngelo_107_FD_75174 | JGI IMG/M metagenome (GOLD analysis project Ga0066658, IMG submission 75174) | Grasslands soil microbial communities from the Angelo Coastal Reserve, California, USA - 14_0903_09_30cm | ecosystem: Environmental > Terrestrial > Soil > Grasslands | place: USA...
ATGGAGATAAGAGGAGAAGAGCGAGTACAGGAGCTGATGAGGAAGGTGCAGGAGAAGCAGAGCAAGGTGCTGGAGTATGAGTACAGCCCGCTGATGGAAGTACAGGGATGGAGCGAAGTGCCGCGAGGCGTGCCGCTGTTTGGAATGATCTATATCTTCCAGAACTATCCCGTTGACGGAGGCATTCGCGAGCAGGCAGGGGCGGATTTTCGAATAAGCGAGGCTCGATCCGTTGAAAAGAACAATTACCCGCTTGTCTTACACGCCATGCCCGGGAAAGAACTCTCCCTGGGCTTTCAATATGAGGTTGGAGAATACAAAGCAAATAACATTGAGCGCCTATTGAATCACCTGACGCAGGTGCTGGAAAGCATCGCAGCGGACAATCAGCTCCGCGTTATGGATCTATCCTTGATGAGCCCGCGGGAACGGCATCAGGTGATTGTCGATTGGAATCAGACTACAGCCGAATATTCGAAAGACTGTTGTGTTCATGAGCTGTTCGAGCAACAGGTGAAGCTTACACCGGAGGCGGTTGCCGTAAGCTATGAAGGCGAGCACATAACTTATGACGGGTTGAACAGGAGGAGCAATCAGGCAGGTCGTTGTCTCTGGAATCTCGGGATCGGGCCGGAGTCGGTTGTTGCAATTGCCGCGGACCGCGGACCCGGATTTCTAATCTCAATGTTGGCGACTCTCAAAGCAGGCGCGAGTTATCTGCCTTTGGATCCGGCACTCCCCATAGCCCGGCTGGTATATTCGCTGACTCGGAGTAAGGCCTGCGTGGTTCTGTCTACCCTGGAATCGGTAGCAGAAATCGATGACAAGTTATCAAAAGGGGACTGCGCGGTTCCTCTCTACACAGTCGAGAATCTATTCGAATTTGAACGTGACGATCAGAATCTTCCTTCGCGCAACAACTCACAAAACCTCGCCTATCTGATTTACACATCCGGCTCAACCGGTATGCCTAAAGGAGCGATGGTTGAGCAGCGTGGAATGATCAACCATCTCTTCGCGAAAATCACCGATCTGGCTTTAACCGGGCAGGATGTAGTCGCGCAAACCGCTTCTCAGTTATTCGACATTTCGATCTGGCAGTTCTTAAGCGCGCTGCTGGTCGGCGGTAGAGTTGTCATAGTCAAGGATGAAGAAGCGCAAGATCCGGCCCCGCTGATACGAATCTTGCAGGAACACGGCGTCAGCATAGCCGAAGTCGTGCCTTCGTTACTGCAGGCCCTGTTTGCAGATCTCGTTAAGAACGGCTCAACGAATCCGCTAACCGCTCTGCGATGGATGCTGGTTACGGGTGAAGCCTTCCCCTCCGAGTTATGTCGCCGCTGGTTGGACGCTTTCCCAGAGATTCACGTGATGAACGCGTATGGACCGACTGAATGCTCGGACGATGTCACTCACTATTATGCAAACTCGCTCTCGAACCTTAATACATCGAACGTAGCGCTGGGCAAAGCGATAGCTAATCTCCAGATGTATATCTTGAATGATGCGCTCTCTCCCGCGCCTCTCGACGTCAAAGGAGAGCTTTATGTCGGAGGAGTAGGGGTTGGCCGCGGATACCTGGATGATCCGGCGAAGACCGCACAGGCGTTTGTACCCAACCCGTTCAGCAGCTCTACTGGAAGCCGGTTATATCGTACCGGTGATATTGGACGCTATCACGACGACGGAGACATAGAGTACCTGGGACGAATAGATCATCAGGTCAAGATCAGAGGATATCGAATCGAACTCGGGGAAATAGAAGCGGCAATCAATGAACATGCAGTGGTCGACCAGGCCATCGTACTGGCAAGAGAAGACGAGCCCGGTGATAAGCGGTTGGTCTGTTACTTTGTCGGCAAGCACGAGGTAAGCGGAAAACTGATAAGAGAGGATTTGCAGGAGAGATTGCCCGCCTACATGATGCCGGCCGCTTTTGTACAGCTTGAAGAGATGCCGCTGACGGCAAACGGCAAAATCGATCGACGAGCATTGCCGAAGCCTGAGATCAGCTCGACAAACGAGAGTTATGTTCCTCCTCGTAGCGCCGTCGAAGAAATACTGTGCGATATATGGTCGGAGGTATTGAGAGTAGAGAAGGTAGGAATAACGGGTAACTTCTTCGAACTCGGAGGACACTCGCTGCTGGCGATGCAACTGGTCTCGCGCGTGCGGAACACTCTCGGAGTGGAGATTTCGTTACGAAGCCTGTTCGCGAACCCGACAGTCGCCGCCATAGCAATCGAAGTGGAGCAGCTCAGGAGATCCGGAGAAAGGACTGTTATCCCGCCGCTGACCATATCTCATCGAGCGGAAACCGTGCCGCTGTCGTTTGCCCAGCAACGGTTGTGGTTCATAGACCAGTTGGAACCGGGAAACGCCACCTACAATATCCGCTGCGCCGTGCGGCTAAGCGGACCGCTTGATGTGAGTGCGTTGACTCGTAGCCTCAATGAAATAGTCCGACGACACGAAGTATTGCGGACCATCTTTCCCGCGAAGGATGGAGCGCCTCGACAGGAGATTCTCGAGACTCTCGAACTGCCGTTGATCACGACAGACTTAACTCAGGTGAATGAAGCCGAGCGAGAGCGCGATCTGCAGGAAATGTTGAGAGAAGAAGCAAGAAGTGGGTTTGATCTGTCGAATGGCCCGCTGATCCGCGCGAAGCTCGTCTGGATGGCCGAAGACGAACATGTACTGGTCGTGGTGATGCATCACATCATCAGCGACGGGTGGTCCATAGAAATCATGGTCGCGGAGTTCTCACGGTTATACGATGCCTTCGCGCAAGGAAATTTATCACCACTGCCTGAGTTGGAGGTTCAGTACGCGGACTATTCAATCTGGCAGAGAGAATGGCTGCAAGGGGAAGTCCTGGAAACGAAGCTTCAATACTGGAAAGAGAAACTCGATGGAGTAGCAGTCCTCGAATTGCCCTCGGATCGAGCGAGACTTCCAAGGGGCAGCTACATCGGAGCGAGCGAGAGTTTTCATATTTCGGAAGAGTTGACAGCGAAACTCAGCGATCTGAGCAAGCGCGAAGGCGCTACTTTGTTTATGAGCCTGCTTGCGGGATTCCAGACGCTGCTGGCCAGGTACAGCGGACAGGAAGATATCGCAATCGGTACACCGATCGCAGGCAGGAGTTGGAGAGAGAGCGAGGGTCTGATTGGATGCTTCGTCAACACGCTGGTGATGCGGACTGATCTGCGAGGCAATCCCACGGTAGTTGAGTTGCTGCGAAAAGTGCGGGAAACGGCGCTGGGAGCCTATTCGCACCAGGACGTGCCGTTTGAAAAGCTGGTCGAGGAACTCCAACCCGAGAGAAGCCTCTCGTATCAGCCTCTCTTTCAGGTAATGGTCGCGATGCAGAACGTGCCGCAGGCGGACTCGGCAATAGCGGGATTAACCTTGAGGGGCGAATCGATGAGACCCGCATCGGCAAAGTTCGAGCTGAACCTGTTGATGAGCGAAAAGGATGGCGAGGCCCACGGTGCGGTGGAGTATGCGACTGAGTTGTATGACGGCTGGAGAATCCGGCGGTTGCTGGAGCACTTCAATCGAACGCTTGAAGGAATGGTGAAGAACGAGAAAGCGAAGATGATGGAGCTGCCGTTGATGAGTTTCGAGGAACGGCAGGAGGTGATCATAGAGTGGAATCAGACCGCGGTCGAATTTCCGGCAGACCGTTGTTTGCACGAGTTATTCGATCAGCAAGTGGAACTGACGCCCGATTCCGTAGCCGTCATTCAAGAAGATGCCTCACTAACCTACGAGGAATTGAGCCGGAGAGCCAATCAGCTTGCAAACTATCTGCGCGAGATTGGCATTGGCCCTGACCTGAGAGTGGGGCTGTGCGTGGAGCGCAGTCTGGAGATGATCGTTGGCTTATTGGGGATTATGAAAGCCGGCGCCGCGTACCTGCCTCTTGATCCGGATTATCCGCGGGAACGGCTCGAACACATGATCGGAGACGGTGAGTGCAGCGTAACAATCACCGTTGAACCATTAATTGAGAAGCTGCGTTCCATTGAAACAGAAGTGGTGAGTCTCGATGCGGATTGGCAGCGGATCGCTCAGCGGAGCGACAAGAAGCCGATTGTGCCGATCAATCCGGAGAATCTGGCCTATGTGATCTTCACCTCGGGTTCGACGGGAAAACCGAAGGGAGTAGCCATCGAGCACCGGCAAATCCTCAATTACGTCGCCGCAATTATCGAGCGGATGGGGGTCAAACCACGCGGCAAGTTTGCTATGGTGCAGCCTCTGACATTTGACTCGTGTGCAACGGTCATTTATCCGGCATTGATTACCGGCGGCTGTTTGAATCTGGTTCCAAGGGAATACGTTATTGACCCGCAAGCGTTGAGTGAGTATTTCAGCAGGCTCGAAATAGATTGCCTGAAGATTACTCCATCGCACCTGGTTGCGTTGCAAGCGGGGATTGATGCGGAGAGTGTCTTACCGCGAGAGTGCCTGGTGATCGGTGGAGAATCATCAAGTAGCGAATGGGTAGCAGAACTGCGCGAGCTGAGGCCGCATTGCCGGGTATTGAGTCATTACGGACCTACAGAGGCGACCGTGGGGATGCTCACTTATGATGTCGAGCAGGATCGAAGCGAGGGCTACACGGCAGTGGTTCCGGTCGGCCATCCGCTGGCAAATACGCAAGCATATGTGCTCGACAGATTAATGCAGCCGGCGCCGGTAGGAGTTGGAGGCGAGCTGTACATCGCCGGTTCATGCATTGCTCGGGGCTATCTCAATCATCCGGAAATAACGGCGGATCGATTTATTCCTGACTTGTATTCCAGTGAGCGCGGGGGACGCTTGTATAAGACAGGCGATCAGGTCCGCTATCTCAGGAGCGGAAATATCGAGTTTTTGGGACGCTTGGATGAGCAGGTCAAGATCAGAGGATATCGAATCGAACTTGGAGAGATCGAAGCAGTCCTGAGTCAACACGCTTCGGTCGAACAGGTTGTCGTGCTGGCGCGAGAGGATGACTTCGGAGAGAGGCGGTTGGTAGCCTACCTCGTCCTAAAGGATGACGTAGGTGAGGCGGACTTGAAAGCACATCTTCGACAGAAATTGCCGGACTATATGGTACCAGCCGCATTTATTTACCTGGATGAGATACCGTTGATGTCAAACGGCAAGATCGATCGCAGGTCGCTGCCGAAGCCCGACTTTGCGGGAGCCGTCGCCAGTTATGCGGCGCCGAGGACCGTCGTCGAGGAGATCGTCTGCGGAATCTGGGAAGAGGTACTGAGACTCGAGAAGATCGGCGTAACGGATAACTTCTTTGATTTAGGCGGACATTCATTGCTCGCGACTCAGGTCGTCTCTCGTATGCGAAAGGTACTCGGTGTTGATCTGGCTTTGCGATCGCTTTTCGAGAACCCGACGGTTAGACAACTTTCAGAAGTTGTGATGGAAGATCTCAGGGCCGGTGTCCGCGTTGAATCATACGACATAGTACGAGTGAGTAGAGAGACGGAGCTGCCGCTTTCATATGCACAGAACCGCTTGTGGTTCATGCAGGAGTTGGAGCCCGAAAGCTGGGCCTACAACGTTCCGACCGCGGTTCGGATGGTGGGCGCGCTGGATACCGCTGCGCTAAAGCAGAGCTTGAGCGAGATCGCACGAAGACACGAAGCCTTGCGGACGAGTTTCGAATCGCGAGGTGGTGAGCCGGTACAGTTGATCCATCGCACAATCGATGTCGAACCAGCAGTGGTCGATATCGGAGTCATAGCAGAAGGCGAGCAGGAAAAGCTTGCCGTTGAGATCGCGGCAGCAGTGGCGGAACGGCCCTTCGATCTGAAAAAAGGTCCGGTATGGCGGGCGGTTCTGGTCAGGCTTGGGCAGTATGACCATGTTCTCGTCGTTTGCATACATCACGTCGCGAGCGATGGCTGGTCGGGTAGCGTGCTGGTCAGGGAGTTTACGGACTTGTATGGACTGTTCAGGCGAGGAATGCAATCAAGCCTCAGGGAGTTGGATATCCAGTATGCGGATTATGCGGTCTGGCAGAGAAAGTGGCTTGATGAGGAGATGCTGGAACGGCAGATGGATTACTGGCGGCGGCAACTAAACGGGGCGCCGATGCTGAATCTTAGAAAGGGAGAGGGAGCCGCGCAAATAAACGGTCATAAAGCCGGGCAAGTCTCTTTTCAGATTACACCGGAAGTCACAAATGAACTGAAAGCGTTGAGCCGGCAGGAAGGCGCGACTCTGTTTATGACCTTGCTGGCAGCCTATCAGATGGTACTGGGAAGGTATGCCGAGCAGGACGACGTGGTAGTGGGTACGGACATAGCAAACCGGAACCGTTTGGAAGCGGAGGGACTGATCGGCTTTTTTGTAAACCAGTTGGTGCTGCGAGTGAAGCTTGAAGGGACATTGAGCTTCAGAGAGCTGATGGCCCGCGTTAGAGATGTGACGCTTGGAGCGAATGCGCATCAGGACCTGCCGTTTGAGAAACTGGTAGAGGAACTCGCTCCAAGAAGGAGCACCTCTCGGACGCCTCTGTTTGAGGCGAGCCTGGTCATGCAGAATGTTCCACAAGAGGGCGGAACACTCGAAGGATTGATCTTGTTATCTTTTCCAATTGGAGAAGAGATTGCGAAATACACTCTGGCGTTGAGAGTAGGAGAAAGCGAGAGCGGGTTGGGAGGCGCATTGAGCTATGAGATGAACGTAATCCATCGAGCCGATGCAGAGTTGCTCGTAGATCAGTTGCAGAGTCTACTAGGCATAGTAGCCAGTGAATACGATCAGTCGCTCGATGCTCTCGGCGCGAAACTCGATACACTTGCCAGAGAATACCGTGCGAAACGAAAAGGCTCCTTAAAGAGCGCATTAAGAACCAGGCTGCTTGCGATATAGTCCCGCGACGGTCGGTGCGGCCGAAATCCTGAGGCAAGTTTATGAACGATAATCGAGTGCATAAGAGGAGTGCGCCGTTTGTATTGTCACCTCGGAAACCCGTAGCAGTCTCCTCTGAAGATATGGTCACCATCGACGTCTTCGACGCTGAACGTGGACTCCCGCTGGTCATTCGCGCACGAAGCAGCGACCTGGATCCGATAGCGTGGGCGAACGCGAACCGGTCTGTGCTGGCAAAACATCTCTTGAAGCATGGAGCGATTCTTCTGCGCGGCTTTGCCTTGAATCACCCGGAACAGTTTCTACAGTTAGTCGAGTCCGTATCAGGCGGAGCCGTTCCATATCGAGAACGCAGCTCGCCGCGATCGCGCGTTATGGAGAATATATATACGTCGACAGACTACCCGAGCGACCGAAGCATACTTCCTCACAACGAACACTCTTATGCGATAACCTTTCCGCGGAAATTATTTTTCTGGTGCGAGATTGCCGCGCAGCAAGGTGGAGAAACGCCGCTGGGCGACACTCGCAGAATTCTGGCGCGCATTGATCCGGCTATTGTCGACAAGTTTCGGGAGAAGGGGTGGATGTACGTACGCAACTACACTCCGCACTTCGGCATGTCGTGGCAGACAGCATTTCAAACAAACGATCGCGCGCGTGTCGAAGCCTACTGCGGCAACGCTGATATCGAATGGGAATGGACTGCCGAGGGACTGCGCACCATACAGCGACGGCCTGCGATTGCCATGCATCCCGTATCAAATGAGCCTATCTGGTTCAATCACGCAACCTTCTTTCATGTATCCAGCCTCGAACCGGATGTGCGCGGGCGGCTCCTAGCTACGTACGACGAAAGAGACTTTCCGAACCATACTTATTATGGCGACCATTCGCCGATTGAAGATTCTGTAGCTGAGCATCTCCGGGAGGCTTATACGGAGGAACTGGTCTCAGCCCCATGGGAAAACGGAGATGTAGTCATCATAGACAATATGTTGACCGTGCACGGCCGCGCGCCTTATGTCGGGCCGCGGCGCATCCTTTTTGCAATGGCAGAGCCATATACTCGCACGGACTCGATCTCCATGAATCTAGAGGTACACTGAATGTCTACGGAGATGCTGCAGGGATTTGCACTGTCCCCGCAACAGAAACATATCTGGCGGCTGCAATCCAGAGATGGAGCCGCGGCATACAGAAGCCGCTACGTCTTTACGGTAACAGGCGAGCTGGAGCCCGAGATCCTTACTCCCGCACTGCGAAAAGTGGTCGAGTGTTACGAAGTCCTGCGGACGAGGTTCAGGTTGCTGCCCGGAATGGCGCATCCACTACAGGTCATTTCCGCGGATGCTGATTTTGCTTATGTCTTTGAGAACGTAAGCGCGCTGCCTGCGGATGAGCAGGCAATGAAGTGCGAGGCATTCCTCAGCGCAAGTGAGAGAAAAGAGGAATCGGAGAGCGATGTTGTTCTGAGTGTCAGGCATCTGATGCTCGATCCGGAGCAGCACCTGCTGGCCATCGAAGCGCCGGTGATGAACGCGGATGCAATAAGCCTGCATCTGTTGGCGCGCCGGATTTCGATTGCTTATGTGAGCATCCTTAATGAAGAAACTATGGCCGAGCCTGCCGTGCAGTACGTCGATGTCTCCGAGACGATGAATGACTGCCTGCAAACCGACGACTTTGACATTGGAAGGCAGTATTGGCGTGAGCAGATTGCGGATCTCGGACACTCTCATATACGACAGCGGCTTGTCGCTAGCGACTTTCGGCATAAGGTGTTTCGGATACAAGGAGCGGATCGCCTCTGGGAAAGAGCAGAAGAGTTTTGTATTAGATTGGGCGTGAGTCTGGAGAGCCTGGTGCTGGCTAGCTGGGGATTGGTGGTGAGCCGGATGGAGTCAGCCGAAGAGACGCTGATCGGTGTCTGTTGCGATGGCCGCGCGGAAGACGTCTTACTGGAAGTGATCGGCCTGCTATCGCGACCTGTGCCCTTTCTCTTCCGCCCAACGCCCTCCGAAACTTTCACGGAAGTCGTGCTTGAAGTGCATCGTCAGTTGACCGAGATGACGGAAGAGCAGCTCTACTTTGACCCCGCAACGGTGAATGAGGGGTCGGCAGACGAGGGGACCTATAAAACCTGTTTCGAATACGTAAGAACGCAGCCGCATGACGTAGAAGCGAGACAGACGTTCGTGCTCGAATCGCTGCTCAGCGTCACCGATCGGTTCGAGATGAAGCTGACTTCGATAGAGGTCTCCGGCAGGCTGCTCTGTCAGTTGGAATACGACGAAGCCAGGATCACTGAGAGTGAAATACGCAGAGTCTGGGACAGCCTGAGCACGTTGATTGACTCCGGATTGAGTGATCCCGGTCGGCCAGTAGAGTCACTCGAGATTCTGAGTCCGGAGGCAAAGACGCAATTAGTGAAGTATGCGCGAGGAGAAGAGATCGATTGGGAGATGGAGAGCGTGCACGGGATGTTCGAGGCGCAGGCCGTAGAGCGGCCGGATGGCGTCGCGCTGGTCTATGAGGGAGAACATCTGAGCTACGAGGAGGTCAATCGAAAAGGAAACCAACTGGCGAACTATCTAAGGCGTCGTGGAGTGGAAGTCGAGGACAGGATAGCGCTGTACCTCGAGCGCGGTCTGGAATTGATGATAGCCGTGCTTGGTGTTTTGAAAAGTGGAGGGGCCTATGTGCCGATGGATCCGGGTTATCCGATGGGTCGCCTGAAGTATATTGTCGAGGAGGCCGGAGCGGCGGTAGTGCTTACGATCGAGCCGTTGGCAGGAGGTCTTCTATCGAACGGCGCCGAAGAGATTTGTCTGGATAAGGAATGGGCGAAGATAGGAGAAGAGAGAGACAGCAGCACCGAAGTGCGGGTTACGGGCGACAACCTGGCCTACGCTATTTACACGTCGGGATCAACGGGAAGGCCGAAGGGCGTGATGATACCGCACGGCCCTGTATGTAATCACATGCGATGGATGCAGAAGATCTATCCGATTGGATCGGATGACCGCATGCTGCAGAAAACCGCGATCGGATTTGACGCGGCAGGAACCGAGATCTGGCTTCCGTGGCTGGCTGGAGGCACGGTCGTCGTGGCGCGAGAAGGCGGACAGCGCGATGTGGAATACCTTGGCCGCGTGATACTGGAGGAGAGCGTGACGATCTTCCAGGGGGTCCCGACCCTTCTCAGAGAGATGCTGGTCAACGGAAGCGGGTTGGTGGGAGATGGTCCTCTGAGGCTGGTCTACAGCGGAGGCGAATTGTTGACCGTCGAGCTGGCTGAGAAGCTCATGAAGACTACCGGATCTGAACTGTGTAATTTGTACGGACCAACTGAGGCAACGATCGATGCTACCGGTTGGCAGGTAAGAAGCTCGGACAGCATAGACCGAGTGCCGATCGGACGCCCCATAACAAACACTCGCGTGTGCGTGCTCGATAAGAAGATGGAACTGGCGCCTATTGGCGTTATCGGAGAGATATACATCGGCGGAGCCGCAGTCGGGAGAGGATATTTGAATCGAGCGGATCTGACGGCAGAGCGATACCTGCCGGGCGTTTTGGGAGAATACGGGGAACGGTTGTATAGAACCGGAGATCGCGGGCGGATGGCGGATGGTGGAGACCTTGATTATCTCGGGCGTATTGATGCTCAGGTGAAGCTGAGAGGTTATCGAATCGAGCTGGGAGAAATCGAGGCAGTGATGGCGAGACACGAGGGAGTGAGACAGTGCGCGGTGGTTGACAGGGATGATGAGCGAGGGGAAAGACAATTGGTCGGCTATGTAGTTCCGACCGGTACCGATGGATTCTCGATTGCGGAGCTAAGAAGCTTCGTCGGCGAGCAATTGCCCGCCTACATGGCGCCGGCGGCCATTGTGGAGCTCGAAGCGATGCCGCTTACCTCGAACGGCAAGCTTGATCGTAAGGCGCTGCCCGCACCAGATCTCAGCGCTCGAAGAGAATCCTTCGTTGCGCCGCGCAGCGCGGTGGAAGAAATTCTCTGCGATATCTGGGCAGATGTGCTGAGAGCAAAAACGGTAGGCATCAACGACAACTTCTTCGAACTGGGAGGCCACTCATTACTCGCGATGCAGGTGATGTCGCGCATACGGGATCTGCTTGGAGTTGAAGTGCCCTTGCGAAGCCTGTTCTCCGATCCCACGCCGGCAGCGATAGCCGTTGCTGTGGAACAAGAGCGAATGGCCGGAGAAAAGATATCCGCGCCACCGCTGGTCAGGGTCGAACGAAATCAGGAGTTGCCGCTCTCATTTGCGCAGCAGAGACTCTGGCTCATCGACCAGCTACATCCGGGAAACACTGCCTACAACATATCGTACGCGGTTCGGCTCAACGGCAATCTCGATGTTGGAGCTCTGCGGAAGAGCTTTAACGAGATAGTCGCTCGCCACGAGGTGTTGCGGACAAGCTTCCCTGTCGGCGACGGTGAGCCCAGATTGAGCATAAGCAGTGTCGCGGACGTTCAACTGAACTGTTTGGACTTCAGCACTGCGGAAATTTCAGAACAGCCACATCTGATTCGCCAGGCGGTCAAGCAGGAGGCGAAACGAGGATTTGACCTGTCGCGTGGGCCGCTGGTAAGAGCGCAGTTGATCAAAGCATCTGAAGACGAGCACGTACTCGTCGTCGGAATGCACCATATTGTGAGTGACGGATGGTCGATGGGCGTCATCGTCAGGGAGTTCTCACAACTCTATGAATCCTTCTCGCAGGGACAGGAATCTCCGCTGCCTGAACTGGAAATTCAATATGCCGACTATGCGACGTGGCAAAGGTCATGGTTGCAGGGAGACGCCTTAAACTCCCAACTTGAATACTGGAAAAAGCAGTTGGATGGAGTGGCCGTTCTGGAAATGCCCGCCGACCGGCTGAGACCTGCTGTGGCCGGTTACAGAGGCGCCGGAGAAACGTTCCGCCTTTCACTTGAGTTGAGCGATAAGCTGAGGCAGATGAGCAGGCGCGAAGGCGTGACATTGTTCATGACCTTATTGGCCGCTTTTCAGGTGGTCTTGAGCCGGCATAGCGGACAGCGCGATATCGCCGTGGGAACCCCGATCGCCGGAAGAAATCAGAGGGAAATAGAAGGATTGATCGGTCTGTTCGTCAACACGCTGGTTATGAGGGCCGATCTTAGCGCGAACCCTACAGTTAAAGAGTTGCTGACGAAAGTGAGAGAGACGGCGCTTGGCGCTTATATGCATCAGGATCTGCCGTTCGATAAGCTCGTCGAGGAGCTGCGCCCTGAAAGGAGCCTGTCGCATCAGCCGCTTTTTCAAGTGATGTTCATGTTGCAGAACGTGCAGCAAGGGACGAGATCGATCGGGGGTATCAACTTGAAGGGCGAGCCGCTCGAGTTGGATACCGCGAAATTCGAATTGGAATTGTCCGTGGTAGACACCGGTGAAACGATTTACGGCGGGCTCGAATACGCTACGGAACTCTATGACGGCTGGCGCGTCAGGAGGTTGCTGGACCATCTGGAGCGGGTGCTCGAGGGGATGGTGGGAGACGAGACCGAGCGAGTCATGGATTTGCCGTTGATGAGCGAAGCCGAATGGCAGGAAGTCGTCGTCGAATGGAACCAGACAGCCGCCGAATACCCGCGAGATCAGCGCGTACACGAAATCATCGAGGCTCAGGTCGAACGTACTCCTGACGCGATCGCTGCTGTTGATGAGGAAGGCCACGTTACTTACAACGAGCTCAATCATAGAGCTAATCATGTTGGACATTATCTTAGAAGAAGTGGGGTAGCGCCCGAATCAGTGGTTGCCGTGGGTGCGAACAGAGGCCTTGGATTCCTGATTTCAATGTTGGGAGTCTTTAAATCCGGTGGGACGTATCTGCCCTTGAACCTCGGCCTTCCCGCGAAACGGCTGCAGCATTCATTGGCCGAAAGTAACGCGCGGTTGGTGCTGACTACTAGAGAATCGGCCGTGCTATTGGACTCGGCAACAGGTTTCTCGGAAGCGCAAGTGCCAGTCGTGTCCGTCGAGGATATACAGGAATGTGCCGAGTATCAGATCGAGAATCTAGCTTCTGATGCTCACTCGAACAATCTCGCATACGTGATTTACACCTCTGGTTCGACTGGTCTGCCAAAAGGGGCAATGGTTGAGCACGATGGAATGTTGAACCATCTATTCGCAAAGATGCGGGATTTGAACTTCACAGCTCGCGACGTCATTGCACAAACGGCTTCACAGGCATTCGACATATCGGTTTGGCAGTTCCTGATTTCTCTGCTCGCGGGAGGAAGGGTTGTCATTGTCAATGACGAGAACGCGCATGACCCCGTCAGACTCATGAAGCTCGTTCAGGAACAGCGAGTCACCGTAGCGGAAGTTGTGCCATCGCTGCTGCCGGCATTGTTGGCGGAACGTGCCGTGAACGACTCAAAGAGTTCCGCATCCGCCTTGAGATGGCTGCTGGTGACAGGTGAAGCCTTCCCATCCGAATTATGTCGCCGCTGGCTGAACTCTTTTCCCGATATCCAGGTAATGAACGCCTATGGTCCGACGGAATGTTCGGACGACGTAACGCATCATAGCGTCGCATCGTGCGCCGAATATACTGCGAACGTACCTTTGGGGCGTGCCGTGGCCAACACACGAATCTATGTTCTGGGTGAGATGTTCAGGCCTGTGCCTATTGGGGTTTCGGGGGAGATATGTGTCGGAGGCGTTGGAGTTGGCCGGGGATATGTGGCTGATCCGGAGAAATCTGCAAAGGGATACATTCCCGATCCATTCAGCGAAGCGGGGAGCCGTCTCTACCGCACGGGAGATGTGGGGCGCTACAACATCGGAGGAGTGATCGAGTATCTGGGACGAATAGACCAACAGGTGAAGATCCGAGGTTATCGCATCGAGCTTGGAGAAGTCGAAACAGCGCTTCACGAGTACCCGATGATAGAGCAGGCGGCAGTAGTCGCTGTACAAAGAGAAGGCGCGGAGAAACGGCTAGTCGCCTACGTCGTGGTGAAGGAAGAGCTCAATAGGAGTGAGCTAAGAGAGTATTTGAAAGAGAAGCTCCCCGACTACATGGCGCCGGCAGTCATAATGCAACTGGATGAGCTGCCACTGACGGCAAACGGCAAGCTCGACCGAAAGGCGCTGCCAATGCCTGAAGCCCGTACAGACGTGGAGTATGCGGCGCCTCAAACAGAAGTCGAAGAAATCCTGTGCGGGATCTGGGCAGAGGTGTTGGTGGTGGAAAGGGTCGGCATCCATGATAATTTCTTTGATCTTGGAGGAAGCTCTCTTAGCGCTTTTCGTGTTATTTCCCGAATTCGCAGAGCAATGGGTATCGAGGCGCCGCTGCTTAGCTTATTCGAAACAGGGACGATCTCTGAATTTGCAAAACGGATCGAAGGAAGCAGGAAACAAGTTCCGCAGCGCAGAATTACAAGAGTCGATCGAAACGCTTTTCGCTCCGGTTGATACATGCAGATACCTGCGAGAAAACACTAGCGGGTGCCTTGCAGTTACCGTTGTCTTGATCTCGGCTAATCTCCCGGCAAGGAGTTCTGGATGCACCGATCTCGTCAACTCATTCCGAGGATAACGCGCTTTCTCCTGATATTAATCGTGAGTCTACAACCTTTTTCCAACAGCGTGGTGGAGGAGCGCGACTTTAAGGAAAACCCTCTGGCAATTTCTACGTCGTTGGCAATCGCCGTGCAGGATGAATATGGAAGACTTCCAGCGGATCGTAGCAAGCCGGCTCCAACAAGAGCCGAGATCGTGAACTCCTGGCAGAAGCGCCAGGACGCGATTAAGTCTGCTCGATTTGCGTGGACCGAACAACAAACCCATCCAAGAGGATGGCTTCCAAACCCGAGATTTCCCGAGCGCGAATGGTTGTCTATACCGGCGCTGCTAATCGACAGGAGCTATACGGTCTTCAAGACCCTGGCGGTGGACGGTAACAAGATGCGCTACACCTTCGAGCTTGACCGCGGGGAGGAGCCGGACGGTGTAGATGTCATTGCGAAAGGCAGGGGTCTCGACAAGGGCCTTGGCACTCGAAGGAACTACTCATACGTAAGCGTATTCGATGGACAGATGGGGAAGGCCGTTCTCTCCTCTCTGACGGGTTCGCCCCCGTCGACGATCCACCAAGGGACGATGAATATCGACGGACAGAACCTGGACACCAGAGCGATCTTGATGGCGCTTCGCCCGCTCGATCCGGTGATCGGACATCTTCTCCTTGATCGCGCGGTCACAGGAGGAGGACGACGAATCTACAAGGGAAGATCTCAAGGTATATTGGAAGAGCGCCACGATCCATCGGGCTGGAAGACCGGTTTGTGGGTTGAGCCGGAGAGAAATTGCCTGGTGAGCCGGTACCGTGTCGCGTTCGAACAGAAGCTCATGGTGGATATCGATATCGATTACACGGAAGACCTGCGATGGGGATGGATTCCAAGTGGTTGGCGGATCTCGGAAATGACCGCTGACGGAACTATGCAGACGGTCGTCGTGGCGAAGGTGTCCAGCTATAACATCAATCAGCCGATTCCAATAGAAGAATTCCGATGAAGTGACTGGGTTTTTCATTAGTCATGAGAAACGAAGAGCGCAAGTCGATGTTCTCGCGCGGGTGCGAACATCGCGCCTTACACAAAAAATCGCCGTTAACGTTGAGAGAGCGCGAAACAGTCTCTAACCGAAGTTAGATTATAAGATTTCAGCCATATAACTAATCTCTGGAACTCGTAGAGTTGTCTTAGCAGGTCTTGGTAAGGCGCAAACGAGTGAGGATTGTGATGTCTAATCAAACAACTGAGAGCCTGGTTCCTAAGCCTGTGGGCTCGACGTTTATTTTCCCTTGTTCGTTTGAGCAACGAAGACTTTGGCTGATGGACCAGCTTCAACCAGGAAGCGGCGCATACAACATACCCTGCGCCGTCAGACTTAAGGGCGAACTCGATGTGGATGCGTTGCGTAAGAGCCTCACCGAGATGGTTCGTCGTCATGAGATACTCCGCACGAACCTCGCTTATGTTAATGGTGAGCCTCGCCAGCAGGTTAATGAATCGTTGGATATCCCGTTAACATTAATTGATCTGACGCATACCGATGAGTTTCAACGAGAGGCGCAGCTTCGCGAGATTGTAGCCGCGGAAGCAAGACGAGGATTTGATCTCGTAACCGGCCCGATGATCAGGATGAAGCTGGTCAAAGTACGAGACGATTCGCACGTGCTGATCCTGGTTATGCATCACATCGTCAGCGACGGCTGGTCCATACAAGTCATAGTGAAAGAGGTTTCACAGTTGTACGCGGCGTTTGCGGCAGACGGGCAATCAAGCTTGCCGGAATTGCCTATACAGTATGCCGATTATGCGGTGTGGCAAAGAGACTGGCTAACGGGAGATGTCCTTGAGAGCCGGCTGGAGTATTGGAAGCGTCAGTTTGAAAGAGCACCGAAGTTGTTGGAGCTTCCCGCTGACCGGCCACGTCCTTCCGAAGCGAGCTACCGAGGTGCGAGCGAGAGATGGCGCTTGTCCGAGGAGATGAGCGCGAAACTCAGGGATCTGAGCAGGCGCGAGGGAGTGACGTTGTTTATGACTTTGCTGGCAGGCTTCCAGTTACTGCTGGCGAGGTACAGCGGCCAATGCGAGATAGCCGTAGGCACGCCGGTGGCCGGACGTGATGAAGTGGAATTGGAAGACTTGATCGGTTGTTTTCTGAACACGTTGGTGATCAAGGTAGACGTGGATGAAGACCTGACGGTTAAACAGTTCCTCGGCAGGGTGAGGACTACAGTGCTCGGCGCCTTGGCGCATCAGGATCTGCCGTTCGACAAGATGGTCGAAGAGATACATCCGGAGAGGACCTTGTCGCATCAACCGCTGTTTCAGGTCTGGCTTGTACTGCAGAACGTTCCTCCCGCGAGCGTGGATCTACAGGAACTCAGTATTGAGATGTTCCCGATTGAAGATAGCTTCACGAAGTTTGATCTGATGTTGTCGATTACTGATCAAGCCAGAGGGCTCACCGGATCATTGCGATATAGCACCGATCTCTTCGAAGCCGGCAGGATCAGACGTATGCTGTCGCATTTTACGCGAGTATTGGAAGGGATGGTGGAGAAAGAAGACGGGCTGGTAAGGGAAGTGGAGTTGATAAGCAAGGCGGAACGGGAAGAGATGCTCGTTGGGTGGAATCAGACGGGAGCGGACTATCGACGA